>Ga0310345_10004694_pt1 | contig 12351 bp, 8 predicted proteins | sample HC15DNA20500_MG_FD_204667 | JGI IMG/M metagenome (GOLD analysis project Ga0310345, IMG submission 204667) | Marine microbial communities from station ALOHA, North Pacific Subtropical Gyre - HC15-DNA-20-500_MG | ecosystem: Environmental > Aquatic > Marine > Oceanic | place: Pacific Ocean: North...
TTTGAACGGTTTGCAGCCGTGGTCAGACGCAATAATTCGTAATTTAGATCGGTGTCGGCAAATTGATTGTGATCGAACGCGCCTCTGTCCCCAAACTCCCGCAGATTGGGATCGTTTAAGTCGGGAAAGTTTCTCGTATCGCCGCCGGTGACTGGATCAGTGAAAAAACCTGTCCCTGCCATTGCACGAACTTCGGCTAGGGCTTGTCCCTCTTCGAACGGATCAAAGTCGTAGCCAGGGCTTACGTAGAGAAATACTTTGCGGCGGTTCGTGATCTCTTCAAGGTTACGGACCGTTTGTTCTGCCGCCTTAAATGCCGACGTTGCACGGAATAGATTTTCTTGTCGCATCACGTCGGCGGTGAGGTTTCCAACGATATCCTGAACGCTGAGACCTTCACCCACGATTCGAGGGATCACGTCGTAAAGAAGCTCGCGGTCGCGGGTCATCTGAACGAAGATCGAGGACTTCCCGCTGGACATGATCCCAAACATGTCGCCGTCATGAATAACCGTATCGGCCAGTAACTCCAGAACGCGTTGAACCTTCGGTGTATCAGTAACGCTCAGGTGTAGATCGTCGATAAACAGAACAAAAATTCGTCCGGGAGTATTTGTATCCTGTTTGCCTGCAGAAGGAAGAACGATGCCTTCTTGTACCGGAGAAGGAGGAAGAAGTTGGTTATAGACTCGACCGCCGTGCACGAGGACCAGGGATGCAATTTCCTGTGCTTGGCCGTCTTCGTAGACTACAAAATCTTCGATGTTGAGATCTGGTAGAAATTGTCCTTGTCCATCTCGCACAATGACGTCAGTTGTTACGAGAGTCACACCAGTGCGGAAAACGGGCGTGTCCTGGGTTGTCGGCTGTTGTGGTTCTGTCCCGGCGCTTAAGATTACGCTCGAGACGATCGTTGCGGCCAGTAAAGGTGCAAATGCTTTACGATGCGTTACCGTCATGGCGAATTGCATTATAACAAAGCTAACTAGGCCTTTTGCCGCTACTCGGTGCATATTTGTCACAGGAAGTGTTCTGACGAGCAGGATGAGTCAGGAGCACAGTATCTGATGCGAACCGATAGAACCTCAGATCGGGGCCGTTGGAGGTCGGCGGCATGTTGTTAGCTTCGATGAGGACACGTCTTCAAAACGGTGTCGATATTGCTCTCAAGGCGTTGTCTGCCCGGGGTGCATTGGTGGCGTTCGGAAGTTACACGGTGTTCTATCTCTTGTTTTTTGGGAGGAGTTTTTCAACCGGCAGATACATTGCACCCAGTGATTCCTTCGATTTTGGATTGTCTGCCTTTCTATCACGACAGGAAGTTTGGACTGAGTATCTCTTCTCCGGCTATCCCATCGGCGCTGACCCGCAGTCGTTAATGTGGTATCCCGTATTTCGGATGTTTGTAATCGTCGGGCATGGATGGAACTTATTCTTAATCTTACCGTTTATCATCGCAAGTTTTACCTGTTTTCTATTTGCCAGGCACTTAGGAGCACGCCCTTCGTCGGCATTCTTCAGTGGTGCTATTTATGGTTTTAGCAGTACGTTGCTGTCACACATTCCGCATTTCAATCAGCTTCATGTGGCTGCTTGGGTTCCTCTCCTTCCGTATGGAATTAGTCTCGTGTGCCGCGGTAAAACAGTGAACGGTGTCGTGGTTGGATCGATGGGATTGGCATTGATGGTGCTGGCGGGACATCCACAGCTAATGGTGTACTGCGTCTACCTGTCGATGGCATATCTTGCGTATCGGTTGTGGGTCGGAGAGTTCTCCAGAAACCATGCCATCCGGACGGGTGTGTTTGGCGGGCTGACTTTTGTGCTGGGGTTTGGCCTTGCGGCGATTCAACTTATACCAGCGCGCGAACTAGCTGCTCTTAGCAATCGAGCGGATGCCGGATGGGAGCTGTTTACCGCTGATGCGCTTCACCCGATAGAACTCGTGACGCTGTTTTTTCCACATGCTTTTGGAGAATTCGGCGCGGGGGCAGTAGGAGTGGATTCCGTGCTTGGTGAGGTTTTGGGTTCGACCATTGCAATTACAACAGATACGAGAGCTTATGTTGGTTTGCTTCCGCTATTTCTTGTGCTCTTTGGGGGCTGGTATGTGACGCGTTATCGGTCTGAATTGCTGTTTTGGATGGGGGCCTGCACCACCGCGGTGTTATTGACCCTCGGTCCGTGGACGCCACTCTCTCGCCTAGTGTTCTATCTTCCATTGTATGGTTCCTTCCAGTCGCCAGGACGGCATCTTCTCATTTTCGCGTTTGGAATCTCTGTCGCCGCTGGTCTCGTCCTCTCTCACATTTCCAGTCGCCAGGATCGCTGGTTTTTGGCCCGCCGTTCGATGCTCTTCGGCTCAGTATTGAGTGTGTGTGTGGGCTGTGTGTTTTGGTATTGCATGCCCGAGTCGAGACGATATTTCAACCAAGATACGGCTTATTTAGTCGGGGCGTATTTACTTCCTGCCGTTGTCGCACTAGTCACAATTGTTGTCATCACGTTGTGTATGCGGCGGACGAGGACTGCAATTGTTTTCACGGCGCTATTAATCGCCGTTCACACAGGAGAGATGTTCGTCTATCACTTTCTGGATGCGAATAGAAATCTGCAGTACGCCGAAATTTTTGAGAGTGAGACACGGCTCCCATTTCAGATGAAGGCCGTCCGTGAAACGCTGCGCGTCAATCAGGGGCGAATTGTGGCTGTGGATGGACCCAATAACCCCTTTGTTCAGATGAATATGTCCAGGGCGTGGGAAATACCAACGATTGGTGGAAAAGATCCATTGGTTTTATCTCGCTATGCTCAAATACTGGATTTGTCAGGGTCAGGGGACCTGGGCCGAGACATTCTGTCGGAAGAGCATCTTGCGCTGGACCTCTTGGATGTCCGTTACGCTCTGGTTCCCGAAGCAGGGTTATTGGCGGGGGAATTTAAGCTGGACGGTGATCGGTGGGTGATTGGAAACACGATGCATCCACGCTCGTCGGATCCGGACGACGATATTCCATACGTGTTGATTCGTAACGGTCGTGCGCGGTCGCCGGCATGGCTTGTTTCCGATGTAACAGTACTTAGCCCCGACGAGATTCGAGTTGCGATCATATCGAGCCAGCTTCCTGACGGCACCGTTTTTGACCCGGTCAAGCAGGTCTTGATCGAGTCGGGAACAAATGTTCAGTTAGATACGGGAGAACTAAACACGGAAGGCTCGTGTGGCAGTGTGGCGGTGGCGTTGAAAACATCCCGCCTACGCGAGTATGTGGTGAACAGCCGTGCGGAATGCTTTCTTGTCATCAGTGAAGTGTTCTATCCCTGGTGGCACGCCTCAGTCAATGGTGAGAGAGCGATGCTCATCCAGTCTAATCATGCACTTATGGGTCTGGTTGTGCCGAAAGGTGAGAGTCGGGTCAGACTGACACTCTTTCCTCAATCACTGTATGCAGGTGCTGGTCTAACGTCGGTTTCCTTGCTGATTTGGCTATGGTTGTTGGGTAGTGTGTTGATTGGTCGGCGGCGGAACCGCCTGAAATAAAGGGAATGGAATGGTTTTCCCTCGCATGACAGAAATAATGTCACTCAGGGGCGCCGTGGTGATCGATGTAGTCCCAGTTGGTCTAATGGAAACCTGTTGTCAGATTCTGTAGTCTCTGGAACCGAACCAGTGGAAAAGAATTTTCTGTGGAGCGATCGTGCTTGGCTGGCCGGCGCACTGCTTTGTTTGCTTGGTGTCGTAGCGGTTATGTCAGGCATTCTACCAGCGTTTGCGCGCTGGCCAATGCCAACGTGGTTCTGGGGAGTCATCCTTGTTGCCACAACAATTTCGGTACTGAGGCCTTCATGGGGACTCTACTTGGTTTTTCTGACTTTGCCGTTCTTCGGAAACCGGCCGGGTGGCCGTTATATGGAGCTAATCAATGTGCTGGTTGGTTCCAATATCATCGGACTGACAATCCATTCTCTCCGCCAGCGAATACCTCTTCCTAGGCACCCAGTTCTTTTAGTTGGGTGGGCATGTGTGATTTCTGCCTGTGTAGCGCTCCTGCCAGTCCTCCCACAAATCATGATTCATTCGAGACAGGCAAACAGTCTTCATCTTGTTCTGATCGAGAGTTTTACTAGTCGGGAAACCGACGTGCTCTATTCGATTCACAGTCTTGGTGTTCTCGCATTTGCAGTCGGATGGGCTACTGCGTTGGTGTGGGCGCGCGTTGATCGATATCTGGTGAACGCGTTTCGCGCCATAGTGTTCGCTTTCCTAGTAACGATGATTTTTGGAATTCTTGATTTTCATCAAATCATTGACCTTGATACGCAATATCTGGGTGTCCTTGATCCTCGGGCGCTCGACGACCCACCGTTCCAGTCGATCTATTCCATTTTTTGGAATCCTGGGTGGTTTGCCTGGTACTTTTCCATGGCATTTGGTGTGAGTTTAGGTGTGTCACTACTGAGTCCTTTGCGGCGACGCCAAGTGTTACTGGTGTTTCTAGCTATCGCGTATGCCTATTTTTTAACTAACAGGCAACGTGGTGGCTTTGTGGCGGTGCACGTTGTACTCCTAATCGTTGGTGGATACTGGGTTTATCATGCCGGTGGGATACAGCGGACGGCTGTGTTTAGTAAAGGGGCGCTGTTGACTGTGGCGATAGCGGTAGTTACTGCTATCGCTCTGTTCTCTACTTCCTCGTCTAATTCCCAGACGGGTCTTGAACGACTTTTTGAGAATCCTGGTGATTCGGTTAGAAGTAACCTGGCGACGACTGCATTCGACATGTGGCAACAGGCGCCACTTTTTGGAATAGGCGAGGGGGCTTTTGCGTGGAGATATCCAGAATTTGTTCCGCTGGATTCCACACGTGCCGTCGCCACATACGGTGACGCTCACAACACATGGTTGCAAGTTCTTGCTACGCGTGGGGGGGTTGGATTTTTAGTCTATCTCGGCATTTGGATTGCTGTGTTTCGCCTGATTATCAGAGAACTCCGGCATCCTGACTCGAGAGTTATTCCAGCAGTGGCTGCGCTGGGGGCATTCTTCGTCTATTCATTTGTGCAAGGGATGTTTTATCTGCAAGCGATTCAGATTTTTTTCTGGGGAGCAATTGCCATGATGGCTTCCATGGCACCGGCACCAGAAGTGCCGTTAATGCGCCGCAGGCCACTAGCTACGGTGCTCGCCGTGATATGTATGCCAATTGTCGCGGTTTTTATTTATTGGGAACCGACTGTCAAGAGTTGGGAAAGGGGCCAGGTTCAACCGGCTGGCTTCTATGCTGTTGAGCGTCTGGAAGATGGTCGTGTTGGGCGTTGGAGTTCAAGAACAGGAACACTGTGCTTGTACCCGACTCAGAATGTGACGGTGGTGGAATTACAGTCGAATCATCCGGAGATCGCGAAACAGCCCGTGGTCGTCACCATACGTGATGCTACCCAAGTGTTGGATCGTGTCTCGCTGAGATCGCACGATCGTGTGCAACGCCGGATCAATTTACCAGTGACTGGAGTGCCAGATCGCGAACGGCCACGAGAATTTGGCGAGTGTGTCGAAGATGCTTTCCGGCTGACCGTAAGTGTTGACCGCGTCTGGAGTCCATTGTCAGTTGATCTTTTGCCCGATCCGAGACATCTTGGCGTGTTCGTTTCGACTGAACCAGGTGCGATGGCGCAATGACCGCTTCGTTACACTAGCGTGCGGCTCGGCCCAGGTATCGCTGGAATATTTGTTCTACTAAGTCGTCCACACCGGGGACGAAAGCGACCGCCACTAACTATCAGCAGAATCCCACCAGTCTAGGTGTGCTCGTAGTGATTCAACGACACATTTAGACTGCCTGCTCCGTTGTTGGGTCGATCATCTTTCGAATCTCAGTCACTTTGGTAGCGGGAAAACCGCTAATCTCTGCGTGTTTGTGGATGAGCTCCTCGTTGTCGGCAAGGTATACACAAAATGTTTTTTCCGCAATATATGTCTCTATCCATTGAATACTAGGACCCATCTGGCGCAGAACTTCATTCGACTTCTTTGCGGCTTCCCGTAACTGTTCTGGTTCTGCGCTTCCAATTCCTGGAATGTCTCGTTCGAGGATGTATTTAGGCGCGGTGATATTTCCTTTGTGTAGAGCAATTGATTTAATCGCTAGCCTGCTACCGATTTGTGGGCGGTGCAACGCCTTGCCAACGAGAAAGGGCTGTCTTGTTAAGTTGAAAAAGTTGGTTTTCCTGAGCGTTCTCTCAATCCTATACGCGGTATAGAACGATCGGCTAGGATTCATCCAGAAACTGATTCAAATTTCAATTGGGTCATAAATATCGCGTGTTCGAGGGGGTGTGAGATGCGCCGACGATTACTCGAGTTAGCTGGTGTGCTGGCAGCGGTCACGGCCGTAACCGTGCTCCCGCAACTGGCGCAAGACCCGGTCGGAAGTCCGCTGGGTAGCTTTGTTGACATCGCCGCCCAGGCCCAGGTGGGTTCGACTGCTTCCACCCCATGGGGTGAGGCGGACCTGCAGGGGATATGGACCGCCATCTATGAGATTCCTCTAGAGCGACCGCCCCGGTTCGCCGACCGAGAGTTTTTCACGGACGAGGAAAGGGCGGAACTGGATGAGGAACGCGCGCGCATCATCTTCGGAGATACCCGGCGCGCGTCGCGAGGGAGCGAGCAGGACGTCGGTGGCGCATACGCCGCCGATATCCATCTATCTCACAAGCAGCTGGGCCGGCGGACGTCCCTGATTGTGGACCCCCCAGACGGAAGAATTCCTCCCCTCACGGTGGAAGCGCAGGAGCGGCGGGATGCCATCCGCGAGTATCAACTCGCGTTACTGCAAGCCACAGAGGTGTGTAAGAACGACCTGCCCGCCTGTGCGGGCGGGCAGTACGGGCTGCCTTCGCCGAGAAGATTGGACCCGCCCCCATATTATCCGGCGACAGGCGCGGCCGGGGGTGGTGCCTTTAATCGCGCCGACGGCCCGGAAGACCGAGGCCTCGGGGAGCGGTGTATGTCGGCTCGTCTACCCGATCTCGGCAGCGTTGTCGGTTTCTTCCTGGAGATTGTGCAGACGCCTGGAACCATATCGATGTTCTATGACACCGGCCAGGGACAAGGTTGGCCGCGCGTCATACCCGTGACCGATCGTCCACACCTACCCTCCCACGTCCGGCAGTGGTGGGGGGACTCGCGCGCTCAGTGGGAGGGTGACACCCTGGTCGTAGACGTCACCAATTTCAGCCCCAAGACCGACTACCAGGGGTCCCGCGAAAACCTGCATCTCATCGAGCGCTGGACCCGCATCGACGCGGACAGGCTCGAGTACGTCGTTACGATGGAGGACCCGACGACGTGGACGCGACCGTGGACCGCCGCACTTGAACTGAGGCGGCAAAGTAACGAAGCAAATCAGGTCTACAAAGAACCGCGGTGTCACGAAGGGAACTATGGCATGCCGGGGTTGCTCGCGGGCGCGCGCCTTGAGGAGCAAGCGTTTGCCGACGGCCGAGGGCCTGACCCGGCCACGTTGTGCAGCGCCGGATGTGGCGGTTTCGCCGCCGGTTTCGCCGATTCCGGTCCAGAATCTAATCCGTTACAGCGATGACCATCCGCCCTCGGTTGTAGGGCAAATGGTGCTGGGGACACGATTGACGACGCAATCGCAGTCGGCCCTCGAGTCTCTTTACCCGCAGGCGGGCGGCAGGTCGTGCCGTGGGTGGCTATGGTCGCGATCGTCGCCTCGGTTGTCGGATGGATGGTCAAGCCATTGCCGTCAACCTACCCATCTCCTGCAGCTTGATGCCACTACGACAGACAGTGGGCGGGTCGCGTTCTGGATCGTCCAGTCAACCTGACAACCGCTCCAGGCTCCAGCTGGCTGAGTCGCCGCTCACGGTTTCGCGGCCGCGGCTTTTTCATCCGCGCGTCGCCCAGCCAGGATGCCGTACATGCTGAGATTCCCTTCATGGCATGCATATTCGTACATCGGCACGTCGGTGCGCTGCAGCGGGATCGACGCGGTCCACGGACGCATCCACGTCTCCGGGTCGGTCACCGTGTATTCGTACTCGAGTGTGGCGGCATCAACACGGGTGAAGCGCTCGACGAGCGTCAAACTGTTGGTCGAATTGTACACGCCCACCACCGAGTCCAGGCCTTCTGGATCCGTCTGGGCACCGGCCGCCACCGACCTCCACCGTTTCCCGCTGTTGAAGTTGGAGGTCTCGACGACGAGGGTGTCGCCCTCCCAATGGCCACGCGCGTCGCCGGACCACTGGCGGATGTCGCCGTTGAGTGCTGGGCGCCCGTCGAGAGGAACGACGCGAGACGTGTGGACCATTTCGGTCAGCAGCACGACGTGGTCAGGTGTCTGGAAGATCTGTAGGTTCTGGTTGTAGCCGACTGGATTGAGGGGTGGGCCAGCGTTGAACCCCAGGAGGCATCTATCCGATGTACTTCGGTCGAGCCAGGAGTCAGCTGGGTGCTCCTGACGATACGCCTGACTCGCGGTGGCCCGTTGCTGGCCGCTCGGTGTCAGGGCTGGGATACGCCCGGTCGGCGGATCAATGATCAGCGACGTGCGCCGACTGCCGACGGTCGTCGTGCCCTGGTCCAACCAGAAATTGTTGTAGAAGCCAGGTGTGCCATCCTCTCGCGTGTCCACCTGGTCGGCCACCTTCGTTCGCTCGGGGGCTCGTGCCAGGAGACGGGCGTTCCGGTCGACCACTTCTTGCTCCAGGGTGGCGGCCTCTTCGGCCGTTAGAAACGCTTGCTCGGCCAACTCGTTGGGCCGCTCCAATGGTGTGATGGTGCGGAAATCCCAAATGCCGCGCAGGTCCGGCGCATCCCATGCCGTGCGAACCGCGGCGGTCTGGGCAACGGCGGGCGCGGCTCCAGACGAGACGAGCGTGACTAGTACGGCCACAGCCTTCACGACGACGATAGTTCTAGGTCGCATCTGAACCCCCTCTATGAGCTATGAGCTATGAGCGTTCTCGTTACGAATACCGGTATCCTACGCGGTCCGCGCCGTCTACTCAAGGGATATACCGGTGGGTTGGGGGCTTCTGGAGAAACGGCTTGGGCCGAGCGGTGGGACCAGGATACTGGGATGGCTGCCAGTCAGTGAAAGTCTGGAGCCGACGAGCGGATTCGAACCGCTGACCTGCTGATTACGAAGCCCCTGCACGCGAATGGTGTGGACGGCACTGGACGTTTTGTTCGGGAAACTCACTGTGTCGTCCAACCTTCCCAGATGATTCCAGTCAAAATGGGGGTCAACGCCCCATCGCGGCTCACTCAGTGTCATCTCCGTGACCATCCAGGGATAATCTCAAGCCAAGCGTGTTGACAGGGCGACAGCGTGTCGTATCTCTTACGTTGGGTGTTGACCCAATCAGAGGAGAGCCAACTCGGGTCCTCATGGCTTTGAGACATGTAGGAGTTCGCCCACTCGGTCCATTGGTCAGCAGTCGGCTCGTTGTGAAAATCTAGCACATTGGGATATGCACTCTAGCCGGAACCCGCTGCTGGAATCTCTTTTTGTTGTCCTGGCTTTTATTGTTGGGTCAGCACTTGGCCATCCCAAGTGAGGCTCATAAATTGATCCGAGGGAAATGTCACGATGACCGGTTGGGTTATGGAGTATTTGTCATCGGGGCCGTCGTAGTCCCGAACGGTGATAACGGCGCTCAAGGCGACGATACCGTAGGTGCCCTCTCCCTCACCTTCCGCATCCTCAAATTCGACTTGCCCGTCACCGTCAAATTCAATGCTCGGGGTACCGCCCTCTGCTTCAAAAGCTAGACCGTCTCGAAATAGCCCACCAGGCGGGATGGCTACAAGTTCAATACTGAGCGAGCGGTTTTCGGTTGCTCGCCGGATGTTTATCCCGGACAAAATCCCTCCATAGCCTTCGGCGTCAATTTGGAGTTCCCACTCGCCAGCCTCCAGCTGCATGAACTGAAAGGCTCCGTCGTCGCCCGTCGTCGCTTCCTGGACTATTCCCGATACTTCGGCTGTCATGGTAACTGCTGCACCGACAATTGGGTTGTCCCACTCATCGGTTAAGTCTGCTCGGAAGATTCCTTGGGACCAGGCATTCGATCCGGCAAACAGAACGAGTACGATTGCCGACAACGAAACGAACATCCGTTGTTCTCTGTTACGCATCTATCTCCCCTTTCAGAGTAATTTTATCTTGAATCTAGCACATTGGGATATGCACTCTAGCCGGAACGACGTTGGATAGCCTAACCTCACCGTCTAATCTAGCACATTGGGATATGCACTCGAGCCCCGACCGGGGCGGCGGGTCTTATGTTCTCTTCCGGAGTCGGACCGTGTGCTTCTCCGTCCGGTTCAGATACTGATTCACGGCTTCTCGTAAGTCCTCTGTCACGGTGTCCGAGTTGACGAGCGTTTTCAGCCGTGACGCTGAGAGCTGGTCGACCTGCTCCCAGAGGCCGCGTGTCTTTAACAGCGTTTCGAGGTCGTGTCGGGCGTCGCTCCCGGTTTCGGGCATCGCCACAGATGACTTGGTGGAGACGGCGGCGGTGTAGTCCGTACCGAACACCGAGGTGTGGCCGGTCTCGGCGGCGTACGCCGTCAGTTGCGTCTCGATCTCCGTGCGCCGTTCCTTGAGGGCGCGGGTCACCTGCTGCGTCTCGGTCTTCACGGTGACGAGTTCATCGACGAGTGCTAAGGCGGCGGCGGGCGTCAGGGTTGGCGCGTCGGGAGACGGATGGTCGTCGTACATCTGATAGGAGTGCGCAAACTCCGGGCAGCAGGGACGGTATTCGCAATAGTCACAGAGAGTACTGGTTTTGGTCGGGAGGTCACCGCACGCGACGGCAGTCTCGATGGTCTCGATAAGGTGACCTGTCTCAGTGGCCATCGCCTGCAACTCATCAGGGGTGCGGTGTGACCACACCTCTTCGTCAAAGCGGACAAAATGCCAGACGAGATCAATGCGTTCCAGTTCCAGGTCGGGATATCGCTGCTTAACGCCGAGCATGTAGAGGGCCAGCTGCCGGTCGCTGGCGGTCTGCTGCGGTGTGGGGAGTCGGTTGTTCGTTTTGTAGTCGTGGATCGCGAAGTGGCCCGGTGCGACTTTTTCGAGACGATCGATGTAGCCGATCATCGTGGCGCCGCCCGGCAGATCGATGGTCACGGAGGATTCCAGATCGATGGTGATGCCCTGGGTAAACGGATGGTAGTGGTCCCAGTATTGTTCGAGCCATGTCTGCCCACTCGACCGGTAGTGCGTTACGGTGAGATCGGGTTTGTTGAGACGAATCTCGTCCGTCCACTTCGCCTCCCAGAGCGTCTGATATTGGGCGGTGAGTTCGTCCCGGGTGGCAACGCGGCCGTTCTGCGCCAGGCGATACAGCCATTCGAGTGCGTCGTGAACGATCGAGCCCCGGAACGCTTCGATGGTGGTCCCAAGGGGGGCCTTGACGCGGTCGACGTACTGCAGCTTGTACTGGTACGGACACCGTTCGTAGCTGGATAGTCTGGAGTGCGAATAGCGCGTGGGAGCCATTGATGGCCCAGCCTACCGCGCCATCGCGGCTGGTGCAACGGGCCCTTATTCAGCGTGTCGAAGCTAGCACATTGGGATATGCACTCTAGCCGGAACGACACGTCTGTGGTTGTCAGTGAGTGACCCATCATGTTCGCTCCGTGCCGTCACCCACCTCGACGTTTCGAGGCGTGGTATTGACCGCGCTCTAAACGTAGTTCGAGAAGTAGTGACTAATTTAAACGAAGAGAAGGTCGATGGAAATGAGTCGCCTTCCTGAACTAGGATTTTCTCTTTGAATGGTTAGGCGTAGGCGCCTGCCGCACTCCAGGCGTGTGTCCGCTCGTAATAAGAGGATAGAAAGCATTGTGGGTAAAACGCGACCGAACTAACTTCCCAGGAACTCAAGCAATGTCCAATTCTCCCATAATGAGTGCACCAATCACCGGAGCAGATGAGTGAACCAGACCTCGAAGGAAACGCTAGAAACGGTCCGCCAATATCACCAGGTTACCAAGCATCACGTCCATCGCTTCGCGCCCGGACCGGGCCACCTGGACTGGGACACCCAGCCGGACCCGTTTCGCCGCTACAACGGTGCGCCCCTGATTGGGCTGGACAAGATCCCACCGACGGGGGAGCCACGTTACGATGACGCGTTTGTCGAGGCACGACATTCGCCGGTTCTGCTGAACCGGCGGAGTATCTCACAACTCTTCTTCGACAGCTTGGCGGTCTCGGCTTGGAAGAGCACGAGTGGCTCTCGATGGGCGCTCCGGGTCAACCCGTCGAGCGGCAACCTACACCCGACAGAGGGCTACCTGCTCTG
>Ga0310345_10004696_pt1 | contig 12348 bp, 8 predicted proteins | sample HC15DNA20500_MG_FD_204667 | JGI IMG/M metagenome (GOLD analysis project Ga0310345, IMG submission 204667) | Marine microbial communities from station ALOHA, North Pacific Subtropical Gyre - HC15-DNA-20-500_MG | ecosystem: Environmental > Aquatic > Marine > Oceanic | place: Pacific Ocean: North...
CCAGGTGCATTAATTGGCTTTGCAGGACCCAGAGTAATTGAACAAACCATTAGACAGAAGCTACCCAGTGGTTTCCAAAGAAGTGAATTCTTACTTCAACACGGTATGCTTGATGCTATAGTCAATCGCAAAGACATAAAGACCTATCTTTCCAATGCACTGAACTTTTTCGGACTTTAGTTAAATTCTAACCAATTCAGTTCTCTATGCAATAACCTTAAATTTCTCTTCCCCTTTGGTATTCCAACTTTGGTTCTATATAGCATGTATCTCCTAATTCTATAATTGGTAGTAAATTCAGTCATGAACTACTCACAAGCAATTTCTTTCCTTAATTCCCTCGGCAATGAGATTACAACGGCTAAACTGGGTTTAGAAAATATGAGGACTTTATTAAATTTTCTTGGGCATCCGCAAAAAGAATTTCCTTGCGTGCTGATTGCTGGTACTAATGGGAAAGGGTCAGTTGCTGCCTTTACAGAATCAATTATGCGTAAAGCAGGATATAGAACTGGTTTGTATACTTCTCCCCATCTGGTAAAGGTTGAAGAAAGAATTAAGGTACACGGAGAACAAATCACTCAATCCGATTTTGCTAGATTGACTAAGAAAGTCAGACACGCAATAGGAGCCCTTCTGTTTAATACTACTAATGAGATAAAAAAATTACAGCGTCACCCAACCCATTTTGAAATTCTGACTGCAATTGCTCTTCTCTATTTTGCTGAGCGTCAAGTCGAAATTGCAGTAGTAGAAGTTGGTTTAGGTGGACGACTAGATGCTACCAACATAATCGATCCAGTGCTTGCGGTAATTACCAGTATAAGTTTTGACCACCAAGCATATCTTGGGAAAGACCTGGAATCAATCACTCGAGAAAAGATTGGTATTATAAAAAGAATACTACCCAGTCAGCATTCGTACTCCTCTTGTTTACCGGTGGTGTGTAGTAGTACAAATAAAACTGTCATTAATTTAGTCAAACAGCAGTGTAAGAGTAATCAGGCCCAATTTATTTCAGCTTTTCAGGATTTAAATTTCAAAATACTGAATAATTCCTTAGAAAAAACTTTACTTGGTGTTGAACCTGTTCGAGGGAAAAAATTTAAATTGGAGATTCCATTACCTGGCATTCATCAAGTAAACAATGTGCTAGCAGCAATTCAAATTATCGAAATTTTAAATAAAACCGGATTTAAAGTTTCAGCCTTTGCCCTCAAAAAAGGTGTATCCCAAACATTTTGGCCAGGTAGATTAGAAATCAGACGAACTTCCCCTCGAATCATCTTAGATGGAGCCCACAATACACAAGCTGCTAAAAGTATTCGATGTCATATCGCCAAATTTTTGTCCTCTGAAAAAGTCGTTCTTATTTACGGCTCATTGCGAGATAAGGATATCACTGGGATTATGTCTAACCTAGCTGGACTTGCCCGAGAGGTTATTCTGACGCAACCAAAATCTGAACGCGGAGCAACACCACAGGAGATCCTAGAAAAATATCCTGATTTTAAGGTGCCCGTTCATTTAACAAAAAACGTAGAAGAAGCTTGGTTGTTAGCTCACTCCAAAGCCAAAATTGATGACACCATCTTGGTATTAGGCTCACTTTATCTAATTGGAGAAATTAAACAACACTTATCAAACACATAAAGAGCTGATTCAAAATTAAATAAATAGAAAATGATTTTATTAATTCAGATAATCAATATTTCAAAATGTTTTGATATACCTATATTTTATTTTCCTTAAACCATTTTAATTTCTAATAATGAAGTCAGCTGTGATCTTATAAAATAAGGAGTAATGATTGACAACGGTAACACCCAATAAAAAATTTCCCTCAATTCCTGACAAGTTCAACAAAGATAGAGATTCTGAAAAAGTGCCTTTTACTGAAATACAACGCCAAGAAAAAGTTGCAATCGTCTCTCTTTCTGCTTCTCATTTTGTAAATGACGCCTATTCTAATTTTCTTGGTCCAATGTTACCACTGTTGGTTATCAAACTAGGTCTGACAATCACTCAGGCTGGCTGGTTGGGGGCCATCTTAGCGGTTTCAACTTCATTTACCCAACCCTTTTATGGTTATCTTTCGGACCGCTTTGTCAAACGGTTTTTTGCTGTATTCAGCCCCCTTGTCACCGCTGTATTCATGTCATTTATTGGACTAGCTCCCAATTTTTTTATACTCAGTAGTCTTCTGGCGTTAGCAGGGATTGGCATAGCCTCTTTCCATCCTCAAGCAGCAGCTCTAATATCCTGTGCCAGTGGGGATCGTCGGGGTCTGGGAATGTCCATTTTTGTTTCTTCTGGAACCTTTGGTTTTGCCTTAGGCCCTCTGTTTGTAACTTATTCAGTAGCACTATTAGGATTGGAGCAGTCTTATCTTATGATGATTCCAGGGGTCATTGCCTTTCTGGTATTATATTCTCAAATCCCTCATGTTAAGAATCCTAAGACTCTCTCCTCTATTCAAATAAGTCTAAAAGAATCGATACTTCCAATATGGCGTCCACTAATTGTCCTCTATTTCTTAGTTGTGATTCGCTCTGCAGTCCAAGTTTCTTTTGTCCACTTTCTGCCACTCTATTTCACTCAAAAAGGTCATACTCTAATTGAAGGCGGACAAATGGCTGCTCTATTTATGTTCTTTGGGGCTCTGGGTGGTCTTATGGGCGGTCCACTGTCAGACCGTTGGGGAGGACGGAAAGTAATTATCGTTTCCATGGTTATGGCTACCCCCACCTTAGCTATATTTCTTTTAACAAAGGGACTGATTGCTGCAGTTTGTTTATCTTTGGGGGGAGCTTTTTTACTCTGCACCTTACCCGTTAATGTAGTAATGGCTCAACAACTTTTACCTCACCATGCAAGTATGGTATCTGCCCTAATGATGGGATTTGCATGGGGATTAGGTGGAATGGCAATTCCATTGGTTGGGACATTTGGCGATCAGATGGGGCTAGGGAGAGCTTTATCTATAGTTGTCTTACTCCCCATATTTGGTTTTATACTTTCACTTTTTCTTCCAAATGAAGAAAGGGTCTGCAAAAATGTTTAATTAGTATTAAACCAATAATTTTTAATATCGCTAGTCAGTTTAACATTGTAAATTCTTATAATGTAAATGATCTAACAGACTAGAAGGCTTTTCTACTACCTTGATCAATCTGAAGTAATGAAGTCATGCGCCCGTAGCTCAGATGGATAGAGCGACAGCCTCCGGAGCTGTAGGCCGCAGGTTCGAATCCTGCCGGGCGTACCACTATTTTCTATAGGAAATATTGGGATGACTTATTCAGATTCTATTTGTCACTACCAGTAAAGACTAACTGCATTTTTACCAAGAATCATTTCAATCTCCTCAGACGTCAGGAAAGGAAATGAGCGTCTCAACCAGATTAAATTTCTTTGATAACCTGATTTTAGAAGTACATGAGGAAAATCACTTCCCCAGATTAAACGAGATGGTCCAAATTGTTTATATAGGGCTTTAAATATATCCATACAGTCCTTGTAAGGATACGATTGTTGTGAAAAGTAGTAGCACCCGGAAATCTTAACAAAAATGTTTGAAAAATTAGCCAACCCCATTAGTGACTTCAACGGATCAGATTTAAGACTAGCAGTTACATCTGGATAAGCCATATGGTCAATTAGAATGGGAATCTCAGAAAAACGTTTGGCCAATTCTGCCAAGGGTCTCAAATGTTGAAGATCCATAAGAACATTGACAACTAATCCAAGTCGGCTAGCAGTTTCCCAAATTGGAAAGGTAGAGGGATCTCCAAAAACGCAGGATTCTTCTCTAAGCTGGGGTCGTAATCTCAAGCCTTTACAACCACGATCTTTCGACCAATATTCCAATTTTTCGCATGCTGTTGGAGAATTTGGAACGACACAGACAGCTTTGAAACGGTTGGGCTCTTGTTCAGCACAGTCAGCCACGTAACTATTGTCCCCTCCAGGAAAGATGGGTTGTACCAAAATACCTCGATCTACACCATATTCCTCCATATATTCTTTGAAGAGCTCCACTGGAACATCACAAGAAGGGCTGACGGTAGTAGCAGTTGGTTTAGGATAATCCAACATGGCACGCCAGACGTGCAAATGAGAATCAACAACCATTGAATTTACCCTACCAATTCTTATGGAATATATTCACCATATATATGATTAAAACTTGCGTTTATTATGAAAAAACTCAGCAATTGGATTTAATCATCTTGATAATTCAATTTTTTTTACTCTCTGTCAATATTAAATGTCTGTGACCTCCGACATTTAAACTCTGACTATAGAATACTTTGCAGTTGACCTTGTCTAGATGCTCCCATAACATTAATGACCCTTTTAATAACTGTGGAGAATATTAGTGCGGATAGGTATTGATATCGGTGGCACCTTTACAGATATAGTATGTATTGAAGAAGATGGTAGTACACTTGTGCGCAAAGTACCTTCTACTCCAGACAATTACAGTAGGTGTATCCTCCAAACTTTTCCCGGCATTATTGAGGAAAAGAAGTCCAGTCCTGATAGGATCCAAGAAATCATTCATGGAACAACAGTTGCCACTAATGCTCTCCTTCAAGGTACCGGTGCTTCTACTGCTCTGATCACTACTATAGGTTTTCGTGATGTTTTGGAATTAAGACGCATTCGGATGCCCGAACTTTATAACTGGAACTGGGATAAACCCCCAGATTTAGTTGAACGCCGTTGGAGAAAAGAGGTTGAGGAACGAATCGATGCTAAGGGGAATATAATCAAACCTTTAAACACCCAGCAAGCGGTAGTTGTTATCGATCAAATAGCTGCTGAAGGGATTGAGTCACTAGCGATTTGTTTAATCAATTCCTATACCAACCCTATCCATGAAGAAAAATTGGCAGACATTGTTCGACAAAGATATCCCCTAATTAACATTAGTCTCTCAAGTCAAATCCTTCGAGAAGTCCGGGAATATGAGCGAACCGCTACTACAGTAGTTAATGCTTATGTCTTACCTCTAGTAAAAACCTATGTTGACTCACTTCAAAACTCTCTTAAGAACTTGGGAATAAAATCACCTTTGCTTATTATGCAATCTAATGGTGGAGTGATGACGGCTAAAGCTTCAACTGAACAACCGGTTTTTATTATTGAATCTGGACCAGCAGCTGGAGTAATTGCCTCTCAAGCATTGGCAAAAAAATTGGATCTTGCCAATGTTATTACCTTTGATATGGGTGGCACCACAGCCAAAGCTTCTATTATCGAAGGAGGGAATCTCCAAATCGCCACCGAGTATGAGGTAGGATCATCCTTATCGTCAGCTAGTCGACTAATCAAAGGTGGAGGACATTTGATTCGGATACCGGCAATTGACGTAGCTGAAGTTGGAGCAGGTGGGGGCAGCATAGCTTGGTTAGATGCTGCACAAGAATTACATATTGGCCCTAAGAGTGCTGGCTCTTATCCCGGGCCAGTCTGTTACAGTAAGGGAGGCACCGAAGTAACAATCACTGACGCCAATCTTGTGTTGGGATACATTAACCCAGAAGGTCTAGTTGGTGGTGGACTTCCTCTGGATCAAGAGAAAGCAAAAACAGCACTTGCCAAACAAATAGCAGAACCCCTTGGACTTGGATTGGTTACAGCAGCCTACGGCATCCACTTACTTGGTAATTCAACAATGATTCGAGCAGTGCGTGCAGTTTCTACTGAGCGAGGACGTGACCTTAGAGATTTCGTTTTAATCGCTTTTGGAGGAAGCGGACCCGTTCATGCTTGCCAAATGGCCCGTTCCCTGGAAATGAGGCAAGCAGTCATTCCACCCCATTCAGGCCTGTTTAGTGCCTTTGGACTTCTATCAGCCGACATAGCACACCATCGAATTCAAACTTGCTATCAGAATTCAAGGAAAGCTAATTTGAAGGAATTAAATCATTTGATGAAACGGATGGAAACTGAGGTTATGGAGCTATTACAAAAAGAAGGCTTTTCTTTGGAAGAAATAGAAATGTACAGAGCAATTGACTTGAGATATTCCGGCCAGTCATACGAACTGACTTTGCCTGTTTCAAAGGGACCAATATCTACTGATACAATTCATAAACTAGAAAAAGCTTTTGACAAAGAACATGAAAAAACTTATGGACATAGAGCTAGTGTAGATGAATCGTATACATTGGTTAACCTACGACTAGTGGGACGAGTAATGCAACACACAATTAGTCTAGCTAGTTCTTCTCTTAATGAAATTTCTTCTAAAAAAAACTGTTCTCGTGATGCTTATTTTGGACCTAAATACGGTTGGATAGTGACCCCGTTACTAACAAGGAGTGATCTACTAGGTAATTCTAAAAAAGGTCCCTTTTTGATTGATGAATTTGATACAACGATTGTTATTCAGCCTGATTGTCAAGTAACTGTTGATGATTCTGGAAATTTAATCATTGATTTGTCTAAAAAAACATAGGTAAAAAAACTTAGAATAACTTCTAGTGCCAATTAAATTAAATGGATATGAACAAAAACAGTTTGATCGACCCCATTACCCTAAGTCTAATTCGGAACTCACTCAGTAGCATTGCTGATGAAATGGCCACTACCATTGTTCGGACAGCTTATTCCACAGTCATAAGAGACTGTATGGATTTTTCTACTGCCTTATGTGATCGACATGGTCAAATGATTGCTCAAGGAGTTACCATTCCTTTTCAGTTAGGATCAATTCCTTTTGCACTGAAGGCTACTCTAAATAAATATCAGGGTCGAATTTTTCCAGGAGATATCTTCATCATGAACGACCCTTTCGAAGGAGGAATTCATCTCCCTGACATTTTTATTTTCCAACCAGTCTTTGATGATCAAGCTTGTTTAGTTGGATTCTCAGCAGTTGTCGCCCATCATTTGGATGTTGGAGGTCGGGTACCAGGAAGTGCTGCCTGTGATAACACGGAAATCTTTCAAGAAGGTCTTCGAATTCCACCTTTAAAGCTTTATGAAAATGATCGTCCATCTGAAAGTATTTTCAAACTTTTAGAAAAAAATGTTCGGGTTCCAGAAATCACTATGGGAGATATCCGAGCTAAATTATCTGCTTGCAAGACTGGGAAACAAGGTCTACTCAAACTAGTGGAACAGTACGGACCTAAGTTATTAGATTGCTATTATGCAGAACTCCTTAATTCCACCGAATCAATCGTCCGCAGTGAAATCAGGTCTTGGCCTAATGGAGAGTATTTCTTTGAGGATTATCTTGACAATGATGGAGTAGCCCCAATCAGAATTCCTATTAAGGTTAAACTCATTGTGCACGAAGATTCCCTAATCATTGATTTCACTGGCAGTAGCCCTCAAGTACAAGGAGGAATTAATTCACCCCTACCATTTACCATTTCCTGTTGTGGTTATGCTGTTCGTTCCATGATGCGACTTGACATACCTAATACCTCCGGACTCTTTCGACCATTGAAAGTTATCGCCCCTGAGGCGTCTATTCTAAATCCTGTCATGCCTGCAGCTTCAAGCATGAGGGGGGTTGTTGGCTTTAGGTTATCCGACGCTCTTTTTGGAGCTATGTCCCAAATTCTTCCAGACAGAGTACCAGCTGCTGGTGAAGGCGGTAATTCATTGATCGTGATTGGAGGATATACTGAACAAAAGTATCCTTTTGTAATGTTTGATTTGGTTGGAGGGACCTGGGGAGGTCGTCCAACAAAAGATGGCAATGACGGGCTGACAAATCCAGGAGCCGTGATTTCTAATATTCCTGCTGAGCTTATGGAGCTGGAATATCCGATTCGACTTGAGCAGTATGCACTTACTAAAGACAGTGGTGGCGCAGGCCAATACAGAGGAGGTTTGGCTCTTACAAGAGAGTGGCGTTATCTTGGAACACAACCAGCGAACTTGACAATCCGTTCAGATCGGAGAGACCATCCCCCTTATGGTCTTTATGGGGGATGCCCTGGAGCTATTTCCACAAATATTATTAATCCGGAAACAAAAAGGGAACGCAAGCTTCCAACGATGGTCACAGACACTCTATTACCAGGAGAGGTAATTCGACATGTTCAACCAGGTGGTGGCGGATGGGGAAATCCGTTAAACCGAGATCCAAAAAAAGTTTTAATGGACGTTTTAAATCATAAAGTTTCCCTATTGAAAGCTAAAGAAGACTATGGTGTCATCATTAACGCTAAAAGCATAACAATAGACTACAAAGCCACTGGAAAGAAACGCAATGAACTAAAATCAAAAACCTATTAATAAAAAGTTTTCACAAGTTTCTTTAGTGCTTTTGGAATTTAATATTTGTCAAAGCAGTATTTTTTGAGGAATAAACCAAATATAGAAAAAATAATTCGCTCAGTATTTGATCTTAAAGAACCAAAGCATGATTTATTTCTTTAGTTTGAACTTAATCAAGCACGATTACCTCCATAAACTCCCTCTAATAGATCTCCCCTTTTAAAACGAGACAGAGCAAAGCAATTAATATTAGCAACATGCTCTCCACCAAGACCTATTTCTTCAGCCATTAATTCACCAATTGAAGGCGCAATTTTGAATCCGTGTCCACTAAAACCAGCACACATATAGAAACCCTGAACCTCTTCTACTCTGCCTAATATGGGATTCCAATCTGGTGTCACATCATATAATCCAGTATAGGCATTGATCACAATAGCCCGACTAAACACTGGGAAACGTCGTAAAAATAATTTCCAAGTTTCTTGAATAAAGGCATTACCAACTAACTGATTGAAGTGATCTGGATCCACATTCTCATATTCTTTAGGAAAACCTCTGCCAACCAAGATACGAGATAAGCCGTCAGGGCGATAATAAATAGCATTAACCATATCAGAAAACACCAAGTTGGGCGGCTTATCCACATCTGCACTTTCGATTATGATTTCCTCTTCACGAGTAACTTGAATTGGAACATCTAAACCAGCCCATGAAGCTATAACCTTTGCCCATGGTCCTGCTGCGTTAATGACAATTTCAGTAGCAATATCACCTTTTTCAGTGCATACACCGGTAATTTGTCCATTTTCTACTTTTAAGCCCATTGCAGCTGTTGTTTGCATTAATTCTCCTCCAAGCTGGCAAAATTTCTGGACATAGGAATATGTTGTTTTATGGGGGCTAGCATAGCCCGAGCTTTTTTCATAGCAAATCCGATGGACATTATCTAAATTAATTCTCGGTTCCATCTTTAGTAGTTCATCTTTGGTAATTTCCTGAGTATCAATTCCGAAACTCTGTTGCATTTCAAGGTTTCGAGAAAAACCATCAGACACATAATCTGGAACCAAGAATGCCCAACCACATTCAACAAAACCCGAATCTCCACCAACTGCATCTTCAAAATCATGAAAAATATCGACAGACCTTTTAACCATTTTAACCAGCTCTGGATGGGAATAATGCTGCCTAACAATGGCAGCAGATCGACCAGTTCCTCCCGAAGCAACTAATCCTTTTTCTAACAATACAACCTTCTTTAAACCCCTCTGGACTAAGTTATAGGCTATGCTAGAACCATTGACACCAGCACCGATAATTACAACATCTGCAGTTTTCATGTGCTTTTCTCCTTGTAAATCTCCATCCTTTCATTGAAGTCAAGAATCTTGATCCTTGAAAAATTTCTCCAACCCAAGAAACTCATAGGTTGTTTTCCCTGACTCAATTCCCTCAGTCATCGCCTTCTCTCGAGAGAGAACTTCACTTGCAATTTCAATAACTGTTGTTACTTTTTCTCGAGGAACTACGGCAATTCCATTATCGTCCCCTACTACTAAATCTCCTGGTTGGACTACAATATCTCCACAGACCACTGGAAGATTAACTTGACCTTGGCGCAGCTTAAAAACTCCCCTTGGAGTCACATTACGAGCATAAACTGGATATTTGATTTCCTTTAAGTCTTCGACATCACGAGCAGCACCTTCAATCACAGTCCCTCCTAACCTTTTCTGACTTGCAGATAATGAAAGTAACCCTCCCCATAGAGCACCTTCATCATATCCTGCACCATCAATGACTAGGATATCGCCAGCTTGAGCTAAATGTAGCCCATAATGGCACATAAGATTATCTCCAGGGTAACACCGGACAGTAAATGCAGGACCACAAATCCGCAGATTTGGTAGTAAAGCTTTTATACCACTATCCATACAGTTAGTTCGTCCCATAGCATCACTTAGAACTGCTGGTGGGAAACGTCGATAACTCTCGATTAGGGCCTTAGATGGCCATACTAAATCAGTCAATTCCTCCTCCTTTAGATAAAATTTTCATTAAATGGTAGTAAATAGCGATTTTGTTGAGAGATTTTTTCCCACAAATAACTTTAAAACTATAGAATCAGATGCCATCTCTAAGTTTTGAATAATGAGTGACTTGTTGATGGACATTTTCTGCTAATACAATATCTCTGACTACAGCTACTGAATCCACTCCCAAATCAAATAAGGGTAGTGCATTCTTAGTGGTAATGCCCCCAATGGCAATTAATGGTTTAGTCACAGCCTTACGAATAGTTTCTAATTCATCCAAGGAGACAATGGGGTCAGGGTTTTCTTTTGTTTGAGTCCTATAGATTGGACCAATAGCAATATAGTCAGCTGTACTGTCCTCAGCTTGACAAGCCTGCTTTAAATTATGGGTTGAAAGGCCAATAGTAGCTTTAGAGCCTAAAATTTGACGTGCATCAGAACAAGGTAAGTCATCTTGACCCAAGTGAACTCCATCTGCTTTACTAAGCCATGCAATATCAACGCGATCATTAACAATAACCTTTAATGAATGATCTCGAGTCAAATTAACCATTTGTGTGCTGAGTTTTAATAAGTCTTTAGAAGAACTTTTTTTACCCCTTAACTGAACCAAACTTATCCTAGCTTCACTAAGTTTGGCTAGCAAAATTTCTAGCGAACGATCAACAATTTCTAAATCGATAATTGGATATAACGCAGAGTAACTGGTAGGATCATACTTCATGATTTCTAAATCTAAAAGAACACCATCTAATTAATAAATGAGGAGCAAAGCAGATCGCTCTTATAGGTTTAATTGGATTTCAAATAACGTTCCATAAATTGGGTATTAAATTGACCCGCTCGAAAATCAGTATCCCTCATTATCTTCCTTTGTAACGGGATTGATGTCCTAATACCTTCAATTACAAACATCTCTAGAGCCCGCTCCATCTTCTGAATAGCTTCCATCCTAGAAGGGGCCCATGCTACCAACTTAGCAATCATAGGGTCATAGTGAGGACTTACTATACATTCTGAGTAGACTGCAGTATCTACTCTAATGCCACTACCTCCTGGAACATTAAAAGAGGTAATTTTTCCAGGTGAAGGCCACATAGTTACGGGATCTTCAGCATTTATGCGACACTCGATACTATGTCCCTTTAACTGGATGTTTTTCTCTCTTTCAAGTGTTTTTCCAGCAGCTATTTGAATTTGCATTTTTACTAAATCTGATCCAGTAACCATTTCAGTAACTGGATGTTCCACTTGAATTCTAGTGTTCACTTCTCCGAAATAAAAGTTTAAGTCTTCATCAACAAGAAATTCTACCGTACCAGCATTAGAATATCCAACAGTTGCCAGTGCTTCTTCAACCAATTTACCCATTTTCATTCGACATTTTTGATCAATAACAACAGACGGGGCCTCCTCAACTAACTTTTGATGTCTTCGCTGTATGGAACATTCTCGTTCCCCAAAATTAATGATATTTCCATGTTGGTCACCCATGATTTGAAATTCAATGTGACGGGAATTCTCCAAATATTTCTCTATATAAACATCAGAGACTCCAAATCCTATGTGGGCTTCACTTTGAGCTGTTGAAAAAGCTGTTTTTAGATCCTTCTGGACTCTAACGATTCTCATGCCACGTCCTCCGCCTCCTGCCACTGCTTTTATCATTACAGGATATCCAATTTCTGAGGCTATTCTTACTGCCTGTTCAAAAGACTCCACTGATCCTTGGCTACCAGGTAAAACCTTCAATCCAGCTTGTACCATCCGAGCTCGTGCTTTTGTCTTATTTCCCATCAAACGTATGACTTCAGGAGAAGGTCCAATAAACTTTATGTGGCATGCCTCACACACTTCTGCAAAGTACGCATCTTCAGCAAGATACCCGTACCCTGGATGTATGGCGTCAACATTAGTAATCTCTGCTGCACTAATGACACTAGGAACTTTCAGATAACTCTCTGAACTTTTTGCAGGTCCTATACAAACTGCCTCATCAGAAAACCGAACATGCAATGAATCTCTATCAGCTTCTGAAAAAACAGCAACTGTTTTAATTCCT
>Ga0310345_10004697_pt1 | contig 12343 bp, 10 predicted proteins | sample HC15DNA20500_MG_FD_204667 | JGI IMG/M metagenome (GOLD analysis project Ga0310345, IMG submission 204667) | Marine microbial communities from station ALOHA, North Pacific Subtropical Gyre - HC15-DNA-20-500_MG | ecosystem: Environmental > Aquatic > Marine > Oceanic | place: Pacific Ocean: North...
CGTATAGCGCCGCGCGGGCAAAGGCCCGCCAGCCGGGAAAATGGCCGCGCGGAAGGTTGCGCTTTCTCGCCACCAACCACGCGGTCAGCATGAGCATGGAGCCGGTCATCAGTCCGGGGACGATCCCGGCGAGAAACAGGTCGCCGATGGAAACGCCGATGCCCGAAGCGGCGGCGTAGATGATCATGTTGTGCGATGGCGGGATCAGCAGCCCGACTATGGCAGCAGTGACGGTAACGTTGACCGAATAGTCCCGGTCGTAGCCCTTCTCGTCCATCAGCGGCACCATCGTGGAGCCGATCGCGCTCGCGCTGGCGATAGCCGAGCCGGACACCGCTCCGAACATCATGCTCGCGCCCACGTCCACCAGGCCGAGGCCACCCCGGACCCGGCCGAAAGCCGCATCTGCGACCCGCACCAACCTTTCGGCGATCCCGGCGCGGTACATCAGGTCCCCGGCGAAGATGAAGAACGGAATCGCCATCAGTGTGAAGACGCTGATGCCCGCCGCCATCCGCTGAACCGCAACGATCAGAGGGATGTCGGCGACCATAAAGGTCGCCAGCGCCGCACCGAAAAGCGCGAAGGCCACCGGCACGCCCAGCGCGAGCATCACGAACAGGACGAGGAAGAGGACGATTATTTCCATGAGTTCGCCCCTCTCTCGGACATTCGCACGCGGATACGCGCGAGGGAGAACAGCGAGATGAGCAGCCCCGCGAAGGGGATCACCACATAGGCCCACGCCCGGCTGATCCCCAACGAGGGGATGACATGTACGCGCACGTCCCAGGCGAGCATGGCGCCATAGACCAGCAAAACGAGCCCCATGACTGCGACCAGCGCGTGAATGCCGATCCGCAGCCGGCGCCGGTTCGCTTCGGTGAAGCGCAGTTCGAGGATTTCAATGCGGATATGAAAGCGCTCCCACACGCCCGCCGCCGCGGCGAGGAACACGTACCAGATCATCAGCAGCAGCGATGCCTGTTCGGTCCAGCTGGGCGAGGATTGCAGGACGTAGCGGCCGAATACCTGCCAGCCGATAATCGCGGTGGTCGCCAGCAGACCGAGGGCGCCGAGCTTGACCAGCAGATCCGCTACGCGATCGGATAGCGCGTTGTTCATCGGCTTGCGTCCCTTGCGGAAAGAATGCGTTCGACCAGAGCGCGCTGCCGGTCCGTGGTCAGCGAAGCCTCCCACATGCCGGTCATCGCTTCCGCGAAAGGCGCAGGATCGACTTCGTTCACCTCCACCCCGGAGGACAGGATGATGGCCCGGCTCTTCTCTACCTGTTTGTCCCAAAGCTGGCGCATGTAGGGCACCGAATCACGCGCGGCCTGTCGTATCGTCGCCTGGTCGTGGGCAGACATGTCGTCCCACGTAGCCTTCGACATGACGAAAACCTCGGGTGCGAGCAGGTGGCGGGTCAGGCTGTAGTAGCGCGCAACCTCGAAATGGCGGCCGCTTTCGAAACTGGGCCAGTTGTTTTCCGCCCCGTCGATCACCCCCTGCGCAAGGCTCTGATACACCTCGTCCAGCGGCATGGGCACGGCATCGGCACCGAGCGAGCGGACCATGTCGATATACAGATCGGAACCGGGCACGCGCAGCTTGAGCCCTTTCATGTCCCCGGGGGTGCGGATGGGGCCGCGCGTGTTGTAGAAACTGCGCGCGCCCGAATCGTAGAAGCACAGGCCAATCAGTCCGTGCTGTTCGAGCGAGGCGAGGATTTCCTCGCCGATCGGCCCGTCGACCACGCGCCGCATATGTGCGGTGCTCTCGAAGATGAAGGGCAGGCCAGCAACGATGGTCAGCGGTTCGATGGAATTGAGCGGCGCGAGGTTGACGCGATTGAAGTCGATCCCGCCGAAGGTGGTAATCTCCAGCGTATCGCGCTCGTTACCCAGCTGACCGCCTGCGTAGATTCGCAGGTCCAGACGCCCGCCGGTCCGCTCGCGCAGCAGGTCTCCGAAATGGCGCACGCCCTCTACCGTCGGATAGCCGACGGGATGCGTATCGACCGAGGTCAGCAGGCCCGGCGCGAGCCGCCGGGCACAGCCGGACAGCACGGCGCCGCTGGCCACCATTCCGGCGAGCACTGCGCGGCGGGATATCAGAGAATTCACGTGGCTTCCGCTTTGACCAGCTTGAGTTCGACGCTGCCGAACGCACCGAAATCGAGCAAGGCCTGTGCACCGGGAGCCGCCTCGTGCACGCCCGTTATTGCACCGGAGGATACGAAGGTGCCTTCGGACAGGGGGAAGCCGCGTTCGGCGGAGAGACGGCGGAGAAAGGCCAGCGATGCGAGAGCATTTTCGCGGAAGTCCGGCAGCGTCTTCATCGCAATGCACTCGCCATCGATGTGCGTGGTAACCTTGGCCGCCCCATCGATGGTACGCCAGTCGGCTATTTCGGGGCCGATCAGCAGTCCATTGTTGTTCCCGAAGTCGCTGATAACGGCGGTCGGCCCGTAATCGTTGATTTTAGGGATCGGGCTGCTGGCGATTTCCGCGCCGATATACAGACGGTCCTCCTCATCCGTATGACCGAGACGAAACACGTATTCCGGTTCGATGGCGGCAAACCCGCCATCGAACACCGGCATGTCCGCGCACCCGCCCTGCTCGACCGTGCGAACCGAGCGGGCAAAGATGGGCCCGGCAAGATATTTCTCGTCGAACCGATCGAGATAGGCGGCCGGCACGCCGCCGACCTTCCAGCCGACGACATCGTCGTCCCAATCGGCAATCGACTGCGCTTGCAGCAGATAGGCTTCATCGAGACTGTCGGGCAGGCCCTCGGGCGGCCCGGAGAGGGCGCGTGCATTCGCCCTCGCCCGGACCAGCCTTGCCGAGATCTCGCGATGCCCGGCTGGGAGAACGTCCCCTTGTGCGACCCTTGCCATTCCCTCCGTGACCCCGGTCAGAAACGGCCGCGCAGGCCAAGGAAGTAGCGGCGACCCGAGAAATCGGACTGCGCCAGGCTGTCGCGCGTCGGGCGATAAAGCAGGTTCGGCTCGTCCAGGATGTTGAGAACCTGGAAGCGCACCTCGAGATTCTTGGTCAGGTCATAGCTCGTCGAGAAATCGAGGAAGCCCTGCTCGGCGGCGAAGCGGTTCGATGTGCTGCGATAGGGCTTGAAGTAGCGCGAGCGCCACTTGTAGGCGAGGCGCGCATTGAACGGGCCGGTCTCGTAGAACATGGTGGCATTCAGCGAATGCTTGGAATAGCCTGGCAGGTTCGCATTCTCGATGAAGACCGCCAGCGTCTCTCCATTCCGGCCGATCGTGGGATCGGGGAACTCGAAGTTGGAGTCCGCGAAATTGTAGCTCGCCTGGAAGCCGAGGCCGAAATCGAATTTGTGCTGGGCCGTCAGTTCGAAGCCGAAGATGCGGCTCTTGTCGTCCGAATTCACCGTGCGGGCGATCTGCACGTCGGTCGGCGTGCCATCGACCACGACAGAGATCGTGCTCACATCCGTGTCGAACCCAGTCTGCAGACTCTTGTAATAGGCCGCCAGCGAGATGGCGGTCGTATCGGCGGCATACCATTCGAGCGATAGGTCCCCGTTCCAGCTCTTGAGCGGTTCGAGGTACGGGCTGCCCGCAGCAGAAATTGCCTGCCCCACGTCCTGCGCGTCCGATTCATCCGAGATGGAGAGGGCCGCACTCATCGCTTCCGGATCGGGCCTGGCGATGGCTTTGTAGACCGCAAGCCGCAGCAACAGGTCCGGATTGAGCTCGAGCCCCAGATTGGCGCTCGGCAGGACATTCCAGAAATCGTTGGTCTCCGTGTTGACGGTGGCCGGCCCGACGGGCGTGATGTCGATCTCTCCCGGATCGTCACCCGGCGAGGTTTCCAGATCGCGGCTGATCCCCAGCGACGTGATGTTCGTCTTGATTACGCGCACGCCGATATCGCCGAACGCGGGCAGGCCGAACAGTTCTGTCTCCAGGTTCCCCTGGATATAACCCGCCCAGGTTTCCTCGGTAACGTCCGTATCGTCGGGGCTGAGCGTGGAGCCCAGCGGAAGCCCCGCATCGGGGTCGCCGGTGAGGGCAAGGAACAGCTGCCTAGGGTCCCACGAGGCGAAGGTGAGGCCGCGCATCGGAGTGTCTGCCCCCGCATAGAGGTCCTCCACCGGGAAGGGCTGCCGTGCGGCAATCGCCTCATCCGAGAAGATGCCGTTTACCAGCGCAATCGGATTCGTGCTGTCGTCGGAACTGCGGTCGATACCGTCGTCCCGTACGCGATGGCGGTCGGCATAGCGGATACCCGCCTGGATCGAGGAGAGTGCGCCATCGAGTTCGTACTTCCCGTCGAGGCGGAACGACAGGATATCATCGTCCACATTTTCCTGCCGGCGACGAACCCGAAGAGCGTTGGTGTATTGATCGTAATTGTTGAGATCGAACGGTGCGCCAATCCGGTTTTCGACCGCGGTCGTATCGAGGAAGGTTAGCGCAGGGATCTCGACGTCGCGGAAATCGAGCCGGAAATCGACGCGGTCCTGCGTGCGGATACGCATGTCCAGCTCGTCGCGACGGCGCTGGGTCTGCGAGTATCCGGCATCGGCCGCCAAGGTCAGCCGATCGCCGACCTCGAACTCCACATTCGCACCCAGCCCGAGATACTCCTCGCTCTGCTCCTGGCGGAACGGGTTAATCTCGATCCGGCTGTTGCCGGTATAGGCGAGCAGCGCCCCCCGATCGCTCACCTCGATCGGACTGATGCGACGGCGGCCATCGGAAATGATGAGATTCTGGCGGTCCTCGCTTTCGTCGCGGTACGAATATTGTGCGTCGATATTGATATCGAGACCGGGCGATTTCCACTGGACCGCACCCATCACGGCATCGCGGTCGGATTGCGTCTCAAGCGCGCGATAGATGTACTGGTTGGAGACGAAGTACTGGTCGGAGGAACCGCTGGCCGTGAAATCGCAGTTCGATCCGCCATCCTGCGCATAGTCCGTGTTGCATACGCTGTAGGTGGAACTGCTGGTGAAGACATCCTCTGGCGCCGTATCCCGCCGGATCTGTCCGCCCAGGGCCATGCCAAGTTCACCGTCGCCCACGTCCCATTGATCGACGAAAGATCCGGTTACGCGGAAGCTGTATGGATCGCCGTCGACCACGCGATCTTCGTAATCGCTGTATCCAGCAAGACCCTGAATCTGCACCCGGCTCTTCCCGTAATCGACGGGCCGCAGCGTCTGCAGCTCGATAATGCCGGACACACCGCCTTCGATGAATTGCGCCTGCTGCGACTTGTAGACGATCGCGCCGCTGATCAGTTCGGAGGGAAATTGACCGTAGTTCACATCGCGTCCGTCGCTGCCCGAGGTCACTTCGCGCCCGTTGAGGACCGACGAACCCAGGAAAGCGCCAAGGCCGCGAACCGACAGCTCCGAGGCGCCGCCCTTGAAGCGATCCGACGTCACGCCCACGATCCGTTCCAGCGTCTCGGCAACCGAAAGATCGGGGAGATCGCCCACATCCTCGCCCACGATCGCATCGCCGATCACGCTCAGGTCGCGCTTCGTCTCGAGCGAGTTTTCGATCGTGCGGGCTATGTCACCCACCACCACGATGGTGTTCGGGTCCTGCAGCGCCTCTTCGACCGCATCCGCATCCTCGTCCGGATCGGTTTCCTGCGCCATGGCGTGGGCAGGCGCGAATGCCAGGGCGGATACCAGCAACGCAGCTTTCAGGCTCCGGCCTGCGCGAAGTCGACGCGAATCGACAGACTCCATCTGGTGACGCATGTTTTCTCCCTCTCCTGTTATTCCTCGCCACATCGGCCGTGACGAGGGATGTCATTTTTGACACCGGTTACCCAATTAATTGACACCGGTGGAATTCGAGGTCAATACCCTTTCAAAATATTACCGGAGAGAGGCGCCGTTATGAGTTACAAATCGCTGTTCTTGTTAGGCTTTTCCGCATCGCTCGCCGCATCGGCCATGCCGATCGCAGCCCTTGCGCAGGAGAGTTCGGCGGAGGTGCCGACAATTTTGCAACAGCAGGACGGCACGCCGTCCGTCTACCTGCCTGACTTCTCCTACGCCGGTTACGATTACGGCCTCTCCCCCCTGCCGCAGATCGATACCGCCATCGACGTTGCCGACTTCGGTGCAATCCCCGACGACGGGATCGACGACAGTGCCGCGCTCAAGGCTGCCCTGGCTGCGGCGCATGCTGCGGACGGTCCGATCCGGGTGCAGTTGGGTGCCGGTCGCTACCAGCTGACAGAGATTCTCTGGATCGAGCGCAGCGGAATCGTGCTCGCCGGAACCGGAAGCGGCAAAGGTGGGACCGAACTGTTCATGCCCCGCCCGCTGAACCAGGTCGACGATGGCGGCGCGCTGGACGAGCTGCGCGAATACCTTGTCCGATTCGACAAGCGCGAAAGGCAGAAGAACGCCAATCTCGACGTGCTTTTCTCCGAATGGAGCTGGAGCGGCGGCTTCATCTGGACCCGGGTGCCGGGCGGGCGCCATGCGACCTATCTGGAAGAATACGACCGGCCGATAGAGACCGTGGCTGAGATAGCGTCGGGCCGTATGGGCGAGCGTGTGATCGAGGTGCCCGAGGCAGCCGCCCTCTCGGTCGGGGACGTGTTCCAGATTCACTGGCACAACCGCGCGGGCAAGGACGGGCCGCTGGTGGCCTCGCTCTACGGAGAGAACCGCGAGGACCTTCCGATCGGTGACCGTCACTGGACGCTGCCCGATCGCCCCCTGGTTCGGCAGGCCACCCGGATCGAGGCTATCGACGGAACCCGCGTCACCATCGCGGATCCGCTGCTGCACGATATCGGCGCCGAACTGCCCGCCTATTTCGCGAAGTGGGAGCATCTGACCGAGGTCGGCATCCAGGACATGGCGCTGGTCTTTCCCGAGAACCCCGATTTCGGCCACCACAACGAAGCGGGCTTCAACGGTATCTATTTCACCGGCGTCCATAATGGCTGGATCAGCAATCTGCGGATCGACAATGCCGACAGCGGTGTTCTGACCGACGATCTGTCCGCGGTGACAATCGCCGATGTGACCACCAGGGGGGAACACATGGCGCACTACGCAGTGCACATTGGCAACGTCCACAATGTGCTGGTGACCGGCAATGAAGTGCGTAACCCCACGGTCCACACGTTCAGCTTCAACACCCAGGCGACCCGATCTGTCTACCACCGCAGCACCGGCTGGCAGCAACCCACGCTCGACCAGCATGCAGGCTCCAACCACCAGAACCTCTACGATCAGCTGAAGGTACATATCCGGCCCGATCCGGCGCGCGATGGTATTGCTGCAACCTACGACTTGTTCCGCGCCGGCGGTGCGGGATACTGGCGTCCCGGGCACGGCCGGTTCAACACGGTCTGGAACCTCGACGTCGTCGTCGATAGCGGGGCAGAACCCGGCGAAAAGGTGGTTGTCCTTGAAGACAGCGGGGGGCCGGACGCACGCGTGATCGGCCTGCATGGCAATCGTCCGCTTGAACTGGACTACACGCCCACGCCCTATGTCGAACTGAACGGTTCGCGCCTGCTGGCGACCCCTTCGCTCTACGATTGGCAGCTGGCCCGTCGCAAACGCTGACGATGGGCTGGCTGGCGCCACGCGGGTAAATGAGGGGGCCTCTGGCAACCGTGACCCGGGGCCCCGGTCGCGCATGCTCTAGAAGATGTCGAAATCTGTTTCCCGCTTCAGGCGCAAAGACCCTCAATGCGCGTGCGGGGCCAAACAGACCATCGTGTGAAATGGTAGCGGAGGAGGGACTCGAACCCCCGACACGCGGATTATGATTCCGCTGCTCTAACCACCTGAGCTACTCCGCCCCACAGGGCTTCGCCGGAGCACTCGGCTCTACGGCAGGCGGCGCTCTTACGGTGGGGGCGCAGCCTGGTCAAGGCGTGTCTTGCGCGCTTCTCATGCACGCGCTTTACCACGGAAATTCACGTCCTGGATCATGGTCCACGGGCCGCCTTCGTAACGGTGGATCCCAAGCCCGCGAAAACGGAAAGCCCGCTCTTCCACCTCCGGCGCAAGCTCCGCCTGAAGCGCCTTTGCAGCCTTGCTGGAAACCTTGTTCTGCACCGTAACGTGCAGCCGCTTGCCGCCGGAATCCTGCTCCGTCAGAAGGCCATGGAAATGCTCAGCAAGCATTGCCCTCAGACGAAGCATGCCCTCGCTCTCAAGGCGGATTGCCGTGCCGCCGCCCAGCGACATGACACCGATAATGCGCGCATCGACCGGGGCGAATTCCTTTGCCAACTGGCGGACGTGCTGGATCACCTCCGCCTCGCAGAAACCCGGCAAGGCATGGAACAGGGTGACATGGGCGGCGAGGTGATTGCGCTCCGGCGGGAAGTGCGCGTTGCGCAGGCCGGTGGCCCAGCCCTGTAAGCCTTCGGGCAATTGCGCGGTCACGATAAGTGGAGCGTCGCCAGACATGCCGAAACCTACATCTCGCCGCGCTCGCGCCTCAGCTTGTACCATTCGGCCACGTTCGCATTGTGCTCTTCCAGCGTTTCAGCGAACACGTGCCCGCCCGATCCATCGGCAACCATGAACAGCGCGTCGGTTTCTGCCGGGTTTAGCACTGCCGCGATCGCTTCGCGCCCGGGATTGGTAATCGGTCCGGTCGGCAGGCCCACACGCGTGTACGTATTGTAGCCATTCACCGCAGCAATTTCGGACTGGCGGATGCGGCGCCCGAGCGGTTTGCCCTTAGTGATCGGATAAATGATCGTCGGGTCGGCCTGCAGCAGCATGCCTTCCTTCACACGGTTCGAATAGAGCCCTGCCACCATGCGGCGTTCTTCCGCGATACCCGTTTCCTTCTCGACGATGGAGGCAAGCGTTACCGCGTCCTGAATGTTGTCGACCGCGATATCCTGCGCGCGCTTTGGCCATGCCTCCGCGAGATAATTGCGCATCGCGGCCTGCATCCGCGCGAGCACTGCCGCACGATCCTCCCCACGCTCGAAATCATAGGTGTCGGGCAGCACGCTGCCTTCCCTGGGCACCGGAATTTCGCCGGTCAGCAGGTCTTCGGCCATCAGCGTCTCGAAGACCAGAATGGAGGGCGTGCCTTCGGGTATCGTGACGAACCGGCGGATCACCTCGCCATGCTGCAGCGTGTCCAGAATACCCGCAGGACTGGTTCCGCCGGGCAGCAGGAACTCCCCCGCCTTGATCGGATCGCCGCTGCCCAGCACCTTGGCTCGCAGCAGAAAGGCATCCTGCCGGGCGATCAGGCCTTCTTCCTCCAGCTGCTGCGCAACCGATGTCAGTGTCGATCCCGACCGGACGATGAAGGAAGTATCATCCTCCGCCGGGCCCGGGCCGTACCAGCCCCACGCGAACCAGCCGCCCGCCAGCGCGATTGCGACGAGCACCAGCGCGAGGAGTGCGCGGATCATCAGTCCACTTTCTTCATCACGAGGCTGGCATTGGTGCCGCCGAAGCCGAAGCTGTTGTTGAGGACTGCTTCGACCTCGCGCTTTTTCGCGGTGTGCGGCACGAGGTCGACGCCTTCGGTGCCCTCGTCGGGATCGTCGAGGTTGAGCGTGGGCGGCACGATCTGGTCGCGGATGGCGAGAATGCAGAAGATGCTCTCCGCCGCGCCAGCGCCGCCCAGGAGATGCCCGATCGCGGACTTGGTGCTGCTCATCGACGCGCCGCCCAGATCATCGCCGAAGACCCGCTTGGCCGCCGCGAGTTCGATCGTGTCGGCCATCGTCGAAGTGCCGTGCGCGTTGATGTAGTCGACATCGCTCGGCTCGAGCCCGGCCTTGCGCAGCGCCATCCGCATGGAGAGTTCGGCACCCTTGCCTTCGGGATGCGGCGCGGTGACGTGGTAGGCATCGCCAGACAGGCCGTAGCCGACCACTTCGGCGTAGATCTTCGCGCCGCGCGCCTTGGCGTGCTCGTATTCCTCCAGCACGACGACGCCCGCGCCCTCGCCCAGCACGAAGCCTTCGCGATTGCGGTCATAGGGGCGGCTCGCCTGTTCGGGCCGGTCGTTGTAGCCGGTGTTGAGCGCGCGGGCCTGCGCGAAGCCTGCAATCCCGAGCGGATTGATGGTCGATTCCGAACCACCCGCCAGCATGATATCGGCATCGTCGTCGCGGATCATGCGCGCCGCATCGCCGATCGAATGCGCGCCGGTCGAGCACGCGGTGACCACGGCGTGGTTGGGCCCCATGAGGCCGTAGCGGATCGAGACCTGACCACTAATGAGGTTGATGATGCGTCCATGGACGAAGTGCGGGGAAACCCGGCCCGGGCCTCGCTCATGCAGGTTGACCGATTCGTACTCGATCCCCGGAAGGCCGCCGATACCCGCACCAATCGAAACACCGGTGCGCTCCTTCAGGGCCTGATCCATCTCGGTAAGGCCGGCATCTTCCATCGCCTGCCCTGCCGCGTCGAGTCCGTAGACGATGAAAGGGTCGACCTGGCGCTGAATCTTCGGATCGACGCGCTTGTCGGGATCGAAGCCCCACTCGTGATCCTTGCCCTTCACCTCGCAGGCAATGGTCGCCTTCTGGTTCGACGCGTCGAAGCGGGTGATCGGCCCCGCGCCGCTCTTGCCCGCGATAAGGTTCTTCCACGAGGTTTCGACATCGCCGCCCAGCGGGGTGACGAGGCCAAGTCCGGTTACGACAACGCGGCGCATTCACTTCTCCATAAACGAAATCAGGCCCGGCCCGCTGTCCGGGTCGGGCCTGTAAGATCGGGCGACATAGCGTCGCCGCCAGAGCAGATCGGGCTTAGCCCTTGTGCTCTTCGATATACTTGGTGGCATCGCCGACGGTGCTGATCTTCTCAGCCGCATCGTCGGGGATCTCCACGCCAAATTCTTCTTCGAAGGCCATCACCAGCTCGACGATGTCGAGGCTGTCCGCGCCCAGATCGTCGATGAAGCTGGCGTCCTGCGTTACCTTGTCGGCTTCCACGCCCAGGTGTTCGACGACAATCTTCTGTACGCGGTCGGCAGTATCGCTCATTCCCTATGCCCTCTCGACATCTTGCTGTTGCTAATCGCTCAACGCCCTATCCAAGCGGTTGATCCCGCGCAAGGGGGGTAGCGCGCGCAGTTTCACAAAGCCTGTCGAGCATCTGGACCGGGCCGAGCCGCCTTGCCCTGGCCCGCTGCACCAGCTGAGGGTCGCCTAATAGCTCTCGCGCCGTTCCAGCTGGCGTTCGGCCACAAGGTTCCGGTCGATGCGGTGGAGCCCGGTCTGAGCCTCATCGTCGGAGGTCTTGTCCACCAGCGCTTGCCGATAGTAGGTTTCGGCCGTCGCGAAATCGCCGATCTGCTCGGCACACAACCCCAGATTGAACAGCAGGGAGGGATGGCTTCCCAGGGCAGGTTCCAGCGCAGCAAAGGCATCGCACGCCGCACGCTCGTCCTGCTTGGTCATTCGCACCGCATCGCGGAAGGCCCGGGACACATCGCGCGCCATGCCCTTGCGGCGTTCCATGATCCGAATGTCCTCGATAATCTGGACCGGCGCGAGCGCGCGGCGCACATCTTCGGCGGCGGAGGCCAGTGCGCCGTCGACGACCGGCGCGACAAGGGGCTCGTCGTCGTGATCGGGGCAATAGCTCAGCACTTCGTTGCGCGAGAGCTGGCTCGACCACAGGATGGTGCCATCGGCCGAGCGCAGCGTGGCGCGCGGACCAACGTCGATGGCGAGCCGCAGACACGCGAGGTCCACCTTTTCGCGCCGGATGCACTTCCCATCCTTGTCTTCTTCCACGCACACCCTGCGCCGCTCGGAAAACTCGGATTCGGTTACGCGCACCCACGCCTCGCCATTGAGGATGGCATCGGCATTTTCTGCCTGCGAGCGGTGGATCAGCGTGAACAGGGGCTCTCCGTCGATCGCGGCATCGGCCAGCCGATCCTCGATGCGATTGGCGAAGTCCCGCCCCTCACGCCCGGTAAAGCGATCGATCGCGATAGTCCGCATTGCAGCGGCCTCGTCGCTTCCGGCCGGATAGATCGTCTCTATACGCAGCGTCTCGGCCAGCGCATTCGTGCCAATCAAAAGCATCGCAGCCGTCACGATATACTTCAGCATCGTCGTCGCTCCCTGTTTTCACAGAGATCATGCACGGTAAACCTGTCGCGAGGATGAGCGGTCGCCAGAGCGACCGTTCAGCAGTCTTGGGCGCTCAAGCGTCCCCTGCGCGATCAACCCGGGTCGCCTCGGGGGCGTCGGGCTTGGGCTCTTCCACCGTGCGGATGCTCAGTTCGCGCAACTGCTTCGGCGATACGACAGAAGGCGCGCCCATCATCAGGTCCTGCGCGCGCTGGTTCATCGGG
>Ga0310345_10004698_pt1 | contig 12340 bp, 12 predicted proteins | sample HC15DNA20500_MG_FD_204667 | JGI IMG/M metagenome (GOLD analysis project Ga0310345, IMG submission 204667) | Marine microbial communities from station ALOHA, North Pacific Subtropical Gyre - HC15-DNA-20-500_MG | ecosystem: Environmental > Aquatic > Marine > Oceanic | place: Pacific Ocean: North...
GAGTTCGATTCGAGGGTCGCCATATTGGGGATCTCGACGTGATAGGTCACGGCATCGGGGCCCCGGCCCACCGCACCAGGTAGCGGCAGCGAGTTGACACCCTGGAATGCGCAACCGGACAGCGACAGCGCGACGCTGCACCCGAATATGCTCAGTCGCTGAGCTCCGCGGATCATGACGGCGGCGTCCCTTCTGCCGGCAACAGCGGACCTGGCGCCGAGGGCGGAGCCGCGGGCGCCGGCGTGGGCGGTAGCAACAGTCCGTCGACGGTCTGCGGCTGGGCCGGAATATTGGAGATGATGTTGGGCGGCCCGGGGATCGGCGCACCGGGGAACAGCGCCGGCGACGGGATGGCCGGAGCGTCGTCATGGGGCGTGTACAACCCGGGCGGGCCGGGCGGGGCGTTCCAACCAGGTGGCGGGGGGACATCCCCGGCTCCGACGTAGGCCGACACGTCCGGGAACGGCTCTGGCGGGTCCCCCGGCCCGGCACCGCCGGGGGCCAGCTTCGGATCGGTGTAGATGAGCCGATCCGGGTTCACCGCGGGACGCAGATAGGCATTGATCGGGAAGGGCAGGTTGGCGAAGTTCAGCAGCCGCAGCGCCGGACCGAGGTAGTTCGCACACAGCTTGGCGGTCTCCGGCGCCGTGGTGTTGGCCACTCCCCCGATCAGTCCGCACACGAACCACACCGGGTTCGAGAAGTTGTTGAGCGCGAAGGCGCCGGTGACCGAACCACCGTTGGGGTAGAAGATGTTGTTGAAGTTGCCGATCGCGTTCGGTGTGATGTGCAGGACGTTCTCGAAATCCAATTGGTGATCGACCAGGACCTGGGTGACCTCTTTGAGGCTGCGGATCTGCTCGGTGGTCTGGTCTCTGCTGCCGGCGACGAAGCGCTGTACCTCGCCCATCGCCACCGACAGGTCGGACAGCGCAGCGTCCAGATCCGACCTGCTGTCGTTGACGACGCTGGTCAGACTGGCCAACCGGTTCTGGAACTGGACGATCTGCACCTTGCTGTCCCGCAGCGCGCCGACGAAGACCTGCAAATTCTTGATGATGTCGACGATGTTGCCGCTGCCCTCGGCGAAGATGCGGGCGGCACCGGACAGCTGAGCCAGCGTCTGCCGTAGCTTCGCGCCGTTGCCGTCCATCGCGTTGGCGGCGCTGTCGACGAACCGGGAGATCGACGTGCCCGACTCGTCCGCCTGCGGACCGAGTTCGGTGGCCAGACGCATCAATTGGTCCTTGACTTCGTCCCATTCGACCGGAACGGCGGTGCGATCACTCGGAATCACGGCGCCGTCGCGCATCGTAGGCCCGCCGCCGTCCCGATAGGCAGGGGTCAGCTGCACGTAGCGGGCCGCCACCAGGTTCTGGGCGACGATCACCGCGTTCGCATCTGCCGGAACCGGCACATCGCTGTTGATTTCGAGCGTCATCTTGGTCTCGGTACCCGCGGGCTCGATCCCGCTGATCGTGCCCACCTTGACCCCCGAGACCCGGACCTCGTCACCGGGGTAGATCGCCGTGGCAGTCGGGAAATAGGCCGTGATGGTCTTGGGTCCGAAGAACACCTGCCGGACCAGGAATGCCGCACCGGCGACGAGAACCAGCGCCAGCACGATCGCCGTGCCGGCGACCAGACGCTTACGGGTTGCCGTCATTGGGAAGATCTCCTGGCTGCGGGATGCTGTTGACGGGGAACGGAAGCTCGGCACGCGGACCCGCGTTGTCGGGCGGCTGACCGGCTTCCACACCGCGCCGGAAGCCGAAGGCGTAGTCGAGGAACGGCTGCAGCAGCTGCGCCGGCTGCAGGTTGGGTACCAACGCGTTGTAATAGGCTCCGTTGGAGACGATCTCGCCCTGGGTCAGATAGTACTTCGCGGCACCAGGCAACATCTTCGCCAGGTTGTCCCGGTTCCGCTCCAGCATCCTGGTGACGTTGTTCAGCCTCTCCAGTGCCGGGGCCAGTTCCTGTTCGTTGTCGGCCACCACTCCGATCAACTGCTGCGAGACCGCTGAGATACTCGACAGCAAGCTGGTGATCGCGTAGCGCCGGTCGTTGAGGACCGCGACGAGGTCGTTGGCGTTCAGGATGAGCGCGTTGACCTGTCGGCTGCGTTCCGAGAAGATTCCGGTGACCTCGCCGGCGGTCTGCAGCAGCTCGGCCAAACTCTCGTTACGGTTGTTCAACGCGTTGGACACCCGCGACAGCCCGTCGAAGGTGGGGCCGAGCTGCGGCGACACCTGATCGAGCGTCTGGGCCAAGGTGTCCAGCGACTGATTCAGCGATTCGGTGTCGGTGGCCGCGGTGTTGGCGGTGAGATCGCTGAGTGCATCTGTCAAGGCGTACGGCGATGTCGTCCGCGTCGTCGGGATCACCGTCTGGGGATCGAGCGTGCCGCTGCCCGCGGACTCGAGAGCCAGCACGCGTTCACCGAGCAGCGTTCCGGTCTTGATGTGCGCGGTGGTGTCGGAGCCGAGCGCGTATTGACCGGCGATCGTGAATCCGACCAGGGCATCGCCGTTGTCGAGCCCGATCGAGGACACCGAGCCAACCTTGATTCCGGATACCGTGACGTCGTTGCCGACGGTGAGGCCGCCTGCTTCGGTGAACAACGCTTGATAACGAACTGCCGTTGCCCACTGCACCAGTCTTTCCGGCTGCAGACCGACCGCGATCACCAGGATGATGGTGACGAGACCGATGAATCCGGCTCTGGCGAGCTGTGCGCCGCGATACTTCAGCATCTACTCGTCCACGCACCTTCCGGTCTCTTGCTTGATCCAGGGGAACACCACGGTGCGGCCCTCCAGATCACTGGCGCGGAAGGAGATACCGCAGATGTAGTAGGGGAACCACGCGCCGTAGGAACCGACCCGGGCCAGCTTTCTGTAGATCTCGGGGAGCCGCTGAATAGTCGCGTCGAGCCGTTCCAGATCGTTGTCCACCAGCGGGGCCAACCGGTTGAGTTCGTCGACCGTGTTGGCCAGCGGCGCCCGCCCGCGGGCGAGCAGGTCGGCCAACGATGTCGTGCCGTTGTCGAGCGCCTCGATGGCAGTACCGATCGGATCGCGATCCGTGGACAACCCGGAAACCAGCTGTTCGAGCTTGTCGATCGCACCCGAGAACTGTTCGCCGTCGTCGGCCAACGTATCCAGTACTGCCCGCAGGTCGTCGATCAGCTGCTCGATGACCTGGTTGTTGTCAGCCAGTGAGTTGGTGAACGACGAGGTCTTGGAGAACAGTGACTCCAACGTGCCGCCCTGCCCCTGCAGAATCTGCACCAGCGACGACGTCAGCGCGTTGACGTCTTCCGGGTTCAGGCCCTGAATCACCGGTTTGAGGCCACCGAGAAGCAGATCCAGGTCGAGCGCCGGCGCAGTGCGATCCTCGGGGATCCGCCCGCCGACCGGGAGAATTTTCGTCGAGTCCGGGGTGTCGATGAGTTCCATGTACCGGTCGCCGACCAGGTTGAGATACCGGATGGCCGCGGTGGTCCCCTGAGTCAGGGCGATGTCGCGATCGGCGTCGAACGTGACCAGCACGTTGCGGTCCTGCTGCAAGTCGACCCCGGTGACGGTACCCACCCGGATGCCGGCGATCCGTACGGTGTCGCCGGTCTTCAACCGGGAAGCATCGGTGAACACGGCGGAGTACTCGTTGGTCGGCCCAGTTCTCGCATCGCTGAAAACCATGAACAGGAAGGCGGTGAGCACGATCATCACGACGCCGAAAGCGCCGAATTTGATGAGGGTTCCAGTTGATCGCGTCATCCGGGCATCCCGATCTGTGCGGTGTTGCGCGGGGGTCCGTCCAGGGGGCCGAACAGCCAGTTCTTGAGCCCTTCGGAGTTCAGCAGAATTCCGGCGTTGCCGTATTTCGAAGGGTTTGAGCCGATGTCGCCGATGATCTGCGGCGGCACGAACTCTGCCGGCTGTTCGGGCAGACCGAGTTCGTCGCAATAGTCCGCACCGCCGCTGGAGGCCGCCACCTTGGGCAGATCGCCGGGATAACGGTAGCGCTCGACGCCCAGTGTCAGGCCGGCGGACACGATGACACCCGAGTACTGCGGCGCCGATCTCGCGAACGGCACCAGGCCGCCGATGCCGCACCACAGCGACCGACGGTAATCGTGCAGCACGGTCGTGGTGGGTATCAACACGTCCAGCACATCGGTCAACGCCTGCCGGTTACCGCCCACCACCTCGTTGCCGAGGTCGGCCAGACCGATAGCGCTGACCAGGAACTCATCCAGGTTCTGCTGCTCCTCGACGATCGAATTGCTCAGCGTGGTCGTGTTCTCGATGGTGGAGACGATGTCCGAACCGGCATCGGCGTAGGCGTTGAGCGTCGGGACAGCCAGTTCGATGTCACGGGCAAGGTTGGGCAGGCTTGGTTCCAGTTCGGCCAGCACGGCGTTGAAGTCGGTCAGGGTCTGGCCGAATTTCTCCCCGCGCCCGTTGAACGCCTGGGCGATCGCACCCAGGGTCTCGTTGAGTTTGGCGGGGTCGATCGAGTCGAGAACGTCGACCAACTGTTGGAAGACGGTGTTCACCTCGACGGTGACATGCTCGCCCTGGAGCACCTGTCCGGCCGACAGGGTTCCCGACGGGTCGGACGGAGGCGCGAGTTGGACGAACTTGGCGCCGAATACCGTCGAAGCGGCGATGTCGACGTTCACGTTCGACGGGATCAACCGCATCTGCGACGGATCCATGGCCAGCGTGAGCTCGGCCATCCCGTCCGGCCGGTAGGAGATCGACTCGACGCTGCCCACCTGAACGCCGCGCATCTTGACCTTGGCGTCGGGGTTCATCACCAGGCCGGCGCGCGGGGACACCACGGTCACGGTGTCGGTCTTGGTGAAGACGCCGTTGAAGAATGCCAGCGCAACGACGAGCACCGCGACCAGTGCCACGATCAGTCCGAGTCCGGCCAGCGGACGGACGTAACTCTTGCTCAACGCGCCCTCCTAGCCCGACAAGTTGAAGTTGCCGTTGGATCCGTACACCGCCAGCGACACCAGAAGCGTCACGGTCACGACCACGATCAGCGAGGTCCGCACCGCATTGCCGACGGCCGCGCCGACACCCGACGGACCGCCGGACGCGAAGTAGCCGAAGTACGTGTGCACCAGCAAGATCGCGATCGCCATCAGCACGGCCTGCAGGAAGGACCAGAGCAGGTCGATGGGATTGAGGAAAGTGTCGAAATAGTGCGCGTACAGGCCGCCCGACTGGCCCAGCAACACCACCGTCGTGAATTGCGACGCCAGGAACGACAGGATCACCGCGATCGCGTACAACGGCGTCACCGCAACCATGCCCGCCACGATTCGGGTCGAGACCAGGTACGGCACCGGCGGGATGCCCATCGACTCCAGCGCGTCGATCTCTTCGTTGATCCTCATCGCGCCCAGTTGTGCAGTCACGCCGGCGCCGAACGTCGCCGCCAACCCGATGCCGGCGACCACCGGGGCCGCGATGCGAACGTTGATGAACGCCGCCAGGAACCCGGTCAACGCCTCGATGCCGATGTTGCCCAGAGAGCTGTAACCCTGGATGGCGAGCACGCCGCCGGTGGCCAGTGTCAGGAAGCCGACGATCACCACGGTGCCGCCGATCATCGCCAGAGTGCCCGCGCCCATCGAGATCTCGGCGATCAGGCGGACGGTCTCCTTGCGGAAATGCATGGCGGCGTAGGGTGTCCCGGCGACCGCCCGCCCGTAGAACAAGGTGTGGTCGCCGATCCGCGACAGCCAGTCCACCGGCCGTCGTGCCGTGCCGACCAGCCGCGGAAACCGTGACCGCAGGACTGCCGAAGTGCTCACGTCGGCCCCTAACCCGTCGTCATCCGGATACCGATGGCCGTGACCACGACGTTGATGACGAACAGCGCCATGAAGGCGTACACGACGGTCTCGTTGACGGCGTTGCCCACCGCCTTGGCCCCACCACCGGTGATGGTCAGCCCGCGGTAACACGCGACCAGCCCGGCGATCAGACCGAACAGGGCCGCCTTGATACAAGAAATGATCACCTCGGGCACCCCGGTGAGCAAGGTCAAACCGGCGGCGAACGCTCCCGGGTTCACGTCCTGGACGAACACCGAGAACACATAGCCGCCGAGGATGCCGATGATCACCACCAGACTGTTCAGCAACAACGCCACGAGTCCCGCAGCCAGCATCCGCGGGGTGACAAGCCGCTGTACCGGATTGATGCCCAGCACCTCCATGGCTTCGATCTCCTCACGAATGGTGCGAGACCCCAGGTCGGCGCACATCGCCGTCGCACCCGCACCCGCCACCACCAGCACCGTCACCATGGGCCCCAACTGGGTGACCGCACCGAAGGCCGCGCCTGCACCGGACAGGTCGGCCGCTCCGAGTTCTCGAAGGAGAATGTTGAGCGTGAACGAGACCAGTGTCGTGAACGGGATCGCCACCAACAGGGTCGGGGCCATCGCCACCCGCGCGACGAACCACGACTGCTCGAGGAATTCACGCCACTGGAATGGCCTGACAAACACAAACCGCACGGCGTCCAGTGCCATCGCGAAGAACCCGCCGATCGCCTGCATGGCCCCGGACAACCCGTTGGGCATGCTGATGCCGGTGGTCCAACGCTCCGGACCCTTCACCGCCATCAGTGGGGTCCTCCTGGCCCGTCGATGATCGTCGCAGCTGATACCGCGGACCGACGGCCGAAGTCATGGGCCAGCGCGATTCGGGCACCGTCGCCCTGGTTGACGGCCTCGAGAAATCCGTAGCCATCGAGCCTCTCGGCGAAGCCGAGGTCCTCATAGCTCATGAGTTCGGTCCCGGTGCGGAAGTCGTGCGCCTCGGCAACATCGACATCCGATGGCTGGTCGGCGAACGGGTCCGCCACGACCTCCGTCGCGAGCACCAGCGCTGTGGCACCGTCATTCTGAGGTGTGCAGTCGTACAGTCGGAAAGGCGTCACGACCGTCGGTGCGTTCAGGTCCTGCTCCATCGTGATCTCACAGCGCTGCTGCGCCGCGGGGTTGTCGGCTTTGTGGCGGTAGTTCTTGACTGCCGGCATGGCTAAGTGTTCTTCAGTTGCAGAAGATTCGTGGAGATATGGGCGAACATGTAATTTCGAACCTGCCAGGCAGCCCGTCACCCGCTGGGACGATCCCCCGCAACGCAGGCGGGTCCCGACGGGCGCGACGAATGGCATGCGATCTCTCCAGTGGTACAGACAGCAGGAATCAGGTGACGGCGCCAGCCGTCTTGAGCTCGATGATGCGGTCCCAGTCCAGCCCCATTTCCAGCAGGATCTCGTCGGTCTGTTCGGCGAATCCAGGCGCTGGCCCCGACTTTGGGGCGGCGACGTCGAACTGCACCGGATTGGCCACCAACTCGAGTTCGCCGGCCTGCACGAGGTATTCGTTGGCGCGAACCTGTGCGTCCTCGGCGGCCTGAAGTGTGTCTTGGACCGGGGCCCACGGGCCGGCCAGGGTGGCGAATCGTTCGCTCCACTCCACCAGGGGGCGCTTCTTCATGGCTTCGGTGAGTATCTCCGTGGCCGCCTCGGTGTTCTCGGCGATCGACTCGGCGGTGGCGAAGCGGGGATCGTCGATCAGCTCCTCCAGGTCCATGTGCCGACACACGTCGGCCCAGAACTTGGTGGGCTGCATCATCACAAAGGAGATGTAACGGTCGTCGGCCGTTGGATAGAGGCCGACCAGCGGATTGATCGGCGAGCCGTGCACACCGGGCGGGAACGCCTCCATGCGTTGGTCGAGGTGTTTCGTCAGCGCCACCGTATGTCCCATCGACCAGAGACCACTGCCCAGCAGCGACACGTCGACGACCGAAGGCTCTCCCGTGCGTTCGCGTTTGAGCAGCGCCGCGGCGATGCCGCCGGCCAGGTTCGTGCCCGAGATGGTGTCCCCGTACGCCGGGCCGGGCGGGCCGATCATGCCAGGCATGTCCGGCGGGGTGATGGTGCGCGCCGTGCCGGCCCGGCACCAGAACGCGGTCATGTCGTAGCCGCCCTTGACCGATTCTCCGCCGCGCGGTCCCAGAGCGCTGCCACGGGCATAGATGATGTCCGGGTTGACCGCACGGATGTCGTCGACGTCGATGCCGAACTTCTGGCGATGACCGGGAAGGAAGCTGGTGAGGAAAACGTCGGAGCGTCGGGCCAGCTCCAGCAGCGTTTCCCTGCCTTCCGGCACCGACATGTCCAGACCGATGCTGCGCTTGAGCCGGTTGGCGTGCTCGATGTTGGGGTTCGGATCACCTTCGACACGCAACAACCCGGTCTGACGCAGCCCGCGCTGCGGGTCTCCGGTGACGGCGTGCTCGACCTTGACGACGTCGGCTCCCCACTCGGCGAGCACTGCGCCCGCCGACGGAACGAAGCCGTACATGGCGACCTCGAGAACGCGGATTCCGTCCAGCGGTTTGCTGCTCATACGATTTCCTTCTTCGCGCAAGCGCTCATCAGCCCACCACCTCTGCGAGCGTCTTGGACTCCAGGAACTCCTCGAGACCGGCGCGGCCCATCTCGCGACCGATGCCGGACTGTTTGTATCCGCCGAACGGGCTGTCCGGGCTAAAGTAGTTGCCGCCGTTGATCGAGAAGGTGCCGGTGCGGATCCGCCGAGCGAGCGCCTTGGCGCGTTCGGCGCTACCGAACACCGCGCCGGACAGTCCGTAGATCGAGTTGTTCGCGATGCGCACCGCGTCGTCGTCATCGGTGTAGGAGATGACGACCAGAACGGGTCCGAACACCTCTTCCTGGGCGATTTCGCTGTCCGGTTCGACGTCGGCGAGCAGAGTGGGCGTGTAGAAGAAGCCGGGGTCGACCTTCTCGCCGCCGGTGACCAGTGTCGCGCCGGCGGCGACGGCGCGATGCACCATCGCGTCGACCTTGTCGCGCTGCTTCTCACTGATCAGCGGGCCCATGTAGGTCTTCGGGTCGGCGGGGTCGCCGTAGCGGACGAGTCCGAAGTTGTTCTTGATCATCTCGACGATCTGGTCCTTGTGCTTCTCCGGCACCAACAGTCGCGATGTCAGCGCGCACCCCTGGCCGGCATGAGTGACCATGCTGAAGGCCGAGAACAGCGCTGCGGTGTTGAAATCGGCGTCGTCGAGGACGATGGCGGCGGACTTGCCGCCGAGTTCGAGGAACACCTTTTTCAGGGTGTCGCTGGCCGCGGCCATGATCGCCCGGCCGGTCGGTGTCGACCCGGTGAAGGTGACCATGTCGACGTCCGGGCTCGTGGTCAACGCGACGCCGACGGCGGGATCCGCGCCGGAGAGCACGTTGACGACGCCGGCCGGGATGTCGGTGTGGTTGGCGATCAACTCGCCCAGCGCGAGGGTCACGAGCGGGGTGTCGGGGGCGGACTTGAGGACCACGGTGCAACCAGCCGCCAGCGCCGGCGCGAGCTTCGCCAGGGCGAGTTGGTTGGGATAGTTGTAGGCGATGATCGCGGCGACGACGCCTGCTGCTTCCTTCTCCACCCAGCGGTGGTGCTGCATGCCGCGGCTCTCGATGTTGCCGAGGTCTTCGGTCATCGGATAGGTCTTCAGCAGATCGGCGTAGTAGCGCACGATCTCGATCGGACCGTCCAGCTGAGCGCCCTGGCACAGCGACTCGGTGGCTCCCACCTCGGCGATGGTCAGCTCGGCGAGCCCATCGCGGTGGTCGAGCAGCGCCCGATGCAGCTGCTCGAGGCATCGGACCCGCAATTCGGTGTCGGTCGCCCACTTCCCCTCGTCGAAGGCGTGGCGGGCCGCCGCGACCGCCGCCTCGGCGTCGGCGACGGACGCGTCGGGGGCGTAACCGAGGACGTCACCGGTGGCGGGGTTCAGCGACGCGAACGTGTGCTGGGCCTCGAGCAGCTGACCGCCGATCAGCAGGCGACGGGCCACCTCGCGACGGTTACCGTTTGCGTCCTGACGATCGTTCGAGATCGTGGCTGTGTCCTGCATCGTCCTCCTCCGGAGTGACCCCGGGATGTGTGACTCAAGTCGTGCTGCTGTCTCACTGTGATGGAAACTGCATTCTCATCTTCGGCGAATCATACATTCGCTCGGAGAGAACTCAAGCAAATGGACCGCACCGCGGCTGCCTGCACGGAACCATGCGACAGTCGAGCGACAAACGTCTCACCAGTGCGAACATCGGACTCGCGTTGTCTTGCGAGAGTGCAGTATGCGAGAGTACGGTTCTCATAATCGAAAGGCCGATTCTTGGAGAGTGAGGGCTGCTTGTGAGGACCGCTGTGGTGACCGGTGGCGCTTCGGGCATCGGCGCCGCGATCGCTGATCGTCTTCGGGCCGACGGCCTTCAGGTGGCAACCCTCGACCTCAACGCCGGCGAGGAGAAGTTCTGCTACACCGCCGACGTCACCGACCGCGCGGCGGTCGACGCCGCCCTGGAGGACATCCGCGCCGAGCTTGGACCGGTGACGGTCCTCGTCAACGCGGCCGGTCTCGATCGGTTCAAACGGTTCAGCGATCTCACGTTCGACGAGTGGCAGAAGGTCATCGACGTCAATTTGAACGGCACGTTCCATTGCATCCAAGCCGTGCTGCCCGACATGGTCGAGGCCGGGTGGGGACGTATCGTCAACATCTCGTCGTCGAGCACGCATTCCGGCCAGCCCTTCATGGCCCCCTACGTGGCGGCCAAGTCGGCGGTCAACGGATTGACCAAGTCACTGGCCCTCGAGTACGGCCCGCAGGGCATCACGGTCAACGCGGTTCCACCAGGATTCATCGACACCCCCATGCTGCGCAAGGCAGAGCAGCGCGGCTTCCTGGGCGACACCGCGAAGCAGATCGAGGCCACCCCGGTCCGCCGGATGGGCCGGCCCGAGGACATCGCGGCCGCATGCTCCTTCTTCATCTCCGATGACGCCAGCTATATCACCGGTCAGATTCTGGGCGTCAACGGCGGCCGGAACACCTGAGACACCGAAAGGGAGCGGGAGGAACATGGGACGCGTTCAAGGGAAGGTCGCCTTCATCACCGGCGCGGCGCGCGGTCAGGGCCGCAGTCATGCCGTCCGGCTCGCCGAGGAAGGTGCGGACATCATCGCGGTCGACCTGTGCGAGGACATCGACACCATCGGCTATCCGATGGCAACCGCCGACGATCTCGACGAGACAGCCGCCTTCGTCGAGAAGACCGGCCAGCGCATCGTCACCGCCAAGGCCGATGTCCGAGACGCCACGCAGCTGAAGAAGGCTCTCGAGGAGGGCATTTCGCAGCTGGGCGGGCTGGATATCGTCGTCGCCCAGGCCGGCATCGCAGGCATGAAAGGCGATCCCCCGATGCAGGCCTGGACCGATGTGATCAACACGAACCTGGTCGGCACCATCAACGCCATCCAGGTTGCGTTGCCCCATCTCAAGGAGGGCGCGTCGATCGTTGCCACCGGCTCGACCGCCGCGCTCATGGATGCTCACAACAAGCCGAATCCGGGCAATGATCCCGGCGGGATGGCCTACATGACGTCCAAACGCCTGCTTTCCCAGTACGTGCACGACCTGTCGACGAACCTGGCCGTCCGCGGCATCCGCGCCAACGTCGTGCACCCGACCAACTGCAACACCGACATGCTGCAGAGCCCGCCGATGTACAAGTCGTTCCGACCCGATCTCGACAACCCCACCCGCGCCGACGCCGAGCCGGTCTTCGGCGTTCAGCAGGCCATGAAGGTCAACTTCATCGAACCCGAGGACATCAGCAACGCGATTCTGTGGCTGGTTTCCGACGAGGCCCGGTATGTCACCGGTATGCAGCTGCGCGTGGACGCCGGCGGCTACCTCAAGTGGTACGACTGGCACGTCTAGGAGGACGGCGCATGAAGGTTTTTGTGGATTCGGGACGGTGCCAGGGGCACACATTGTGCTCGATGATCGCGCCGGACTCGTTCGAACTCAGCGACATCGACGGCACCGCCTCTCCGGTCAACGAGGTCGTGCCCGCCGACCAGGAGGACGCGGTGCGCGAGGCTGCGCACTCCTGCCCCGAACAAGCCATCTCGATCGAGGAATGACAGGGAGACAGGACTCTTGAGTGTCGACGACGTCGTAGACGGCACCGCCGACGACAGCCGTAAGCAGCCGAAGTACCACTTCGACCGGCATACGCCTGAGTATCGGCTGCAGTTCGAGAAGATCACCGAAGAGATGCACAGCAAGTGCCCGATGGCCTGGACAGACGTCTACAACGGGCACTGGGTGGCCGCGGGCAGCAAAGAGGTGTTCGAGCTGGCGCGCTGCCCGGTGGTGTCCAACCATCACGACATCTCCGGAGAGACGCCCTACCAGGGCATCACGATCCCG
>Ga0310345_10004699_pt1 | contig 12336 bp, 10 predicted proteins | sample HC15DNA20500_MG_FD_204667 | JGI IMG/M metagenome (GOLD analysis project Ga0310345, IMG submission 204667) | Marine microbial communities from station ALOHA, North Pacific Subtropical Gyre - HC15-DNA-20-500_MG | ecosystem: Environmental > Aquatic > Marine > Oceanic | place: Pacific Ocean: North...
AGCGGATGACGCGTTGGTCCTAAAGCTTGAAGACGCCAACCTTGCTCGTCGGCGATTTCAACATCGCGCCGCTCGAATCGGATGTGTGGAGCCACAAGCAATTGCTCGACGTCGTCAGCCACACGCCCATCGAGGTCGAAGCGCTCGGTCGTCTGCAGGCCGCGCATGATTGGGTCGATCTCGGCCGCCATTTCGTGCCCGCGCCGCAGCGGCTTTACACCTGGTGGAGCTACCGCGCGAAGGATTGGGCCGCGTCGGACCGTGGGCGCCGGCTCGATCATATGTGGGCGAGCCCCGATGTGGCGCGGACCGCGCTCCGGCATGAGGTGTTCGAGCCGTGCCGGAGCTGGCTGAAGCCTTCCGATCACATCCCGCTGCTCACCGAGTTCGACTTTTGAGCGCGCGCGACACCGCCCGCGCGATCGACGCGCTGCGCCGCGGCTGGCCGATCGTGCTCGATCTGGCGAGCGGCCCGCTGTCGCTGCTGCCGATCGAAACCGCCGACGCGGCCCGGCTGAACGCGTTCGATCCCGAGCATGTCGCGCCGGTGCTGCTCTCCGCCGGCCGCGCCGAGACGCTGAAGCTGAAGAACCAGCGCGACGCCGGCGGCCCGGACTGCCCGGTGCTGATCGAACGCACGCCTTGGCTCGATTTCGACGCCGGGGTCGCGATCGCCGATCCCGCGCTCGATCTGCGCCACCCGCTGCAGGGCCCCTATTACGCGCTGCCGCTCGCCGATCCCAATGGCGCGCGCTGGGCGCTGCGACTGGCGACGATCGCCGGGCTGCTGCCGGCGTTTTTCGTGCTGGGGAGCGGGATCGGCGAGGTGCGGCTGACTCCCGAAGACATCGCCACGCATGAGGACGCCGATCGGCTGGTGATCGCCGCGCGCGCCCGGCTACCGGTCGCCCAGGCGGAGCAGGCCGAGTTGGTCGCGTTTCGCAGCCCGGAGATGGCGGGCGAGCATGTCGCGCTGCTGATCGGCGAGCCCGACGGCGCGCCGCCGCTCGTGCGGCTCCACAGCGAATGCTTGACGGGCGACGTGCTCGGCAGCCTGAAATGCGATTGCGGGCCGCAGCTCGATGCCGCGATCGCGCGCATCGCCGAACATGGTTGGGGCATCCTGCTCTATCTGCGCCAGGAAGGGCGCGGGATCGGGCTGATCAACAAGCTGCGCGCCTATGCGTTGCAGGATCAGGGGTTCGATACGGTGGACGCGAACACCCGGCTCGGCTTCGCGGTCGATCTGCGCAATTTTCGCGTGGCGGCGCGGATGCTGCAGCTGCTGGGGCAGGATGCGGTGCGGCTGTTGACGAATAACCCCGAGAAGGTCGCGCAGTTGCGGGCGGCGGGGATCGAGGTGGTGGAGCGCGTGCCGCACAAGCTGCCGGCGAATCCGCATAACGAGCGCTATCTGGCGACCAAGCGCGACCGGACGGGGCATGAATTCTAGGCGGTTTGGGTGGCGGCGCGTTAGCGCTCCTTAGCGACCCACCCCCGGGCCCCTCCCTTCCAGGGAGGGGAGCAGGCCGCTCGGAAAAGCCCCTCCCTGGAAGGGAGGGGTTGGGGTGGGTGGCCACCGCGCTTTACGCCGTAAGATCGAGCAGCCGCGCCACCTCGCCGAAATCATGCGCCACCGCCTGCACGCCCTTCGCGCGCAGCACAGCTTCATGACCCACGCCGCAATGCGTCGCCGCGCAAAGCCCGATGACGAAAGCGCCCGAGGCGACCGCCCCGGTGGCGCCGATCGGCGAATCCTCGATGATCGCGCACGCCTCGATCGGCACGCCGAGCTGCGCCGCCGCGTAAAGATAAAGATCGGGCGCCGGCTTCCCGCGCGCCACATGCTCGCGCCCCGAATAGAGATGCGGCGCGAACGCCTCGAACAACCCGATATGGCGCAGATGCCGCTCGATCCAGGCGGTACGGCTCGACGAGGCGATCGCGCGGGGCAGATCGTCGGGGAGCAATCGGACGAACGCGACCGCCCCCGCCACCGGATCGATTCCCTGCTCGACCACCCGCGCGTCCTCCGCCGCGCGTGCCTCGGCGAAATCGGCCGGCAACGGCCCGCCGATCCAGCGCTCGATCGCGTCGGTGAAATCGGCGCCCGACAGCCCCATGAAGCGCGCCATCGCCTGTTCGGGCGTGGTCGGATAGCCGCGCGCGGTGAGATAGTCGGCGATATGCCGGTTGCCCGCGAACTCACTTTCGATCAGCACGCCATCGAAATCGAAGATCAGCGCCCGGGGCTTCATCCACGCGCTCCGAACAAGGCGGTGCCGACGCGGATATGCGTCGCGCCGATCATCACCGCCGTCTCGAAATCGCCGGACATGCCCATGCTAAGGCCCCGCAAGCCATGATCCTCGGCGAGCTTCGCCAGCAGCGCGAAATAGGGCGCGGGTTCCAGATCGGCGGGCGGAAGGCACATCAGCCCGCCGACCGGCAGCGCCGCCGCGCGCGCTTCCTTGAGCAAGCCGGGAAGCTCGGCGGTGGGGACGCCGCCCTTTTGCGGTTCGTCGCCGATATTCACCTGGATGAAGCAGGCCGGGCGACGAGCGAGCTTGTCCATCGCCCGGGCGAGCGCGGCGACGAGGCTCGGCCGATCGACCGCATGGATCGCGTCGAACAGCGCGACCGCGTCCTCGGCCTTGTTCGATTGCAGCTGGCCGATCAGGTGGAGCGCGATGCTCGGCTCGGCCTCGCGCAGCGCCGGCCATTTGCCGGCGGCTTCCTGCACGCGATTCTCGCCGAACACGCGCTGCCCGGCAGCGATCAGCGGCGCGATGGCGTCGGGCGGGTGCGTCTTGGAGACGGCGATCAACGTCACCTCCTTCGCCGCACGGCTGGCGAGCTTTGCGGCGCGGGCGATGCGCGCCTGGATTTCGGCCAGGCGCTCGGCGGGGCTGGGTTCGGTCATCGGCGCTGCTATAGGCAGGCGGGTGCGCGCTTCCCACCTTTTGTTGCTGACCGACGAGCGCCAGGGCGACCGACTGTGGAGCGCGCTCGATCGGCTGCCGCGCGGGGGCTTGGTGGTGTTCCGCCATTACAGCCTGCCGCAGGCTGAGCGCCGCGCGCTGTTCGAGCGGGTACGGCGCGTGGTACGGGCGCGGGGGCTAAGGCTGGTTGTCGCAGGGCAGCCTCTGGGTCGCGCCGATGGTACCCATGGCCGCGACCCGCGCCGCCTGCGCGGGCTCCGCACCTGGCCCGCGCATGATGCCCCAGAAGTGTTCGCGGGCGTGCGCGCCGGCGCCGATCTGATCCTGATCTCGCCGATCTTCCCCACCCGCTCGCACCCCGGCGGACGGACGCTCGGCGTGGCGCGCGCGGCCGCGCTCGCTCGCCACGCCGCGGGGCGCGCGGTGGCGCTGGGCGGGATGGACGCGCGCCGCTTTCGCCGGCTGAGGGGTGCCGGCTTCGTCGGTTGGGCGGCGATCGATGCGTGGAGCGCCTAACGCCGCCTTGGACCGGGCTTGGGATCGTTGAAGCGGAACATATTCTCGCCGACCGGCGCGTTGAACTTCTGGTTGCTCAGCACCACGACCGTGCGGTTGTTCTGCCCGTCGAGCGCGGTCCAGCCGGCGAGTTGCAGTCCACCCGGCGCCCCGCTCGCCCGGCGGAAGACCAGAGTGATGCGGCCATATTCGGGATGCTTGGGGTCCGCCGCTTCCACCTGGATCACATCGTCGCGCGCGCCGGGGATCACCTTGGCGAAGCGGGTCGCGTCCTTGCTGGGATCGAGCAGCACGCCGAGCGGGGCGTCGTCGATCGGCCAGCGCTGCTTCTGGCCGACCTGATAATCGAGGAACCACAACGACTTGCCGTCCCCCACCACCAGGATCGGCACGCCCTTTTCATATTGGAAACGAATTTTGCCCGGCTTCTTGAGCGTGAGCACGCCGTTGAGGGTATGGCCGGCGCGGTCGGTCTGGCTGAAGTCCGCCGTCATCGTCTCGACCGCGCGAAGATGCGCCTGGACGAGCTGCAGATCGGCGGGCGCGGCGAGCGCGGGCGCGGCGGCGAGCAGGGCGATGGGGGCGAGGAAGCTATGTCTCATAGGCGGTCTCCGTGCCGCCTAACGCCTGAACCCGCTCTGAAGCAACACGGGCGCCTGCCTAAACCGGCCGCCCCTCCGCATCCATCAGCACTTCGCGCCGGCCGACATGATCGGGGCGGGAGACGAGGCCGTCCTTCTCCATCCGCTCGATTAGCCGCGCCGCGCTGTTATAGCCGATGCGCAGCTGGCGCTGCAGCCACGAGGTGCTCGCCTTCTGGCTTTCGGCGACCAGCTGGCAGGCCGCGCGATATTGCTGGTCCTCGGGGCTGTCTTCCCCGTCCGGCGCGCCATCGAGCGCGAAGCTTTCGGCGGGCTCCTCGGTGACCGACTGGATGTAATCGGGCCGCCCCTGCGCGCGCCAATGATCGGCCACCGCGCGCACCTCGTCGTCGCTCACGAACGGCCCGTGGACGCGCACGATCCCCTTGCCGCCGGGCATGTAGAGCATGTCGCCCTTGCCGAGCAGCTGCTCGGCGCCCTGCTCGCCCAAAATGGTGCGCGAATCGATCTTCGACGTCACATGGAAGCTGATCCGCGTCGGCAGGTTCGCCTTGATCACCCCGGTGATCACATCGACCGAGGGACGCTGCGTCGCCATGATCAGATGGATGCCCGCCGCGCGCGCCTTTTGTGCGAGCCGCTGGATCAGGAACTCGACTTCCTTGCCCGCGGTCATCATCAGGTCCGCCAGCTCGTCGACGATCACGACGATCTGCGGCAGCACCTGGTAATCGAGCTGCTCCTCCTCATAGACCGGCTGGCCGGTCTCCGGATCATAGCCGGTCTGCACCCGGCGCCCCAGCGGCTGGCCCTTGGCGCGCGCCTGGCGCACCTTGTCATTGAAGCTGGCGAGCGACCGCACCCCCACCGACGACATTTGCCGATAGCGGTCCTCCATCTGCTCGACCGCCCATTTCAGCGCGCGCACTGCCTTCGCCGGATCGGTGACGACGGGCGAGAGAAGGTGCGGAATATCGTCATACATGCTCAACTCGAGCATCTTGGGATCGATCATGATCATCCGGCACTCCTCCGGCCGCAGCCGGTAGAGGAGCGACAGGATCATGCAGTTCAGTCCCACCGACTTGCCCGAGCCGGTGGTGCCGGCGACGAGCAGATGCGGCATCGGCGCGAGATCGGCGATCACCGGATCGCCGGCGATGTTCTTGCCCAGGATCAGCGGCAGCGCGCCCGGCTGTTCCTCCAGCGCCTCGATCAGCTCGCGCAGATTGACCATCTCGCGCCGCGCATTGGGCAGCTCGATCCCGATCACGGTGCGCCCGGGGATGGTCGCGACACGCGCGGAGATCGCCGACATGTTGCGGGCGATGTCGTCGGCCAGCTGGATCACCCGGCTCGCCTTGATACCGGCGGCGGGCTCCAGCTCGTACATGGTGACGACCGGGCCGGGGCGCACATTCACGATCGCGCCCTTCACGTGGAAATCGTCGAGCACCGATTCGAGCAGGCGGGCATTGCGCTCGAGCGCGGCCTTGTCGATCGCGCCGGGCGGCGACGGCGGCGCGGGCTTGAGCAGATCGACTGGGGGCAGCTTGGCGGCGTCACCTAGATCGAACGAGGTTTGCTTGGGCGCGCGTTGCGGCGCGGCGGGCGCGGGCGCGGCACGCTCGGCGATCACCGGCGCGGGGCGCTCATCGGGCAGCGCGACCGCGCGCGGCACCGCGGGCGCGCGGGGGCGTTCGATCACCGGCGCCTCGGCCTCGGCGAGCGCGATGTCGTCATCGATCACATCGGGCGCGCGGCTCGGCAGGCGCAGGCGCCAGCTGATGCTCGCGTCGATCTCGTAGCTTACGGCGTAAAGCACGATCCCGCCCAGGGCGAGCAACGCGGCCGCGCCGCGCGCGACCCAGAGCGCGACGCCCGGATCGCCGAGCGCGCCAGTCGCCGCGCGCACGCCGAGCGCGAGGCCCAGGCCGAGCGTGCCGCCATAGCCCGCGGGCAGCAGGTCGCTCGCCCCCCCGGTCAGCAGCGCGAGCGCGCCGCCGATCAGCACCATCCCGCCCAGCGCCTTGGCGAGCATCCGCCGCCACGCGCCCACCGGCACGTCACGCCACAACCGCCCGGCGAACAGCAGCAGCAACGGCGCCAGCAGCGCGACCGGCAGGCCGAGCAAGGCGAGCAGCGCGTCGGCGATCAGGGCCCCGGGCGTCCCCAGCCAGTTGCGCGCCGGCCCGCCGGCGGCGGTGGAGAAGGACGGATCGCCCGGCTGATAGCTCAGCAGCGCCCCGGCGAGCGCCAGGCACAGGGCGCCCAGCGCCATCGCCGCGATCAGCGCGCCGCTGCGCCGCGCGCCATGCCGCACCGTATCGCGCCACAAGGGCGGATGCGCGCTTGCCATATCTCTATCCCCGAGCCGTGGAACACCCCATGTTCCGGTTATGATCATCGTCGCTGGCGGACTCGCCGTCAAGCTGGCGTCTTTCCGGGTGGGCGGCTAGACCGGCGCCATGAGCATGAACCAAGCCGATGTGTTGATCCTGGGCGGCGGGCTGGTGGGCGCGACGCTGGCGCTGGCGCTCGCCGCGCACGGGCTGACCGCGATCGTGGTCGATCCCGCCGATCCGGCGGTGACGCTGGCGCCGGGCTTTGACGGGCGCGCCTCCGCCATCGCCAGCGCGAGCGGGCGACTGCTCGAGGCGATCGGCGTCGCGCCCAAGCTGGAAGGGCTGGGGTGCCCGATCGAATCGATCCGGGTGAGCGACGGTCTCGCTCCCGGCGCGCTCGATTTCGCGCCCGATGCGGGCGACGGCGTGCTCGGCACGATGTATGAGAATCGCGCTTTGCGCATCGCGCTGCACGCGGCGGTGGAAGCGAGCGAGCGGATCGATTTGCGGATGCAGACGCGCGCGGTTTCGGTCGTCCGCGATACCGGCGGCGTCCATGCCGAGCTGAGCGACGGGCGCCACGTCCGCGCGCAGCTGCTGATCGCGGCGGAAGGGCGCCAGTCGCCGACCCGCGACGCCGCCGGCATCCGGCTCGCGCGCTGGTCCTATGATCACAACGCGATCATCACCGCGTTCAGCCACGCTCGCCCGCATGAGAATGTGGCTTATGAGATTTTCTACCCCGCCGGCCCCTTCGCCATCCTGCCGCTGGTGCCGCGCGACGGGGTGAACCGCTCGGCGCTCGTCTGGACGGTGACGAGCGCCGACGCGCCGGCGATGCTCAAGCTCGGCGAGCGCGCTTTCCTCGCCGAGGCGGAGAAGAAAATGGGCGGCTTCCTCGGGCCGCTGAGCGACCTCGCCCCGCGCTCGACCTATAAGCTCGGCTTCCATCATGCCGCGCGGATCACGGCGGACCGGCTGGCGCTGGTGGGGGACGCGGCGCACGGCATCCATCCCATCGCCGGCCAGGGCCTGAATCTGGGCCTGCGCGACGCGGCGACGCTCGCGGAAGTGCTGGTGGAGGGCAAAAGGCTGGGGCTCGATCTGGGCGATGCGAGCCTCCTCCAGCGCTATGAACGCTGGCGCGGGATCGACACGCTGATGGTGGCGGGCGCGACCGACACGCTCGCCCGCCTGTTCGGAATCCCCGGCAGCGGCGCGAGCTTCGTCCGCCGCCTGGGTCTGCGCGCGGTGCAAGCGCTGCCGCCGCTCAAGGCGCGCTTCATGGCCGAGGCGCGGGGCGAAAGCGGTGATCTGCCCAAGCTGCTGCAGGGGGCGATGGTTTAGGGGCTCTGAGCTCCTCCCCCGTTGGGGGAGGTGGCAGTCGCGAAGCGACTGACGGAGGGGTGTCCCCGGCTGATTGAGGGCAATACCCCTCCACCATTCGCTGCGCGAATGGTCCCCCTCCCCAAGCGGAGCTTGGGGAGGAGTTTGAGTCGTTATGCTGCCCCCCGCTCTCCGCCCGGCAACCGGCTGAACAGCGCGCGATCGGCGGGGCCGAAGGCGAAGCGCCAGATGACGAACAGATAGCTCGCCGCGATCGCCGGCAGACCGAACACGAGTTCCGCCCATTCGAAGCGGTGCGGCAGCGAGGTGAAAGCGGTCCCCACGGCGATCGCCACCAAAGCGGCGCCCAGCAGCTGCCAGCGCCAGCCCGAAACCCCCGCGCCGAGCAGATGCGCGAGCAGCCGCGACTTCACTAGCGACGTCAGCCCCAGCGACAGCATCAGCGCGAGCGCCGGGCCCGCCGCCTGGTAATTGAGCGGCCAATCCCATGCCCGCATCAGGTAGATGAAGGCGAAGCTCAGCGCGATCTGCACCCCGAGCATCGCCGCCGAGATCGCCAGATTGCGGTGCCGCGCGACATAGACGAGCGCCGATTCGCTCACCGAGGCGGTTGCCGCGAGCACTTCGGCGATCAGCAGGAACGCGAGCGCGGCGGTGCCGGCCACGAATTGCGGGCCCACCGTCCCCATCACCGCCTCGCCCGGGATACAGCCCATCAGCGCCAGGCACCCCTGCGCCGCCATGATCCAGAAGCCGACCTGGCGCACCTGCGCCGCGACCGCCGCCTTGTCGCCCGCCGCCAGGCTCTGAGTGATCACCGGCCCCAGGATCGGATCGAAGCTCGTCTTCAGCCGCCCGGGCAGCGAGGCGATCTGCTGCGCGACATAATAGATGCCGACGATCGAGGGCGCGAAGATCTGCCCCAGGATGAAGCGATCGACGTTGCGCGTCGCCCATTCGATCGCGTCGGCGCCCGCCAGCGGCACGTTGCGCCAGGCGAGCGCGGTGATCGTCGCGAGCCGGGGCTTCCAGCCGCGCGGCAGGCCATAGCTGCGCACGAACGGCACCAGCGAGGCGATCACCGCGGCGAGCATCGAGAGCATATAGCTCAGCTCCAGCCCGTCATGCCGCGCGATCGGCCAGAGCAGCACCGCGGCGATCGAGATCGTCCAGGGCTCGATGATCGCCCGCGCGGTGACGGTCGCCCGCAGATTGCGCCGATAGGCGAGCGCGGCGAGGCTCACGTCGGACCAGGCGATCGCGAAGACGATGGCGGGCAGCAACCGCGCCAGGCCGTGCGGCGGTTCGCTGGGATACATCACCTGCGGGAAAGCGAAGAGCAGCGCGCTCGCCGCGAGGGAGGCGAGCAGCGCCACCACCAGCGCGTCCCAGGCGATATGCGCGTGCGGGCGATCGGCGTCGCTCAGCGCCTGGGCGAGCCCGCGCTTCATCCCCAGCGTCGCGAGCAAAGCCGCGAGTTCGACCACCACGACCGCGAGCGCGAACCGCCCCACCGTCTCGGCGCCGTAGAGCCGCCCCGCGACGAACAGGAAGGGCACGCGCGCGAGCAGGCGGAGGATGAAGCCCAGCACATTGGTCCGCCCGCCCTTGGCGAGCGTGGCGATGTCTTCGGAAGTCCCCCCAGCGTCGCTCAATGCGCGGCGCCCCAACTCGGCCCGACGCCGATCTCCACCCCCAGCGGCACGCTCAGCGTGACGGCGGGCTCGGCGGCAGTCGCCATCACCCGCTCGATCACGGGGCGGGCGGTATCGACCAGCGCCTCGGGCAGTTCGAACACCAGCTCGTCATGCACCTGGAGGAGCATCTTCACGTCGTGCAGCCCGGCCTCGGCGAGCGCCGGCCCCATGCGCACCATCGCGCGCTTGATGATGTCGGCGCTGGTCCCCTGGATCGGGGCGTTGATCGCCGCGCGTTCGGAGCCCTGGCGCTCGGCCTGGTTCTTCGATTGCAGCCGCGGGAAATGCGTTTTCCGGCCGAACAAGGTCTCGGTATAGCCGGTTTCCTTGGCGCGGCTGATCGTCTCGGCGATGTAGCGGTTGATGCCGGGGAAGCGCTCGAAATAGCGGTCGATCATCGCCTGGGCTTCGTCCGGCGTCACGTCGAGCCGGCCGGCCAGCCCCCAGCGCGAAATGCCGTAGAGGATCGCGAAGTTGATCGTCTTCGCCCGCCCGCGCGTGTCCCGGTTCACCTCGCCGAACAGTTCCTGCGCGGTCATTGAATGGATGTCCGCCCCGCTCGCGAACGCGTCACGCAACGCCGGCACATCGGCCATGTGCGCCGCCAAGCGCAGCTCGATCTGCGAATAATCGGCGGCGAGCAGGACATGGCCCGGTTCGGCGACGAAAGCGTCGCGTATCTGGCGGCCGATCTCCGTGCGGATCGGGATGTTCTGGAGATTCGGGTCGTTCGACGATAAGCGCCCGGTCTGCGCGCCCGTCAGGCCATAGCTGGTATGCACCCGCCCGGTCCCGGGGTTGATCTCGGCCTGCAGCGCATCGGTATAAGTGCTTTTCAGCTTGGTCAGCTGGCGCCAATCGAGCACTTTCGCCGCCAGCTCCGCGCCCGCCGTGCCCTTGGCGGCGGCGATGCGTTCCAGCTCGCTCGCATCCGTGGAATAAACCCCCGATTTGCCCTTGCGCCCGCCTTTCAGCCCCATCCGCTCGAACAGCACATCGCCCAATTGCTTGGGGCTGCCGATGGTGAAGGGCCCGCCGGCCAGCGCGTGGATCTCGGTCTCCAGTCCCGCGATCTGGCCCGAAAATTCGGCCGACAGCTCCGCGAGCCGCTTGGCATCGACCTTGATCCCGTGCCGCTCCATGCGGGCGATTACCGGGGCGAGCGGCCGATCGACCATTTCATAAACCCGCGTCGCGCCTTCCGCGGGCAAACGCGGCTTGAAGCGGCGCCACAGCCGCAGCGTCACATCCGCGTCCTCGGCGGCGTAGCGGGTCGCAGCCTTCAGATCGATCTCGCCGAAGCTCAGCTGGCTTTTGCCGGTGCCGACCACGTCCTTATAGGCGATGCACTGGTGCGACAGGTGCGTCGCCGCCAGCTCGTCCATGCCGTGGCCGTGCAAGCCGGCGTCGAGCGCGAAGCTCATCAGGATCGTATCGTCATGCGGCGCGACATCGATCCCGCAGCGGCCGAGCACGACCATGTCGTATTTCAGGTTGTGCCCGATCTTGAGGACGCTTTCGTCCTCCAGCAGCGGCTTCAACTTGGCGAGCGCGACCTCGCGATCGAGCTGCGGCCAGTTTTCCGCGAACATATCTTTCGCGCCGTGGCCGATCGGCACATAGCACGCCTTGTTGGGCGCGAGCGCGAGGCTGACCCCCACCAGTTCCGCGCGGGCGGCGTTGAGCCCGGTCGTCTCGGTATCGATCGCGACATAGCCTTGCGCGCGCGCCGCCGCGATCCACGCGTCGAGCGCTTCCTCGGTGACGACGGTCTCATAGCCATCGTGATCGCAGGGCGGATCGTCCTCCATCGCCACCGGGGTGGGCGAGGCGACCGGCGGATCGGCGACCGCGCCGAGCTTCGCCAGCAGCGACTTGAAGCCGTGATGTTCCAGGAAAGCGCGCAACGGCGCTTCCGGAATGCCCTGAAGTTCGAGCGCGTCGAGCGGATCGGCGAGCGGCGCGTCGCATTTCAGCGTCACCAGCACGCGCGAAAGGCGCGCCATCTCGGCATGTTCGATCAGGTTGTCGCGCAATTTGCCCGGCTTCATCGCCGGCGCGGCGGCGAGCACGGCTTCCAGATCGCCATGTTCCAGGATCAGCTTGGCGGCGGTCTTGGGGCCGACGCCGGGGACGCCGGGCACATTGTCCACGCTGTCGCCCATCAGCGCGAGGACATCGCCGAGCTTGTCCGGCCCTACGCCGAACTTTTCCACCACGTCCGCCGCGCCGAGCCGGCGGTTGTTCATCGTGTCGTACAGGTCGAGCCCCGGCTCGATCAGCTGCATCAGATCCTTGTCGGACGAGACGATCGTCACCGCCCAGCCCTGCGCGAGCGCGGCCTTGGCGTAGCTCGCGATGATGTCATCGGCCTCCAGCCCGTCCTCCTCGATGCAGGGCAGCGAGAAGGCGCGGGTCGCGTCGCGGATCATCGGGAATTGCGGGACGAGGTCCTCGGGCGGCGGCGGCCGGTGCGCTTTATACTGATCATAGAGATCGTTGCGGAACGAATGGCTGCCCTTGTCGAGCACCACCGCCATATGGGTCGGCCCTTCCGCCTTGTGCAGCTCGTCGGCGAGCTTCCACAGCATCGTCGTGTAGCCATAGACCGCGCCAACCGGCTCGCCATGCTTGTTCGTCAGCGGCGGCAGGCGGTGATAGGCGCGGAAAATATAGCCGGAGCCGTCGACCAGATAGAGATGAGGCATCGCCCGACGATAGCAGCGGCGGCGTGGGGGACAAAGCGCTTTGGTGTAACAGGGGGTCGCGAGGGTTCTGGTGTTCGGGCGTTGTGCGCCGCTTCGACCCACCCCCGACCCCTCCCTTTCAGGGAGGGGAGAAAGCATCTTATATTGTTAAGCCCCTCCCTGAAAGGGAGGGGTTGGGG
>Ga0310345_10004702_pt1 | contig 12331 bp, 13 predicted proteins | sample HC15DNA20500_MG_FD_204667 | JGI IMG/M metagenome (GOLD analysis project Ga0310345, IMG submission 204667) | Marine microbial communities from station ALOHA, North Pacific Subtropical Gyre - HC15-DNA-20-500_MG | ecosystem: Environmental > Aquatic > Marine > Oceanic | place: Pacific Ocean: North...
GCGACAAGCCCTGGGGCGAGGCCCGCCTCGATGAAGGGATTGGCACCTTCACCTATGCCCATATCGCCGCCCTGCGCGACGACCCAACGGCCTGTTTCGCCGCCCTTGACGGGTCGGAGATGGATTTCACCCCGGCCGAACCTTCCGCCCAGACGGTCCGCGCCGAATGCCGGGTCGACTCCGGCGTGCGGATCAACCGGTCCAATATTGGCTATGCCGTCCAGCCCGAGGTCGCTTCGTGCGCGCTGGCCGCTGCGCTCTATGTCTGGGAACGCGAAGTGGTTCGTCCGGCAGCGCTGGAACATCTCGGCAGCGAGGCCGTCGAGATCATCCACTACGGCACCTACAATTGCCGCCGGGTCAATAATTCGGCCCGCGGACGCTGGTCCGAACATGCCGGAGCGAACGCTATCGACATCGCCGGTTTCCGGCTCGCCGACGGGCGGCAGGTCTCGGTGACCGACTGGGACAGTGATGATGCCCGGTCGGACTTTCTCGAAGAGGTCCGGGACGGGTCCTGCCCCCTGTTCCGGGGCGTGCTGGGGCCGGACTACAATGCCGCCCACCACGACCATTTCCATCTCGATATGGGTCGCTGGAATATCTGCAGCTAGCCGGGCGGGGTGCAGCCCAGCTCGGCCCGCCGTGTCTCGACGCCGGTCAGGGCGTCACTGTTTCCCGATTGCTGGTAGAGTTCCCGGGCGTTGGCGAGATGCGCGCAGGCCGCCTCAGTCTCACCCCGCTCCATGGCGAGCGTGGCCAGCCGCCGGTCCTGTTCGGCGGTCTCATCGGCCAGCCCGGCTTCGGCATAGGCCGCCCGCGCGAGGCGGGACTGGACGAGCGCCTCGGCCGCATTGCCATCACGAAATGCCATCAGGCCCAATGCCGAATGGACATAGCCGCGTGTATCGGGCGGGGCATCAACAGCGTCAAACAGCTCGAAGGCCCGCATGGCATGGCTTCGCGCCGCGTCGTGATGGCCGGTCTCGCCATTGGCCCCGATCAACAGAACGCGCGCATCGGCTTCTGCCGCATCATCGCCCATGCGTTCGGCGGCTTGAAGGGCTTCCTCGCCCAGGATGATCGCTTCGGCCGCATTGCGGCGCTGCATTTCGACCCACGCCAGCCGCCGCGCCGAGGACTGGATGAAACGGACGTAATCATACTCGCGCGCCCTCTCGAGCGCGCGCCGGTAAAAGCGTGCGGCCTGGTCGAAATCGCCCCGGTCTTCCGCCGTCGAGCCGAGATTCTGCAACACCAGTGCGCCCAGCGGCCTTCGACCCGCTGATTCCAGCGCAGCCAGCGCGATCCGGTAATTGTCCGCTGCAGTGTCGAACTCACCCGATTCCCGCTCGAAATTGGCCAGATTGTTACGCGCCAGGGCCGCCCCGACCGGATCGTCAGCGGATTCAAACAGGGACAGCGCCCGCGTGTAAAAGCTGCGCGCGGCTTCCGGCTCGCCCCGTCCTTGCGCGACATACCCGCGATTGCCCAGCATGTTCGCCGAGAGGCGCAGATCACCAACGCTGTCTGCGAGCTCCAGCGCCGCCTCATAGCGGGCATCCGCCTGGTCATACCGGCCGGTATTGGAGTCCAGCGCGCCCAGCCCGGCGAGCGCTGCGATCTCCTCGCGGACATTCCCGGTCTCGCGGGCGCGGTTCAGTGCCTCGGTGTGCACGTTACCGGCCTCTTCCGGTAAGCCTGTCCGGGCATAGGCATCGCCCAGCCGGTTCAGCGCCCGCAACAGGGCAGGATCGGTATCCAGCGCACGCCGGTAGAAATCGATGGCCCGACCCGAATCGACGCCTTCCGCGATGACGCCGAGCTGCACCAGGCGCTGGGCAGCCAGTTCCGGATGCCGGCGCAAGAGCCGGTTCGCTTCGGCGTCCAGCCTGTCCAGCGCCTCCTGGCCATCGCCGGCGTCGAGCATTTCCAGCGCGTCGCGCTCGCGGCGGCTTCCGTCGCGGGCGATGACATGAAGGGCGTCGGCCAGCTCATCACCGCTTGCCGCACCGGTATCCATGCGGATGGCGACGCGGTCGGCCAGCATTTCGGCCTCGGCGGCGGACATGGTCGAACCGAAGATCAGGCCCTGTATGTCGGCGAAAAACCCCAGCGTTGCGGCCAGCACCGCAGCTGAAGCCGCTGCTGCGCCCCAGCGCCGCCGCAGCCAGTCCGGTGTCAGTGCCGTCAGCCGGTTGGCGAATGTTGGTCCTGCCACGTGCCCTCCTCCCGCTGGGCCCAGTGTGCCGTCTTTTCGCCTCGCAGGCGAGCCGAATACACGTGCGTCATGCTCCCATGTTAACTATAACGCCCGCGTCGGGAGGGGTAGGCGAATGCATCTGATGTATGTCGACGAGTCGGGCGACCCCGGTCGCTCCACCGAGCCGACTCCGGCATTCGTGCTCGCTGGTCTGATCGTTCCGGGCAATCGCTGGAACCAGACCGAGGCCGCCATCCTGAAATTGCGCCGCGACCTCAATGCCCAGTACGGGCTGAAACTGCGCGACGAAATGCGCGGCTCGAACATCATGAAATCCGGTCCCGGTCCGATGGATGCGCGGGTGGCGATGATCGAGACGGCGCTGCAGCGGATCGGCAAGCTGCCGGACGTGAAAATCCTTCTGACCGTGGTTCGCAAGAAGAGTCTCCCGCCCGAGACGGACGTCTTCCGGGCCGGCTGGGCGGCCCATCTCGCCCGTTTCGATGCCTGGCTGGCGCGGACCAATCAGAACCGTCCGCCGGAAAAATCCACGCCGGGCTTCATCGTCAGCGACGACACCCATGGCGGCCAGCTCAACAAGCTGGTGCGCGGCCTGCGCAAGGAGCGTCCCGTACGGGTCACGCGCGGCATGTGGTGGTGGAAGCGGACCGAAGTGATCAACCGTCCGCTGCGTTATGTGATCGAGGATCCCCAGCGCAAGGATTCGCGGCAATCCCTGCTGATCCAGGCTGCCGATCTGTGCGCCTATGCGGTCTACCAGACCGAGAAACCCCATGGCGCGGTCCGCGAACACAAGGGCATGACGCGTTTCATGAAAGCGCTCGCCCCGGCCATCGACCGCACCGGCGGCACGGATGATCGCGGCGTCTTCGTCATCAGGTACGATTAGGGCCAGACACAAGAACGGGCGGCTCTGGGTTCACCATGGCCGCCCGCTCGATTGTCGAACCTAAGCCGGATCGGGTCCGGGTCAGTCCACGAGACCGATTATAGCATCAAGGCCCGTTCGCCTCAATTCGGTTTGCGATAACGCAGGACAAAGCGGTCGGTCCGGCCCCGGATCGAGGGGTCAAAAACGCCGATATCGCGTGTGTCCTCGACATTGGAAAGCAGGCCGCTTTCGCCGTCGAGCCGGAAGCCGGCGGCCTCGATCTCCTCGCGGACCATGGCTTCATCAATGCGGTGAAAGGCGTCGACATCCCGGTCCATCGATCCGTCCTCGGCGTGGTGGTCGATGACGATCAGGACGCCGCCCGGACGGAGCGCATCATAGATCTGCCGGTTGCTGGCAATCCGCTCCTCTCGCGTCAGCGTCTGGATATCCGGTTGCTGCCAGATCAGGTCATGATAGCCCAGCACGATGAAGGCTGCATCAAGCGGCGTGTCCACGCCCGACATCACGTCCGCCGCAGTCGCGACATAGTAGTCGACATTGTCATATTCGCCGGCGATGGCGGTCAGGGCGGTGTCGGCGTTGGGGAAACGGTCGGCGACCCACTGGTAATTGTGGGCATAAACCGTGCCGTTTGCTCCAACGGCACGCGACAGGATGCGGGTGTAGTAGCCACCGCCCGAACCGATGTCCGCGACCGCCCAGCCCGGTTCGACACCGGCGAAATTCAGGATCTCGGCCGGATGCCGGGTGGCGTCCCGCGCACGATCCTGTTCGGGGCGGGCCGCATCATTGACGGCGGCCTGGTTCGCATTGGCATACTCGGCCTGATCGCCGGGACCGGGCGCACTGTCGCCGCTGCCGGTGGCTGCGTCCTCTGTCTCCGACCCGTCCATGGTGGCATCACCTGTATCGGGCGCGTCGTCTGCCGGCGTACACGCCGCGATGGCAAAAGCGGCCATCAGGCTAATCAAATAGCGCATGATATTCCCTCAGATTGCTCCGGCCCTCCCGCCGGAGAGTGCGATGATGACCGCTTTGCCTGCCGAGGCAACGGCTTCACGCAAATGTCAGGACCGATTGCCGCTTCCCGATCCGTATAACCGGGGCTAGATTGGCGCACGGGGAGGGTGTGCCATGCATGTGATACTCGCGATTCTCGGGGCGCTGGGCGCGATCGGCGTCATCGTCTGGCGCATTTCCATGGCTATCCAGGGGGCCCGCGTGATCGGCGAAGCCGCCGGCGAGGTCGCCAATTTACCGCGCAAGATGCGCTTCCGGTCAAAAGCGAACCGCAAGGGTCTCGCCGTGGTTGACGATCCGCGCGAAGCGGCCGCCATCCTGCTGTTGGGGATTGCCCGGACGGGCGGCGAAGTCACGGTCGAGGACAAGGCGGCCATCCGGGGCGAAATGGTGCGCCGTTTCGAGGTCGACGAGGCGGACGCCGAGGAATTGCTATCCCGCGCGGCCTGGGCATCGTCGGGCCTGTCCAACCCCGAAGACGGCATTGCCCGCATGACCAACCTCATTGCCCAGCGCCTTTCGCCCCGTGAACTGGGGGAACTGGCCGCCATGCTCGAAGCGGTCGCCGCCGCCGATGGAAGTGTCAGCCCGGCCCAGGACGCCTATCTGGCGCAATACCGCCGCCGCGCCGGTCTCGCCTGAAGGCTTGCGCCGCAGGGCCCGGCCCGGTTACCTCTCGCGCAGACAGCACGACAGGACGAACACCCATGCAACTCCATCAGGCCAGCTGGCCGGAAATCGAAACTTATCTGACGCGGTCAAAGGGCGTCATCGTGCCCATTGGTTCGACCGAACAGCATGGGCCGAACGGTCTACTGGGCACGGACGCGCTGTGCCCGGAAATCATTGCCAGGGAAGCCGGGGACGAGTCCGGCATGCTGATCGCGCCGACCTTCAATGTCGGCAATGCCCAGCACCATCTCGGATTCCCCGGGACGATCACGCTGCGCCCCTCGACCATGCTGGCCGCTCTGCAGGACTGGATCGATTCGCTGGCGCGCCACGGCTTTGAACAGATCTATTTCCTCAACGGCCATGGCGGCAATGTGCCGACCATCAACGCCGCCTTTTCCGAGAGCTATGCGCGCTGGTCACTCACCGGAGAGCCCTGCCCCTATAAGCTGAAAACGCGGAACTGGTGGGACTTGCCCGGCGTGATGAAGACCTGCCGCGAGATTTTCCCCGTTGGCGATGGCTCGCATGCGACGGCCTCGGAAGTCGCGGTGACCTATTACGGCTATCCGGACTCGGTGAAAAACGTCGAGATGACACCGAAAATCGCGCCCGAAGGTGATTTTTCCGACGCCGACAATTACCGCAAGGTCTTTCCCGATGGCCGGATCGGATCCGACCCGGCGCAGGCGACCCCGGACAAGGGCGCGGTCATCGTCAAGGCCGCGAAGGATGCGCTGATTGCCGAGGCCCGTGCCTTCTTCGGAGCCAATGCGTGAGCAAGCCGCCCGTCTCCGACGCCGCCATAAGCGAGGCGACGGGACGGGATTGGGCCGGCTGGCGCGCCGAACTGGACGGCTGGGCGGGCGAACTTGATCACCGCGAGATCGCGAAACGCCTGAAGGATGACTACCGCCTTTCGCCGTGGTGGGCGCAAACCGTCACGGGCGGCTGGGAAGTCCTGACCGGGCGGCGGGAAACCCATGAAATGCCGGGCGGCTATCAGGCGACGGCATCGAAAACCATTGCTGCCGATCCGGAAGTCATCACGGCGGCTTTTACCGAGCCCGCCGTCTTCTCCGGCTGGGGGCCGGACGGAAAGCTGGCCGTCTCCACCTCGAAGCCGGGGCGCACGGTCAATGGCCGCTGGGAAGCCCCGGCGGGCGGACGCGTCTCGGTCCATCTCGCCAGTGCGGACGGCAAGACCAGGATCACGCTCAGCCATGAGAAACTGGCGAATGCGGCCGACTGTGAACGGCTCAAGACGGCGTGGCGCACCGCCCTCTCCACGCTGAAGGAAAGACTGGAATCATGATGTTGCGTCCCCTCGCCCTTCTGGCAGCCCTGGCCGTTTCCCTGTCGGCCTGCGCCGAAAAGGGCAGCCGCCCGTCTACCAGCCGGGGCAGCGACGAGGCCTGGGCGCATCTGCCCGAACCGGTGACCAACAATGCTGTCGCCGCCGCCGAGGTCGACGGGCGCACCATCGCCTATTCCTTTGCCGGGCTGCATGCCAGCAAGACCTGGGAGGATGTCACCGCCGACGCCTATGCCTGCGACCTCGAAGCGCGCGAATGCCGGGGCATCGCCGGCCTGCCGGACGGCATCGGACGTCTGGCGAGCGTCGCCGCGACGGTGGAAAACCGCATCCATATTTTCGGGGGCTACACGGTGGCCGAGGATGGAACGGAGCATTCCACGCCCGACGTCTGGATTTTCGACCCGGTCAGCGAGACCTATGCGCGCGCCGCCGACATGCCGGTCCCGGTCGATGACAGCGTCGCCTTCGTGCTGGACGACCGCTACGTCTACCTCGTCTCGGGCTGGCACGAGACCGACAATGTCGATCTCGTCCAGGTCTATGACTCCGCCGAAGACCGCTGGTTCCAGGCGACGGCCTTCCCCGGCGACCCGGTCTTCGGGCATGCGGGCGGTATTGTCGGGCGGGATATGGTCGTTTGCGGCGGCGCAGCGGTCGTCCCGCCGGAAACCGAGGGCGGACGGCGCAGCTTTGTCCATTCAAACGCCTGCTGGCATGGCGAAATCGACGCGTCCGACCCTTCCGTCATCGCGTGGAGCGAATTCCCCGGCCATCAGGGACCGGCGCGCTATCGCGCGGCAGCGGCCGGATCGGCGCGGACCGGCATGGTCTATTTCTCTGGCGGGACCGACAATCCTTATAATTACAACGGGATCGGCTATGACGGCGAACCGTCCCGCCCGCTCGATTCGGTCATGTATCCGCGTGAACTGTCCCCGGGTGCGGAATGGGGATTCGACATCGGTTACGCCACCTTCGGCACGATGGACCATCGCGGCCTGATCGAATGGAACGGGGCCTTCTTCACGCTCGGCGGCATGAATGACGAACAGGAAGTCATCTCCGACGTCCGCGCGATACGGTTCGATTAGGCCGCGAACACGACGCCGTTTTCCACCCGCACCGGAACGGGTTTCAGAGCATCACCGCCAACCAGCGCGCCATCGCCCTTGCCGGTTAGAATGTCGAAAATCGCGCCATGGGCCGGACAAATGAGGTGTGTGCCGGCATGGGCGATGACCCGCCCGTCGGGCAGGTTCAGAGGCCGTCCCGCATGCGGGCAGACATTCACATAGGCCCGCACCTCATTACCCGTCCGCGCGAGGATGACCGGCAGCTCACGCCAGTCCGCCACCCGGCCGCCCGGATCGGGAATGGCGTCAACCCGCCCGAGCTCGGTACCCGGTGGCGGCAGTGTCATGCGAGAGCGGCCATCGGGCCAAAGAGCGGCTTGATCGCCCGGATCGTAACGCGTTCGAACAGTCCGGCTGCGCTATAGGGATCATCCTCGAGCCAGCGCGCCAGCGTCGGCCTGTTCTCCGCCTCAAGGATGAGCAGCGAGCCGCACATTCCGCCTTCGTCGTCGAGCAACGGTCCGGCGAATTTCAGCCGCTCACCGGCATCGGTAAGAAAGGCGATATGGGCGTCACGGTGTTCGGCGCGCAGGGCCTGACATCCGGGCCGGTCGAGGGCGTGAACCGCGAACAGCATCGGCTTAGTCTCCCTCGCTGGTGAAGGGACGGGCGAGCAGCGCCTCGAGCGCGTCATCGACGGTCAGATCGCCGGACAGGATGGCGTTGACGGCCTGGCAGATCGGGAGATCGGCTCCGTGCTTCTCCCCGAGCGCGACGATGGCCGGGGCGCTGGCGACGCCTTCAGTGACCGCCCGGCGTCCCCCGAGAATGGATTTCAGGCTTTCTCCGCGTCCCAGCGCCAGGCCGCAGGACATGTTGCGCGACTGTTCGGACGAACAGGTCAGGACGAGATCACCAAGCCCGCAAAGCCCGGCGAGGGTTTCGCGTTCCGCCCCCATGGCCAGGGCCAGGCGCGTCATCTCGGCAAAACCGCGCGCGATCAGCGCGGCATGGGCTGAACGCCCGAACCCCTTTCCTTCGGAAATACCGCAGGCAATGGCGAGCACGTTCTTGACCGCGCCGCCAACCTCCGCGCCGATGAGATCGCCCGACCAGTAGGGCCGGAAGCGCGGCGTGCCGATGGCGTTCATCAAGGCCACGCCGAGCGGTTTGTAGCGCGTGGCCAGCGTCACGGCGGTCGGCAGGCCTTTCGCGACATCGGCGGCAAAGCTGGGACCGGAAAGCACAGCGGGGATCGCTGACGGGATCGTCTCGTCCAGGACTTCCGTCATCATTTTCAGACTGCCCTGCTCGATCCCCTTAGAGCAGAGCAGGACCGGCTGCGCATTCCCGGAATGGGGGGCGAAGGCTTCCAGCACGCCACGCATGTGCTGGGCCGGCGCGACGGCAAGAATGGCGTCGCAGTCTCCGAGTTCGGAAATGTCGCCCGTCGCCGTGACCGTGTCGCTCAGCGCGATCCCCGGCAGGTAGAGCGTGTTCTCGTGGGCGGAATTGATCGTGTCGGCGACCTCGGCCTCGTGGGCCCATAGCGTCACGTCGCGCCCGGCCTTGGCGCAGGTTTCCGCCAGCGCCGTGCCCCAGGCTCCCGCGCCCAGGACGCCGATATGCTGCAGCTCGCTCATGCCTTGGGTCCTTTCCGGCCAGCACCGATCACCGGGTCCAGCTTGGCCGAGGCCGCGTCCAAAGGCCAGCGCGCCCGTGCCGGGGCATCGAGCCCGTCCGTGTCCCCGCGCGCCAGCCGTTCGACACCGGCCAGCGCGATCATCGCCGCATTGTCGGTGCACCATTTCATCGGCGGCGCAGACAGGGTGAAACCGCGCTCCGTTGCTTCGGCCTCAAGCGCGGCCCGCACAGCCGTGTTCGCTGCCACCCCGCCTGCAACGACGAAGGTGTGGGGCCCCGGCCCGAACTCACCGGCGAATTGCGCCATGGCCCGGCCCGAACGCTCTGCGAGGGATCGCGCAATCGCGGACTGGACTCCGGCGGCGAGGTCGGCGCGGTCCTTGTCGGTCGGTGTGTCCAGCCCGTCCCAGATCTGACGCGCCGCGGTTTTCAAACCTGCAAAGGAAAAATCGCACCCCGGTCGCCCGGCGAGCGGGTGCGGCAGCTCGAAACGGGCCGCGTCGCCATTCTTGGCACAGCGTTCCAGCGCCGGCCCTCCCGGAAAACCAAGCCCCATCACCTTGGCCGTCTTGTCGAAGGCCTCGCCCGCCGCGTCGTCGAGCGTCGAGCCGAGGCGCTGATAATCACCAACCCCGCGCGCGGTGAGGAGCTGCGTATGCCCGCCGGAGACGAGGAGGAGGAGGTAAGGGAAGTCGAGCGCGCCCGACAGACGCGGCGAGAGCGCGTGTCCTTCCAAGTGATTGACCGCGATCAGGGGCTTGCCCGCCCCGAGCGCCACCCCCTTGGCGGTCATTAGCGCTGCCATGACCCCGCCAACGAGACCCGGCCCGGATGTCGCGGCGATCCCGTCCATGTCACTGAGACTCAACCCGGCTTCGGCCAACGCCCGGCGGGCGAGATGGTCCATCGCTTCGGCATGGGCGCGCGCGGCGATTTCCGGCACCACCCCGCCATAGGGCGCATGGGCGTCTTCCTGTCCCAGAACGCAGTCGGCAAGCACCTCGATGCGGCCGTCGGGTTGCCGGCGTACGATGGCCGCCGCGCTTTCATCGCAGCTGGATTCCAGTCCCAGCACGGTGAGCGCTTGCGCCGGGGGGAAGGCAGGGGCTAAGTCCGTCATTGCCGTTCGATACTCCCGCCGAAGGGACAAGTGCAACTTGCCGACACTGTCCGCTGCCTCCCCGCTGCCGATCGCCACGCGCGGTTCACCCCTGGCGCTCGCCCAGGCGCACATGACGCGCGACCTGCTGGCGCGCGCCCATGGCCTGTCCGCGGATGAGGCCGAGCTGGTCTTTCCGGTGCGGACCTATCTGACCACGGGCGACAAGCTGACCACGCAGCGCCTGACCGAAGCGGGCGGCAAGGGCCTCTTCACCAAGGAGATCGACACCGCCATCCTGCGCAAGGAGGCGCGCATCTCGGTTCATTCCATGAAGGATGTACCGGTCGAGCCGCCTGCCGGAATCCATTTCGCCGCCGTGCTGGAGCGCGAGGATCCGCGTGACGTGTTGCTGACCGCCTCAGGCAGTGCCGCGCTCGCCGATCTGCCGCAAGGCGCGACGCTGGGCACGGCGAGCCTGCGCCGTCAGGCCCAGGCGCTCCATGCCCGGCCCGATCTCAAAATCGTCACCCTGCGCGGCAATGTCGGCACACGCCTGTCGCGGCTGGAGGCTGGAGAGATCGACGCGACCTTCCTCGCCCGCGCCGGGCTGAAACGCCTCGGACGTCCCGAAGCGGAGCTTGTTCCGGTCGATGTCGATGCCATGCTCCCCGCGGGCGGGCAGGGCGTCATCGGGATCGCTGTCCATGCCGACGATGAGGATGCCCGGGAGATCGTTGCAGCCCTCAACCACAACCCCACGGCGATCGTCCTGGAAGCCGAACGCGCGGCCCTGGCCGCCCTTGACGGCTCCTGCCGCACGCCCATCGCGATCCACGCCGTCCGCGAGGGCGAGGCGCTGTGGTTGCGCGCCGAAGCACTGATGCCGGACGGGACCGATCACTGGCGCGCCGAGGGGCGTTGCGCCTTTGAGCGTGGGGCAGCGCAAGAGCTGGGCGACCGCATCGGCAGCGAAATCCGGTTGGCCGGCGGTGACAAGCTCGCCCGCGCGGTGGCGGCGTCATGAGGGCGCTCGTCACCCGCGCCGAACCGGGGGCATCCCGCACCGCCAAGGCGCTGACAGCGCTGGGGATCGAGCCTGTCATCGCGCCCTTCCTGACCATTCGCGAAGCGGAAGCCATCATCGCCGATTTGAAGCGGGTTCAGGCGCTGGTCTTCACCAGTCCCAATGGCGTTCGCGCCTGGGCCGCGCTGCGCCCTGAACGCAAGCCCGCCGCCTGGTGCGTCGGCGATGCCACCGAGGCTGCCGCGAAGGAAGCAGGCTTTGAAAAGACCCGCTCGGCGGGCGGCGATGCCGAAGCGCTGATCGAACTGATCTGCAAGGGTCTCGAGCCGGAAAAGGGTGCGCTTCTGCATGTGCGCGGCGCGCATACGGCCGGCGACGTTTCCGGCACGCTCATGCGCAAGGGCTATCACGTCCACGAAACCATCGCCTATCGCGCTGAGGCGGCCCCGGTCCTGCCGGCGGCGGCGAAAACCGCACTAGAAGACAAGCGCCTCTCGGCGGTGCTTTTTCACTCGCCGCGCGCGGCGGCGGCCTTCACCGCGCTGGTGGACGATGCCGAACTCAATGCCAGTCTCAAAGGCCTGATCGCGGCCGCAATCAGTCTGGCCACCGCCGATAATCTCATTGCCTCGGACTGGGGCGCTGTGCGCATCGCCGATACGCCTGACGAGGCTGCGCTTCTTGATCGCGTTGGCTCAACGCGCCGCGCCCCCTAGACTGACGGGGCAGACGCGAATCAACGCCTATCGCCAAGACGGGGAAGATGACCAAGTCCAGTGAACCCGAACCGGTCGACGCCGAATTCGAACCGGCTCCGGTTGAAAGCGAAGACCGGCCGCGCCGCGGTGGATTCGGCGGCGGTCTGTTGCTCTTTCTGACGGCGGCCGTCACCGGTGGCGCGCTGGGCCTGGCCGGGGCCTGGTGGCTCGATGGACGGCAATCCGTCCCCGAAACCACTGACCCGTCCGACGCGCTGGCAGCACTCGATACCCGTATCGCCGCGCTCGAAACCGCAGACCCGGCGGGCGACATCGCCAACGACTATGCCGCGCTGCGTGACCGCGTTGAGCGCTTGGAATCGGCACCGCCTGTCGTCATTGGCGAAGGCGATCCGGAAAGTCTAGTGGCCCTCGAAGCCCGCGTCGCGGCGCTGGAATCCGCAGGCCCCGGCGAGGGCGGTCCGGCCTATGACGACACGGCATTGACCGAACGTCTTGATTCTGTCGCGCAAACGGCCGAACGCGCCGAGACACTGGCCAACCAGGCGCTCGACGGCGTCTCGGCCGTGCCCGAAGGCGGTAATGACCCGACAGAAATGATCACCGCACTGGAAGCCCGCATTGCGGCGCTGGAAGGCGC
>Ga0310345_10004703_pt1 | contig 12331 bp, 11 predicted proteins | sample HC15DNA20500_MG_FD_204667 | JGI IMG/M metagenome (GOLD analysis project Ga0310345, IMG submission 204667) | Marine microbial communities from station ALOHA, North Pacific Subtropical Gyre - HC15-DNA-20-500_MG | ecosystem: Environmental > Aquatic > Marine > Oceanic | place: Pacific Ocean: North...
CAACCCCGAAGGAGTTTTTGCCCATTCGCGCGCCTGGCCCGGAATCGTGCATTGTAAAACAATGGCTTGCGCGATTTCAGAGTGCCGGTTTTCGCGCCAGTAAACTTCATTTCGTAAATTTATTTCCACTTCCGGGGCTGGAAATCCTTCGGTGCATGAACGAAATGCACGGCATGGCTTTAAATGCACGATCCTTCGAATATGATGCGGCGAGATCGCTTGCCGCGGCCGCTCTGCCGTCTGTTCCTGGAACCGGTTCCACCATGCAGGACCGCGTGAAATCTTCGCTGGTGGCCTTGCGCCGGATCCTTCGCGCGACCGAGGGCTCGGCCCGGGCGCTGGCGCGCGAGACCGGGCTGACCACGCCCCAGCTGATGGTGCTCGACCACCTCGCCGAGCGGGCGGAGGCGACGCCCAAGACCATCGCCCAGTCGGTCGGCGTGGCCCAGGCCACCGCCACCGCGCTGATCGAGAAGCTGGAGGCGCGCGGCTTCGTCCGGCGCAGGCGGGGCGAGACCGACCGCCGCCAGTTCTGGCTGTCGCTGACCCCCGCGGGGCAGGCCGCGCTCGACGCCGCCCCCGACCCGCTGCAGTCGCGCTTCGCCGAGAAGTTCGACCGGCTGGCGGACTGGGAGCAGTCGATGCTCGTCGCCTCGCTGGAGCGGGTGGCGGCGCTGATGGAGGCGGCGGACGAGTCCCGCTCCGGCGAGGTGGCGCCGCTGCTCCATGCCGGCGACGTGGCCGAGCCGCATCCCGACCCCCGCGAACGCCGGGGCCCGAACGGGCGCAACTGAGCCCGCTCAGAGCGGCGGAAGCCGCGGCGCGCCCGCCTCGAGCTGCGCGCGCAGCGCCGCCTGCGCGCGCGCCGCGGCCGCGGCGTCCTGCGTCTTCGCCGCCGCCTCCAACGCATTGAGCCGGCGGCCGATTTCCGCGAATCCCAGCAGCTGGGCATGGCCCGCCGCCGAATGCGCGCGGCGGGCGAGGCCTGTCCAGGCCTCCGCCGCCCCGGGCAGGGGCGGGGCCCCGCGCCCGGCGATCCCCTCCAGCGCCGCGCGAAGGCCCGCGACATGGCCCGCCAGCCGGTCGGGATCCATCACCGACAGCAGGTCCGACAGGCGCGCCGGGTCCATCGCCTCGGGCGGCGGGTCCTCGGTCGCGCGCGGTCCGGGGGCGGGGAGCTCGGCGGTCATGGCAGGGCCTCCTGCGGGTCGGGGGCGGCGGGAGCGCGGGCGCGCAGGATCGCGGCGATGCGGTCGGGGGCGAGGGGTTTTTTCAGCACGTGGTGGATGCCCTGGGCGCGGACCTCGGCCACCACCTCCTCGTCCGCATAGGCGGTCAGCGCCACCACCAGGCTGTCGCGGGAGCCGCCGGGCGCGGCGCGCAGGGCGCGCGCCACGTCGGCGCCGGTGCCGTCGGGCAGCTGCAGGTCCAGCAGCACCAGGTCGTAGGCCTTCGCCGCCCCCAGCGCGGCGGCCGCGGCGGCGGTCTCGGCATGGTCGGCGAGGAAGCCCGCGCGGCCCAGCTGGGCGAGGGTGACCTCGGCCAGCAGCGGATCGTCCTCCACCAGCAGGACCGAGGCGCCGGCGCCCTCCAGCGCGCCCGCCGCCGGGCGGGCGCGGGGCGCGGGGCGCTCGGCGGGGCCGACGAGGGCCGAGAACCAGAAGATCGAGCCGCCCCCCGGGCGCGGGCGATGGGCGATCTCGCCCCCCATCCCCGCCAGGATCCGCCGGCAGATCGCGAGGCCGAGGCCCAGCCCCCGCGTCGCCGTGCGCCGCTCGGCCGAGGGGCTGCGTCCGGGCGCGGCGGCGGGGGGCGCGAGCAGGGGGGCGGGCGGCGTCCAGGCGCGCCGCTCCCCCCCGGCGGCGGCGGCGCCGGCGGGACGGCGCGCGGCGCCCCAGTGCTGGCGGAACGGCTCGAAGATCAGCGCGCGCGCCTCGGGCGGGACGCCGGGGCCGGTGTCCTCGACCTCCACCCGCAGGCGGCGGCGGCCCTGCGCGTCGGGGCCCGAGAGCTCCGCGCGCAGGGCCACGTGGCCGCGGCGGGTGAACTTCAGCGCGTTGGTCAGCAGGTTCTCCGCCACCTGGCGCAGGCGCACCCGGTCGGCCCGCGCCCAGACGCCGCGCAGGTCGGCGAGGTCGGCCTCGAAGGCGAGGCCCCGCGCCTCGGCCCGCGGCGCGGTGGCGACGCAGACGGCCTCGAACAGGTCGTGCAGGTCGAAATCCTGGGGCCGGCTCTCCAGCGTGCCGCCGGTGACGGCGGCGAATTCGAAGACGTCCTCGGACATGGTCGCGATCACCTCCGCCGCCTGCCGGGCGTTGGAGAGATGGCGGCGGCGGGGGTCGCCCCCCGCCTCGCCCCCCGTCTCGCCCCCCGCATCGCCGTCCTCGGCGAGCTCCAGGGCGCCGACCAGGGCGGCGATGGGGGTGCGCAGCTCGTGGCCGATGACGGCCAGCATCTCGGAGCGTTCGGCCGACAGAGCCTCGGCCCGGTCGCGGGCGGCGACCAGGTCGGTGACGTCGGAGACGGTGATCATGTAGCCTCCCTCGGTCCGCCGGCCGCCGTCGATCAAGAGCTTGCGCCCGTCGCCGCGCACCTGCAGCCGCCGCTCCCGCGCGGGGCCGTAGAGCGCGGCCTCGGCCTCCGCCCAGGCGTCCTCGCGGCCGCGGGCCTCGGGGGCGTGGGGGGCGAGGGCGGCGAAATGCTCGCGCGCGGTGCGCCCCTCCTCCCAGGCGAGGCCGGCGAGGGCGTGCAGGGCGCGGAACCCCTCGTTGCACTGGCGCAGGCGCCCGGCCTCGTCGAAGAAGGCGATGCCGTTGGCCGAGGCGCCGAGCGCCGCGTCGAACTGCGCCCGCGCCGCCAGCAGCCGGCGCGCGAGGCGCAGCACGAAGCGCAGCGCCAGCGCCGCGGCGAGGCCCGAGACCAGCGCCAGCGCGGCGAAGCGGATCTGCTGGCGGCGCTGCCGCTCGCGCAGCTCGCTCAGCGCGTTGAACAGCTGCGGGCGCAGGCGCAGCTCGTCGTCGTAGACGGCGCGGCCCATCCGGCGCAGCGGCTGCTCCCAGGCGCGCACGAAGCCGACCATCGCCTCCAGCGCCGCGTCGGGGTCGCGGAACGGGTCGGGCGCAGGCGCCGCCTCGGGGTCGAGGCCGAGGCGGGCGTCGAGCCGCGCCAGCGCCGCGCGCATCGCGCCCAGATGGCGCACATGCGCCGGCCCGTCGCGGGCGGCGCGGGCGCGGTCGAGGAAGCTCTGCGTGGTCAGCAGGTCCAGCCGGCTCCACAGGATGTCGTACTGCAGGGCGACGGCGTCGGGCAGGGGGACCGGCGCGCCGGGCGGCGCGGGGGGCGGGACCCGCCCCTCGCGGCGGGCGCGGTCGATGCGGTCGGCCAGGCGCAGCATCTCGATCTCGGCCTGGTGCGAGAGCCAGGAGACCGCGCCCTCGACGATGGCGGCGCGGTCTTCCTCGAGCTTGCGGGTCGCCTGGAAGTCGACGCTGGCCGACCAGACCATCACCCCGAAGATCGCGACGGCGGCCGCCGCGACCGGATAGGGCAGCCAGTCGAGCCAGCGCCTAGCGCGGGCCGAAGGCGATCGCATTGACCTGCCAGATCCACATGTGGGTGTTGTCGGTGGCGGCGAGCTCGGGCCGCGCCTCCGACGGGAACACCAGCCAGATCGGGCCCTTGTCGCGCACTGACATGGTCCGCCCGTCCATTTTCAGCGCCAGCACCCCGCCGTCGGCGATCACCTGGGCGGCGTCGAGCGTGATCTGGTAGGCGTTCAGCGCGGTCAGCGCGACCTGGCCGTCGGCCACCCCGACCCGGGCGGCGAGATCGGCGAAGGCGACGCCCTCGAACTCCACCACCCCCTCGGTCCAGGGGGTCACGGCGCGCACCCGGGTCTGGGGCATCGCCGCGAGCTCGTCGAGCGTGATCGCGGTCGCCGCCCCCGCCTCGCCCTTGCGGTGCACGGTGACGGTGAGGTCCAGCGCCGAGGCCGCCGCCGGCGGCGCGCTCAGCGCCGCGACGCCGGCGGCGGCGATCACGCCCAGCGGCGCGGCGAGACAGGCCGCCCAGACGGCGAGGGCGGAGAGGCGGGCAGGCAGGGCGGTCGGCATCGACGAAGGCTCCGGAACGGCTGCGGGCGCGGGCGACGCGCCCTGCCCGAAGGGGGCGCGCCGCCGCTCGGCCGCCTGTCTGCGCCGGAATCGTCTAAGGCTTCGTTACGCGCGCCGCCCCTGCCGCAGCCGCCCCACCACGCCCGCGGGGAAGAAGTAGATCGAGGCGACGAACAGGAGCCCCAGCCACAGCAGCCAGCGGTCGGGGTTCAGCAGGTCGGGGACCAGCGGCAGGGCGGCGGTGGCCTCGGCCGCGCCGGCCATCACTTCCTGCAGGTAGGTCTGCGCCAGCACCAGCAGCACCGCCCCGATGGCCGCGCCGTAGAGCGTGCCCATGCCCCCGATCACCACCATCAGGAGCACGTCGATCATGATCTCGAAGCCCATCGCCGTGCCGGGCCCCACATAGCGCAGCCAGATCGCGAAGAGCGAGCCGGCGAGCGCCGCGCAGGCGGCCGAGAGGCAGGTGGCGAGCGTGCGGAAGGCGACCACGCGGTAGCCGATCGCCTCGGCGCGGAAGTCGTTCTCGCGGATCGCCTGCAGCACCCGGCCGAAGGGCGAGTTCACCACCCGCAGCAGCCCGAGGAAGATCAGCAGCGAGCCGCCGAAGACCAGGTAATAGTTCAGCAGTTTGCCGTTGAGGCTGACGCCCAGCAGTTTGCCCTCGGCGAAGCGGAAGGCGGGCGTCAGCTCTCGCGGGATCGAGAAGGAGAGGCCGTCCTCCCCCCCGGTGATCGCGCTGAGCTGGGAGACCAGCACCGCCACGGCCGAGGCGACCGCCAGCGTGATCATGGCGAAGAAGATCGCCCGCACGCGCAAGGAGAACAGGCCGATGACCAGCGCCACGGCGGCGGCGAGCAGCGCGCCCGCGATCGTGCCGACGACGACGGGCAGGAAGCCGCGCTCCATGTTCTCGCAGGCCAGCGCCACGCCGTAGGCGCCCATGCCGAAGAACATGGTGTGGGCGAAGCTGACGATGCCCGCATAGCCCAGCATCAGGTCGTAGGACGCCGCCAGCGCGATGAAGACCGAGATGCGGGCCGCCGTCTCCAGGCTGCGGGTGCCCGGGAACAGGAAGGGCGCGAGGGCGAGGCAGACGAAGATGACCAGCAGCACCAGGCTCAGCGCCTTGGAGCGGGGCAGGTCGCCCGAGAGGATCCGGGTCAGCATGGGGCCCTCACTTCGCCTTGACCACGGGGGTCATCCCCTGCGGCCGCCACATCAGGATCGCGGCCATCAGCCCGATGTTGGAGATCAGCGCGACCTTGGGCGCGAGAAACGCCACGTAGTTCTGCAGGAGCCCCACCATCAGGGCTGCGATGAAGCAGCCCTCGACCGAGCCCAGCCCCCCGATGATGATGACGATGAAGACGAGGATCATCGTCTCCTGCCCCATGTGGGCGGTGATCACCTGCTCGTAGAGGCCCCACATCACCCCCCCGAGCCCCGCCAGCGCCGAGCCCGCCACGAAGACGCCGATGAAGACGCGGTCGATGCGGTAGCCCAGCGCCTGCACCATCTCGCCGTTCTCGACGCCCGCGCGCACGATCAGGCCGATGCGGGTGCGCTTCAGGGTCAGGCGAAGGGCGAGGAAGACGACGAGGCCGAGGGCGACCGCCACCAGCCGGTATTTTTCCAGCGCGGCGCCGGCGAAGGTGACGGCGCCCTGGAAGGCGGCGGGCCGCTCGATGAAGATCTCGACGGGCCCCCAGAGCACGTAGATCAGCTGCTCCACCACGATCAGCCCGCCCATGGTGACCAAGATCTGCTTGAGGTGGGCGCCGTAGACGGGGCGCACGATGACCCGCTCGAACGCATAGCCCATCACGCCGGTGGCGAGCATGGCGCAGGCGACCGCCAGCAGCACCGCGAAGCCGTTGAGCCAGATCGAGGCCTCGGCCGTCATGCCGGGCATCAGCATCAGCGCGGTGACGCCCACGAAGGCCCCGACCGAGACGAAGGCGCCGTGGCCGAAGTTGATGACGTCCATCAGCCCGAACACGAGGGTCATCCCCGCGGCCATTGTAAAAATCATCATGCCCATGGCGAGCCCCGACACCGTCAGCGTCAGCCACGAGGAATTCTGGTCGATCGCGAGCCACCCCAGCGCCGCCAGCCCCAGCAGCAGCAGCACCGGGGCGTGGGGCGAGAGGCGCTCGCCCAGCGAGGCGCGGGAGAAGGTGGGGCGGTGCTCGGGCGCAAGCTCGGTCATCCGTGGCCCCCTTCCATGCTGAGACCCATCAGCTTCTCCTGCAGCGCGGCGTCGGCGGCCAGCGTCGCCATCGCCCCGGTCCAGACGATTTTCCCATCGTCCATCACCGCCACGTGGTCGCCCAGCGCGCGGGCCATCGAAAAATTCTGCTCCACCAGCAGGATCGTCGCGCCGGCGGCCTTCAGGTCCTTCAGCGCGCGCGCCAGCGTCCCCACGATGGCGGGGGCGAGGCCCTTGGACGGCTCGTCGATCAGGTAGAGTCTTCTTTCTTCGCACACGGCGCGCGCGACGGAGAGCATTTGTTTCTGCCCGCCCGAGAGGTTTCCGGCGGGCAGCTTCCAGAACGTTTTCAGCGGCGGGAACACCGAGAAGATCCAGTCGAGCCGCGCCCGGTCCAGCGGGCCGGAGACGGCCGCCAGCACCATGTTCTCCTCGACCGAGAGGTCGGAGAAGACGCCCATGTTCTCCGGCACCAGCGCCACGCCCGCCCGCGCGATGGCGGGGGTGGGGAGAGCCGCGATGTCCCGCCCCTCCAGCAGGATCCGGCCCTGCCGGGCCCGCCACAGCCCCATGATGGTGCGCAGGGTGGTGGTCTTGCCGGCGCCGTTGCGGCCGAGCAGCATGGTGACCTCGCCGGCGGGAACCTCGAAGTCGACGCCCTGGAGGATGTGGTATTGCTCGATGTCGGTGAAGACGCCCTCGAGGCGCAGCAGGGCCTCAGACATCGGCGATCTCCCCATCTATGGGACGGCCGAGGTAGGCCTCCTGCACGACGGCGGAGGCCATGACCTCGGCCGGCTCCCCGTCGGCGGCGAGCGCGCCGTTGTGCAGGACGATGATGCGGTCGGCGAGCGTGCGGATCACGTCCATCTTGTGCTCGACCAGCAGGATCGCGTGGCCGCCTTCCGCCTTCAGGTCGGCGATCAGGTCGAGGACCACCGGCGCCTCGTCCATCGACATGCCGGCCGTGGGCTCGTCGAACATGTAGACCCGCGGCTGCAGCGCGATCAGCAGCGCCACCTCCAGCTTGCGCTGGTCGCCGTGGGAGAGCGCCGAGACGGTCTGGTCGGCGAGCTTCGTCAGCCGCACCCGCTCCAGCGCATGGTCCGCGGCCTCGATCAACTCGCGGTGGCCGGAGGCCATGGAGAAGAGGTCGAACCCCTTGCGGGCCTTGGACTGGGCGACGAGCCGGACGTTCTCGCGCACGGTCAGGCTGGGAAACAGGTTGGTCAGCTGGAACGCCCGCCCCAGCCCGAGGTGGGTGCGGGTCGAGGCGGAGGCGCGGGTGACGTCGCGCCCCTCCAGCAGCACCTGGCCGGCGCTGGCGGGCAGCTGGCCGGAGATCAGGTTGAAATAGGTGGTCTTGCCCGCCCCGTTGGGGCCGACGATGGCGGTCAGCTCCCCCGCCCCGAAGGCGCAGGAGACGCGGTCCACCGCGACATGCCCGCCGAAGCGGATGGTCAGGGCCTTCGTCTCGAGGACGGGATCGGTCAAGGCAAGCTCCGCCGTGAGGTCTGCGATGGCTGGAAACGCCCGCCCCGGAGCATGGCGCCGGAGGGAGGGCGGAGGCGGTCTCGCCGCCGGGGTGGGTGGGGCGGCGAGACCGCCTCCGCCCGGGCCGCCAGGACCGCCCGTGGGAGGTCCTCGCGCTGCATGGGGTCCCGCGGGCCCCGATGCCCCCGCCGGCGTCGCCCGCGGCGGGCGGCGAGAGGCTCCGGGTCAGGCCCGGGGCGCCCCTGGGGCGCGCGGGGGGCGCGCGCGGCGCCTCAGTTGCGGATGGGGATGTCCATGTCCTCGATGGTCAGCTCGCGGACCAGCTCGGGGATCGCCCATTCGACGTCCGGGTCGACCTTGATCTTGAAGTGGTACATCGACTGCAGGGCCTGGTGGTCCTCGGCGCGGAAGGTCATCGTGCCCTTGGGGGTCTCCCAGGACATGCCCTCCATGGCCGAGATCAGATCCTCGGTGTCGGTCCCGCCGGCCTTCCTGATCGCCTCGACCACCGCGAGGCCCGCGGCCATGCCGCCGGCGGTGAAGAAGTCGGGGGGCGTGCCGAAGCGGGCCTGGTGCTGCTCGACCAGCCAGTCGTTGATCGGGTTCTGCGGGATCTCGTAGTAGTAATACGTCGCCCCCTCCATGCCCGGGAACTCCTTGTAGGCGGGCATGGCGGCCAGGATGTTGCCGCCCGTCGCGATCTCGATCCCGAAGCGGGAGGGGTCCATGGCGTTGATCTTCGACATCGGGTTGCCCCCGCCCGCCCAGATCACGAAGAGCTTCTTCGCGCCGTCCAGATCCTTCATCGCGTTGAAGATCCGCTCGGCCGCCGCGGTGAAGTCGGTGGTGTCGGTGGGCACGTATTCCTCGTGCACGAGCTCGGCGGGCGTGCCCGCCAGCGCCTCGCGGAACGCCGCCACCCCGTCGCGGCCGAAGGCGTAGTCCTGGGCGAGGGTGGCGATCTTCACCCCCTCCTTGCCCAGCGCCACCGCGTTCGAGATCGCGTCCTGCGAGCTGTTGCGCCCGGTGCGGAAGACGAAGCGGTTCCAGTTCTCGCCGGTGATCGAATCCGCCACCGCCGGCTCCACGATCAGGATCTTCTCGTACTCCTCCGCGACCGGCAGCATCGCCAGCGCCACGCCCGACGAGACCGGGCCGACCGCCAGCGCCACGTCGTCGTCGCCATAAGCCTCGGCCAGCAGGGCCTTGCCCTGGTCGGGCTTGAGCTGGGTGTCCTTCTCGATCACCACGATCTTCTCGCCGTCGATCTCCATGGTGCCGCCGGTGGCGTATTCCAGCCCCATCATCAGCCCGGTGTGGGACTGCTTGGCATAGGCCTCCAGCGGGCCGGTCTTGCCGTAGACATGGGCGATCCTGATCTCGGCCGAGGCGGCGCCTGCGGCCAGCGCCGCAAGGGACGCGGCCGCGACGAGGCGAGCTGCGAGCTGCATGGCGAAGTCCTCCCTGCGCGGGGCCGGGCCGGCGATCCCTCCCGGACCGGCTTCCTGCCCCGCGGCATTGCGTTATGGCACGGACGCTAGGAGCGGCATGACGCCTTCGTCAAGTTGTCGCAGGGCGGGCGCCGCAACGGAATCGACCGCCGATCAGCAATCTTCTTGCGCGCCCCGGGACAATCCCCGGGCGATCCGGCGCTCCCGCGCGCGCCGGGAGACAGGGGCGGAGACCGGGTTTTTTCGGTCGGGGACTCGCCCCGCCCCTTTTCCCGAGCGTTTCGCTCGGCTAACCAGCAGAGAGACCCGAGGCCCCCGACGCCCATCGCAGGAGATCTCCGATGCCCGCTCCTTCCCGCGCCGTCCTCCTGGCGCTCGTCGCCGCCCCGCTCGCGCTTCTCGCCCTCCCCGCCGCGGCGGTGGAGAAGGCCGAGGTTCTGGCGACCTACGCCGACATCGCGAAGGCGGGCTACGAGGACAGCCTGGCGACCGCGAAGCGCCTGCAGGCGGCGGTCGAGGCCCTGACCGCGGAGGCCTCCCCCCAGGCGCTGGCCGCGGCGAAGGCCGCCTGGCTGCAGGCCCGCGTGCCCTACCAGCAGACCGAGGCGTTCCGCTTCGGCAACCCGGTCGTCGACGACTGGGAGGGGCGGGTGAACGCCTGGCCGCTCGACGAGGGGCTGATCGACTATGTCGAGGACGGCGGCGCCACGGACGAGAACCCCTATGCCGGCGTCAACGTCGTCGCCTCCGAGAGCTTCGAGCTGGGCGGGCGCACCGTCGACGCCTCGACCATCACGCCGGAGCTCCTCTCCCAGACCCTGCACGAGGCGGACGGGATCGAGGCCAACGTCGCCACCGGCTACCACGCCATCGAGTTCCTGCTCTGGGGCCAGGACCTGAACGGGACCGACCACGGCGCCGGCGCCCGCCCCTGGACCGACTACGCGACGGGCGAGGCCTGCACCGGCGGCAATTGCGACCGCCGCGCGGAGTACCTGACCGCCGCCGCCGAGCTGCTGGTCTCCGACCTCGAGGAGATCGTGGGCGCCTGGGGCGCGGACGGCGCGGCGCGCGAGGCGCTGATGGCCGATCCCGACGCCGGCGTGGTGGCGATCCTGACCGGCATGGGCAGCCTCTCCTACGGCGAGCAGGCGGGCGAGCGCATGAAGCTCGGCCTGATGCTCAACGACCCGGAGGAGGAGCACGACTGCTTCTCCGACAACACCCACAACTCGCATTTCTACGACGGCATCGGCGTGCGCAACGTCTACACCGGGCGCTACGTGCGGGTGGACGGCTCGGTGGTCTCGGGCCCCTCGGTCTCCCAGCTGGTGGCGGAGACGGACCCGGAGACCGACGCGGCCCTGCTGGAGGCGCTGGACCGCTCCGTCCAGGCGCTGGGCGAGATCAAGATCGCGGCCGAGGGCGGCTTCTCCTACGACCAGATGCTGGCGCGGGGCTCCGAGCCGGGCGAGGCGCTGATCGGCGGCGCGGTGGAGGCGCTGGTCGAGCAGACCCGCGCCATCGAGCGGGCGGTCGCCGCGCTCCACCTGCAGCCCATCGCCTTCGAGGGCTCCGACAGCCTCGACAACCCCACCGCCGTCTTCCAGTGAGGCGGCGCGGCCCGGGGCCGCGAGGGAACCGACCGGGCCGCTCCGCCACCGCGGGGCGGCCCTTCTCATGCCCGGCGGCTCAGAACCGCCAGCGGGCCCCGGCGAAGACGGCGCGCCCGTCCTCGTAGCTGGCCGCGTCGTCGGAATAGCGGAACACCCGCACCGTCCCCCACAGCTCCATCCGCGCCGCGTCGATCTTCTGCACCGCCGCCAGCCCCACCGAGCGGCTGGCCGAGGAGGCGATGCCCGCCGCGGCGTCCAGGTAGGGATCGCGCGCCGCGTAGAGGTCGACCGAAAACGCCGTCTCCCCCCAGTCCACCAGGTTCCGCCGCCAGCCGAGCTTGCCGTAGAGCACCCGCGCGGAGGTGTCGCTCGCCGTGCCCGCCGCCAGCGTCAGGTTCAGCCCCGAGGCCACGTGCAGCACCGAGCCGGAGCCCGCCGCCGCCTGCGTGCCGTCGCCCAGCCGCGACCAGCCCCCGCCCGCCGAGAGCCAGTAGCCGCCCTGCCGGCGCTCGAAGCGCAGGGCGAGGTCGACCAGCGGCTGCTCGCGCACGGCGGCGTCCTCGCTCAGCAGGTTGTGCCCGTAGGCGATCGAGCCGGTGATCGCCCCCGCCAGCGTCGGCGTGTCGTAGCGCACCCGCGTGCGGCGCGATCCGTCGAAGCTCGCAAAGGCGTCGGAGACGCGGATGTCGCTGCTCCCCCCGCCGCCGGCCAGCCGGAACAGCTGGCCGCCCGCCGAGGCGCCGACCGAGGAATAGGCGATCACCGAGGTCTCGGAGAAGTCGATCTCGGTGATCCCGTCGGTGGCCATCGAGCCCTGGCCGAGGCTGAGGTGGCCCAGCTCCGCACGGGCGGCCGAGACCTCCAGCTTGCGGATGTTGTTGCGGCTCAGCTCGAAGTCGTCGCGGGAGGGGCGGTCGTCGGCGAAGCTCGCCCGGTCGGAGGTGTAGGGGGCGTAGCCGACCTCGAGCCGGGCCTCGAAGGTGGTCTCGCCCGAGCGCAGGTAGTGCAGGCCGACCCGCGACTGGGTGTTGCCGTTGTCGATCAGCGGGAACAGCCGGCTGCCCTCGCCGTCGTCGTAGAACAGGAAGCCCCGGTTCACCTGGCCGTAGAGGCGCAGCACCCCGTCCTCGCCGACCCGCACCGCGGTGCGGGGCAGGCCCGGGGCCTGCGCCTCGGCCCGCGCGGGCGGCGCGGGCGGGATCAGCGCGCCGGCCAGCGCCAGCAGCGCCGCGGCCCGCAGGCGGCGGGGGCGGCGCCGGGCGGGGGGCGAATGGACGGGAGGAGAATCGGCGGGGGGCGAATGAACGGGCGGCGAATGACCGGCGCGGGCGGAGGCGGGGGGCGGGGCAGGGCGCGTCGGCATCGTCTCTGGCAAGGAGGCGGGGGACGGCGGGTCGCGGCAGGGCGACCCGGGGCGGAGGCGGCCACCCTAGCCGCTCGCGCCGC
>Ga0310345_10004704_pt1 | contig 12330 bp, 13 predicted proteins | sample HC15DNA20500_MG_FD_204667 | JGI IMG/M metagenome (GOLD analysis project Ga0310345, IMG submission 204667) | Marine microbial communities from station ALOHA, North Pacific Subtropical Gyre - HC15-DNA-20-500_MG | ecosystem: Environmental > Aquatic > Marine > Oceanic | place: Pacific Ocean: North...
TGTAGGTAGTCGTCCTGCAGAAGTATGTGGTTGAACTAGATATCCTGCTTCCACGAGGTCAGCCATGATGTTACGGATGGTTGCAGGACTCATACTGTACTTCCGTTCCTTTGAGAGTACGCGAGCACCGACAGGTTTCCCACTGGAAATATAATTTTGAACGACAGACTTGAGAATGCTTCGTTCTCTCTTACTCAACTCATGATTTGAGTCCATAAGATAGCATTGCCTTAGCGGAGTATTATAAAACGTTTATAGTATTTGAGCTGCGTAGTGTCAAGGTCTTTTGCCAGAGCTTTTTTGTGACAACAACTATCTTGGAGTCGGTGCCTGGATTCCGAGATAATTCGAACTCTTTGGTTTTAGATATGTAGTTTCTCCAAGCGCTTTTGCTTGAGCTCGAATTCCTTGATCGAGCCCAGTCTGCTTGAGTGAGATCTGAAAGGTTTGCCGAAACCCTTCCTGCAAACAAGAGGTGATTAATGTCCAATCAGGTACATAACCAAGGCAGGATTTCACTGTAGCAATACTCGAAGCTAAGTTTGGGGGGCTAATACCTTGAATTGCTCCAGCTGATAGGTCGGGATCAAGATCTAGGAGGATCGACCCATGCTGTAGAAATGCTCGGTTAGTTCGCCTTTGAGCACTGCCAATTAATTTTTTCCCTGCAAACAGAATTTCATGATTGTGCGACCTGGTAAAGCAGGCAGAATAAAACTTTGATTGAAGTGTTTTTCGTTTCGACTTGGACAAGACGGCTAATGAAGTTTCGATGTCGAGATGTTTGAGGCCGCAACTCAATGCGCGGGCAATTTCGTAATAAGTAGCTTCTATTGAGGACTTGGGAAAAAGGAGCTGGTCATTAGAAATGACAGCATAGGTGACCTCACGATGATGCAGAACAGCTCGCCCCCCGGTGATTCGGCGAACTACCTGAATTTGATGGCGACGGCAAAAATCGAAGTCGACTACTCGCCAAGACTTTTGTGTGAATCCCAGAGATAGAGTAGGTTGTTTCCAACCATAAAATCTCAGGTAAGTATTTGTGGGAGCAAGAGTTTTCGAGACCCTATCTAGCAAAATCCCATCCAAGGCAAGATTGGCAGGACCGTCGGATGCTTCCTCCAAAACCAGCTTCCAATTTTGGTTGATTTGGTTAGGGAAGGGAGTTGGGCATGTGCTGTGAGGGGGTGCTTCAGGCATTCTTTTCTTTAAGGTGTCTCACTTAAACGAAGATGGACCTGCAGACCACAGTTTCGGAAAAGTCACTAGATCAGTCTCCAGTTTCCTGGTAGTAACAAACCTGTTCCTGTTTTGGGATATCAAGAATAAATCCACATAGCTACTTTTACTAGGTTGTAAGGGCTAGTTTACAGCTTTCAGAAAGTGTTTGTTTATGCTGTCGACCAGACTGTATTAGGAACGCTTAACCGTCTAGCTAGAGATCTACACCCTTAAGAAATCTCGTGCCTGAATGAATCATAATTTATTCTGGGTAGAGAAAACAAAACCTTGGCTTGAATTTTGCTTAAAATCCAGGATATTACTAGGGCACTGTCGTCGCAAGGTAAAGCATTATGGACTCTTCGGTATTTGGTTGCCAACGTTTAACCAGAAACAAGATATTCATCCCCGACTCTAATTGAGAACTTATTTCCCTCAAATCACGAGTACTTGTGACAGGTTTCTTATTGATTTCAATAATAATGTCATGTCGTCTAAGTCCTGCCTCGTCCGCAATGCTTTCAGGCTTCACACTTCTGACGTAAACTCCGGTCTCTCCTTCTAAAAGATTTAATTCTCTTGCCTGTCTGGGGGTCAGATTTTGGGCGGTAATGCCTAGCTGAATAGATTGTTCTTCATCCTCCCTAGGTTTGTCTTCAGTGTTAGGATCTTGAACAATTTGTTCCCGACTTGCTACAAGCAGCTGTGTAGTGTTTTTCTTGCCGTTCCGGATGTACGTAATGGTGATATGAGTTCCCGGAGCTATCCGTGATAGAACGATGTGCATATCAGACATCTTACTGATCTTTTCAGAATTGATTGAAATGATTACGTCGCCCTGTTTGAGCCCAGCCTTGGCTGCTGGACCATCTGTTGGCTTCACCTGTTGAACCAGGACTCCTTTCCCGTCAGATGAGCCAAGAGCTTTGAGGGCTTGGGGTTTTACATTACCTTGCATGCGAATTCCGATAGCCCCTCGCCGAACCTTTCCATGCTCTACGATTTGATTATAAACATTTCGGGCCATGTTCGAAGGTAAAGCAAATCCGATTCCTAGATTGCCTCCTGTCGGAGTAATGATTGCTGTATTGACTCCAATAACCTCGCCCCTAATGTTGATCAAGGGCCCGCCACTGTTTCCCTGATTAATGGCTGCATCGGTTTGCAGAAAACGCTGCCAAGGTGAGTCGCTTACGGTTCGTCCGGTAGCACTAATGATTCCAGCAGTTACCGTTTGTTCCAGACCGAAGGGGCTACCAACAGCCAGCACCCAGTCTCCCTGTGTCATGAGATCTGAGTCACCCAATATGACAGAAAGGAACTTCTCTTTGGAGTCGATTTTGAGGACGGCTAAATCTGTGTTTTGGTCCTCGCCCACAACTTTGGCAACATATTCTTCACCAGAAGACATTTTCACTTGAATTTTGTCAGCCTTATTAACTACGTGAAAATTGGTAAGGATGTAACCTTTTGGGTCAACTATAAAACCAGATCCCAGAGAACGGGCTTTCCGGCTACGCCCTTGTCCTTGGGGTCCGAAGTATTTTTCGAAGAAATCTTCAAATGGATCTCCGCGAAATTGACGACGTCTTGTTGGAGCTTGCTGCTTAATTATGGTTTCTGTGTTGATATTAACTACGCTGTGTTCGACCTCTTTAGCAATGGTCGAAAACTGTTTCGAGAGTCGGGTTGGAGAGGGAATGCTGATTGGTACGGTACTGGCTGAGCTTGACTTAGCTGCGTTCACCGAGTGGTTGATCATCGTCCCAATGGTTATCCCCAGCGTGAGGGTTCCTAGAATCATTGAGAAGAATAAGAGTCTCCGTCTTCTCATCGCATGCACAATCCTTTCTACAGGTATAAACATTATTTTAGTTTCAACAATTTTATTTTAATTCATTCACTTGATGAGAGCAACAGGGATTGCCAAGATTCACTGAATCGGATTGGTCTAAAAATCAAGCTGTAATATGTTTGATTGGCTAAAGACAATGAAATCTTAAGAATTATATTTAATCATTGCAAGGGATTTATGTTAACAATACTGTTTGGTATTCCCTTGGGGGGTATGCTAATATCCCGCAGTAAGTTAGCTAAGGTCAATCGCTAGTTTTTCTCAAGGCTCGAGTGAATCTGCGTGGGGCCTAATGTGGACTGATTCATAGTCAATAAGCTGGGTATTCAGGCTACAAGCCAGTACCAGTAAACACCCTCATCCCTCCAATATTCTCGAAAGAGGACCTTAGGTATAGGGTTAGCCTCCGGTGCAGATGACGCTTCATTTTGCCAACGTGCTGGTTTTTTTTGGGGTGGGTGTTCTTTTCCTCTCTGTAAATCTGTTACTTTCTAGATTAATTCGTCCTTCCAAATATAGTGCGGAAAAGCTGATGCCCTACGAATGTGGGGAGAATCCAGTGGGTAGCTCCTGGATTAAGTTTAATATTCGTTTTTATGTGTTTGCTTTGATATTTATTATTTTTGATGTGGAAGTGGCCTTCCTGCTTCCTTGGGCCGTGGTCTTTAAGGAACTAGGCTGGATCGCTTTTGTTGAAGGACTTATTTTTATTGCCATTCTCGTGGTGGGTTTGGCATACGTCTGGGCCAAAGGAGACTTGCAATGGGTCAGGCCCGAGGAACGTTACGATTGAAGTCTGTATCTAATGAGGATGTGCCATGGGAGCCTTAGAGAATAAATTTGGTGACAATATTATATTCACTGCTGTGGATACTCTCTTGAATTGGGGGCGAGCCTCTTCACTCTGGCCAATGACATTTGGACTGGCGTGCTGTGCGATCGAAATGATGGCTACTGGGGCGTCTCGTTATGATTGGGATCGTTTTGGGATGATTCCACGAGCGACTCCACGTCAATCCGATCTCATGATAGTAGCGGGAACGGTTACCTTAAAGATGGCGAGTCGGGTAAAACGTCTTTACGAGCAGATGCCTGAACCCAAGTATGTGATTTCTATGGGAAGCTGTGCTAACAATGGAGGTCCTTATTGGCAACATGGTTATCATGTTTTGAATGGAGTTGACCATGTAATCCCAGTGGATATTTATGTTCCAGGTTGCCCACCAAGACCAGAAGCCCTTCTGTTTGGCGTGATGAAGCTTCAGGAAAAGATTATGCGGCAGCGGGTGCTCCGTAAGAAAGGAGCGGCTTAAACGAATGAAAAAGGCCGTGGAAATTCTAGAAAAAATCCAGAAAAACTTTCCAGATAAAATTGTTAAATCAAATATGGAAGTTTGTCAGCCGTTTGTTGTAATCGTTCCTGAGGCTATTTCAGAAGTCTGTGCTTTCTTAAAGGAAGATGAAGCCATGGCTTTTGACTCTCTCATGTGTTTGAGTGGCGTTGATTACAAAGGCTCCAAAACAGAGGAGGAAAGACTAGAGGTGGTGTACCATCTTTTCTCTGTGAGTCAGCGACACAAGTTTGTACTTAAGGTCGAACTGGTGAGAGAAACTCCGGTAGTTCCCACGGTTGAAGGAGTTTGGGGTATCGCAAATTGGCATGAGCGAGAAGCATACGATATGTTCGGTATTCGCTTCGAAGGTCACAGCGATCTACGTCGGATTCTTTGTCCCGATGATTGGGTTGATTATCCTCTTAGGAAGGACTATGTACCGCCTGAGACCTACCAAGGTATGCCAGCCGCTGCTAGCAAACAATTTGCTGAACTGGCTCAGGAGGGAGAGGAGTTAGGGACCGACCCCTACCGAGCAGGATAGCCACTTCCTGCGGCAGTTATCCAAATAAAAGTTCTTTGGAGAGTTAGTTGCTATGCAAGTTGAAGCTTACGCAGGTGAGGAAATGATTCTTAACATGGGGCCTCAGCATCCCAGTACCCATGGGGTTTTGCGTCTCGAACTCGAAACCGATGGTGAGATTGTTAAGAAAGTCATTCCCCACATTGGGTATCTTCACCGTTGTTTTGAAAAGCATGCTGAAAAGATCGATTATCTAGGAGTAATACCTTTCTGCGACCGCATGGATTACATCGCCTCCATGAATAATAGTCTCGGTTATGCCTTGGCGATCGAGAAACTTTTGCAGCTTGAAGTCAACCAACGTGTGCAAACCCTCAGAATTCTAATGGCTGAACTTAACCGCATTGCCAGTCACCTTCTCTCAATTGGGACGTATGCTATGGATATTGGGTCATTTACACCTTTTCTCCATTGCTTTCGAGAACGGGAGAAAGTTTTGGACTTGTTTGAGTGGCTTTGCGGAGCCAGACTTTTGTATAACTACAACTGGGTGGGTGGAGTTTCGCATGATCTTCCTACAGGCTTTATTGAAAAAACCCGTGAGTTTTTGCGCCAATTTGAGCCAGTTATTACTGAGATGGACAAATTGCTCAGTTATAACAAAATCTTCATTGAGAGAACGGCAAACGTTGGGATTATTACTGAGAAACAAGCCTTTTCTCATAACGTTACAGGACCGAATCTTCGAGGTTCAGGAATTCGGTGGGATCTGCGGAAGGAAGAACCTTACTGTGGTTATGAAACCTATAATTTTGAGATTCCGGTTGGTTTAGGTAAGTTTGGTTCCCTTGGTTCTTGCTGGGATCGTTATTATGTGCGAGTTCGTGAAATGGAGCAGAGTATTCAACTGATTCTTCAAGCGTTGGATCGACTCCCAGAAGGGGATGTTCAGGAGACCGTTCCTAAACGCATTAAGCCGTCTAAGGGAGAGATTTACGACCGTACTGAGACTCCACGTGGTGAACTAGGTTATTACGTAATTAGTGACGGAGGCTTAATCCCGTTTCGTGTAAAAGTTAAGTCTCCTTGCTTTACAGTTTTGAGTATTTTGCCGTCTATTGCCAAAGGCGCTATGGTGGCAGATATCATTGCTATCATCGGTAGTATTGATATCGTGATGGGTGAAATCGACCGTTAGAATTTACCTGTGGCCATAAGTTGCCCTGAATTTTAAGTTAAAAGGATTTTGAGGTAAGCTCGTGGAGTACCTGAGGCAGGTTCTCTTACAGAAGGTTGCCGGATTTGACCAACTACCCGGTTCACTCCAGGTTTTTATTCCAATGCTCTTGGGATGCCTCCTTTGTTTGGGTTTGGTGGCTCTATTCCCACTTTTTGCTGTTTGGTTGGAACGCAAGGTGTCAGCACATATGCAAGACCGGTTAGGTCCGATGAGGGTGGGAGGTTGGCATGGCTGGGCGCAGACAATTGCCGATGGTGTAAAGCTATTACTGAAAGAAGACATTATCCCAGCTGAAGCCGATAGGTTGCTTTTTAAATTAGCCCCGATCGTGGTTTTTGTAGGAGGCTTTGCTGCTTTTGTAGTATTACCATTCAGCGATCAGTTCATCGTTAGTGACTTGAATATCGGTGTGCTCTATATTATTGCGATCTCTTCTCTTGGTGTAGTTGGTATCATCATGGCTGGATGGGCTTCAAACAATAAATATGCCTTGTTTGGAGGCATGCGAGCCGCCGCCCAGATCGTAAGTTATGAAATCCCTACCATGCTGGCAATTCTAACGGTTGTAATCCCGGTGGGTAGTCTGAGCATGCAGGATATTGTGCGTGCACAATCAGGTGGAATTTTCAACTGGTTTATTTTTCAACCAGTTACATTCTTAGCCTTTTGGGTTTTTTACATAGGAACGCTAGCAGAAGTGAATCGCACCCCCTTTGACATCCCAGAGGCTGAATCTGAGCTGGTAGCAGGGTATCATACCGAATATAGTGGGATGCGTTTTGCTTTTTTCTTTCTGGCAGAGTATGCCAACATGTTTTTAGTAAGTGCTATTGGCGTGACACTTTTTTGGGGTGGATGGCAAGGTCCGACTTGGCTACCAGGACCAATTTGGTTCATTCTTAAAGCGATGGCTCTAGTTTTTGTCCAAATGTGGTTGCGGTGGACTTTGCCTCGTTTGCGGGTCGATCAGCTGATGTATGTAAGTTGGAAGGTACTGTTGCCAATCTCTTTTATTTTGGTGCTAGCGGCTGGAATCCTAGCTCTTGTCACCGAGGGACACCTTAACGAATAGAAGGGATAGTCATGAAACGTTACTTCCTAGATATTATTCAATCAATTTGGACGGTTCTAGTAGGAATGAAGATTACTGGGCGACATCTGTTCACCCGGTCTTGTACACTACAGTATCCTAGCGTTAAATGGGAGCTTCCAGAGCGCTCTAGGATGAGACTTTTCAACAAAATAGAGGACTGTATTGGCTGTGGCCAGTGCGTTCGGGCTTGTCCCGTGGATTGCATTTATATGACCACTGAAAAGCGCCTGAAGGAAGCCCCTCCAATTTTTGCTGCCGATGGAACTCCCATCAAACTTAGCGTAACTCAGTTTGACATTGATATGTCGCTTTGTTGTTACTGTAATTTATGCACGTATCCTTGCCCGACCCATTGCTTGGTCATGACTCCAGAGTATGAGTTTGCCGTTAATACCAAACAAGATTTTCTTTATCGCTTTGCCAAGGATGAACCTCTTGCGCCAGTCACTCCATCTGCTGTAACGCCCGAACCGGTATCGGCCAAGTGAGGCCCCTAGGGATGAGCATTTCAGATATTATTTTCGTTGTGGTTTCATTCGTGACTGTTGCCTCGGCTGCTGTGGTTGTGTTGTCACGTAGCTTAATCTACTCGGTGTTCTCGTTGCTTTTTACCTTTTTTGGGATTGCTACTCTCTATGTCTTTCTGGGAGCAGATTTCTTAGCGGGGGCCCAGGTCCTGATTTACGTCGGCGGTATTTTAGTTTTATTGTTGTTTGGGGTAATGCTGACCCACCGTCTTTATAACCTTAATCTGACCACTGAGAAATTTCAGCCGTTAACAGGTACCGTTATTGCAATCGCGGTGTTCATCTCACTAAGTAGTGCTGCTGTCGGTACACGCTGGAAGTTAATTGGAGAGAAAGAGCTAGAGCCTACTACTAAACAGTTCGGTGAGGCTTTTTTGAGTACCTACCTCTTGCCCTTCGAGATTGCATCCGTATTGCTGTTAGTGGCTTTAATCGGGGCGGCCATGTTAGTGAGAAGGAGGACCGACATTTGATCCAGCTTCACCATTACTTGTTGATCAGTGGAGCCTTGTTTTCATTGGGCATTTTTGGTGTGTTGACTCGTCGTAATGCCATCAATGTGCTCATGGGTGTAGAGCTTATCCTGAATTCAGCTAACCTTAACTTGGTGGCTTTTTCCCGCTATAGCTCCACGGGTATTGACGGACAGCTATTTGCTGTTTTCGTGATTGTGGTTGCCGCAGCGGAGGTAGCAGTAGCCTTAGCCATCGTTCTTAACCTCTATCGGCTACTGAACACTGTTAATCTTGACCAGGCAGATACACTGAAGAGATAAAAGGTGTGTCTAACACCTTTTATATCAACTTGGTGATGGATGGATGAAATAAAGAATTTTTCATGACTAAGAGAATCATTAAATAGGTAACCGTATATGAATCTGGGCAACATAGAAAGTCTCTGTTTTTTCCTTCCTGAACTTATTTTGATTGGTGGCATCCTAGGGGTGGTGATTTCTGACATCAGTGTGAAGCAGTTAAGAAACATCCTTAACCCTTTGCTGACGGGGGTCGTTCTATTTGGTGCGCTCTATTACTCAGTTCAAACGGAGCATGATGTTGCCTCGAATCTCTTTGAAGGGATGCTGGCGTTAGATAGCTTTGCTCAGTACTTCAAAATATTCCTGTTGCTGGCGGCTATTTTAGTATTCTTTGGAGCCCTTCACGCGGAAGAACTAGTCCCAATCCATCAAGGAGAGTTTTTTGCCTTGTTGTTGGCTGTTACGCTGGGAATGATTCTGATGGTGAACTCCATTCATTTAACCATGCTCTATTTGTCTCTGGAGTTGGTTTCCTTAACGTCCTACATCATGGTGGGCTATTTGAGAAGAGATCGTCTCTCTAACGAAGCCTCTATGAAATATATCTTGTTCGGTGCAGTATCGACGGGTTCCATGCTCTATGGATTCTCTCTGCTTTATGGTTTAACCGGTAGTCTAAACCTTTTTGAAATTCAAGAGGTGCTCCTGACTCAAGGTGTAGCTGGCTTCAATCAATTTGCCCTTTTATTAGTGGTAGTCTTGACCATGGCGGGTTTCGGCTTTAAGACGGCGGTGGTGCCGTTTCACTTCTGGTGCCCGGATGTGTATTCAGGAGCACCTACGCCGGTGACGGCGTTCCTCTCTGTAGCTCCAAAAGCTGCAGGATTTGGTATTCTGGTGCGTTTTTTCTTTAGTGGGTTGAGCCAACCTAATGGAGAAGAATGGAGTGCCATTAGCGGAATAAACTGGCCACTGGTCCTCATTGGTTTATCTGTACTTACGATGACCTTTGGAAATATTGCAGCCCTAACCCAAACGAACCTGAAAAGGATGTTAGCGTATTCTAGCATTGCCCATGCTGGATATATCTTAATGGGTTCGGTAGTGTTAACTATAACTGGCCTTAAGGCTATGCTGGTTTATCTATTCGTATATTTATTTATGAATCTAGGGGCTTTTCTGATAGTGACCGTCATCTTCGATAGTGAAAAAACCTTCGAGATTCAGGACTACAATGGGATGTTTCGACGCTCACCCTTTCTGGCGACGGCTATGAGTATTTTTATGCTTTCTTTGATTGGGATCCCTCCTTTTTCGGGTTTTCTGGGAAAGCTCTATATTTTCGGTGCTGTCATTGATCAGGGGCTTTTTTGGTTTGCTGTCGTGGGTGCACTGAATGCAGCTATTGCAGCTTTCTATTATATGAGGGTTATGAAGCACATGATTTTAGAAAATAGTACTGGTAATAACACGCCCCTGCACATCTCATATTTAAACCGCGCATTATTAGTTGCCTTGCTTGTCCCCAATATCTTTCTGATTGTTTTTTGGACACCTATCGATGAATGGACTGCATCCTCAGTTACATTGTTTAGAGGGTTGTAGTCGGAGCTATTTTTATCAAGTAGATTCTTAGAGTGAATCTTAAGGTAGGTCCTAGGTTGTGATGACAAGACCACTGCATCTCGTAGGGTATCCAAAACCAAAACACCGCGTTTGAAACTACTTCAAAAGGAAGAGAAAATAGATTGAATGGAGCATGTGATTCAGAGATTACCACTTACTTCATGCTATCATAGTTTAGTCGAAGGAATCTTGAAAGCCCCTCCCCGTAGCTGTCCCTAGAAGTCCTTCTGATTAATTTTGGCAAGCTTAACCTACTCGGAATCTAAACCAAACGGCATATAGTTCTCTATACATTTTTCCTCCGTTGAAGTTCAGTTTTAGGATGGGTTCTTTGAGGCCACCAGAAACGAGTCTCCAATAGAAGGTTCCTGTCTGTTTAGTTATCTTATTCAAAGAGAAAGCGATTTAAATTAGAGGCGTGGATCTGACTATGACAGAGGGTGCAATTTTGAAAGAGGGTTTGGGTAGATCATGAAAGGAGGGGGTATTGCTATGATACTCAAGGTAAGGGAATTGGAGTACTGGACGGTTTAGCATCTTAGTATTTGTGCTGTCGTGAGGATTTTGGCAGGTCTGACAACTATCAGGTACACCAGTTGGATGCTCGAAGATAAAAGGAGCGTGTTGGTGTTCGTGACAACTAGAACATTGCATCAACCCCTCGGAGACAGGATGATCGAATAGTAGGGAAAAGTAAGTTTGAACTTGTAAGTGGCAGTCATAGGAAAGATCTGTTTGATCCCTATCCATGACGTCTTGAACACGCGGCATTCGATGGAAATTCTAGAGCTACCAATGGAATGACAGGAACTACAGAATCTTTGTTCACATGATGATCGCTACGTCAAAAATTAATGACAGGATGATCCGTGGTATGGCAGCTCAGACATCAGCCAGAAAGGACGAGTGGGAAATCTGCTTGAAAAGTAAGGTAGTTCCGAACGCAATATCCGAGCGTGTCTCAAACCCCTTCCAAAGACGGATCTTTAGAATAACTTGGGTTACCAATTTGCTGATACGGTTGGTGCTGGATTCTTCTGCTTGTAATGGACTAGGCCCTGTGAGGTGCTGGGTGAACAAAAAAATAATTCTGAAACTCTTAGTCAAAAAAATAAAGAGATGGTTTATAGGTCAGAGTTTGATATGTCCTTGTTTTCTTGTTGGTGATTGGGTGTCGATCTGCTTGTTGAAAATGAGGTTTTGAACCTGACTCAGGAAGAGAAAAGTTTTAGGCAAAATTTAAGTTGCTTTCTCTCCATGTTTAAAAGTTGCTAACTATTTCGAAAATAGTTTGGTGACTTATTATTTTGGTAATGGTCACCAACTATTCATCAAAATGCCAGACCGTTAGAAATTGCTCAAGATTCCTATCATAGGATTGTGAAATATAAGAGATTATATCTCCAAGTTGTTTCTAGTCGTAGAAGCCCACTAAAGTTCTTTATATCTAAGAAAAGTAATTATCTGGCACGTTCATCACCCATTAATAAACGATTATGCGAAGGCTTTTCTTTGTGATGATTGATTGTCTCTCCATCTATTTCGATCTGAATGCTAATTTAAAAGGCATAGTCACATTTTTGAATGCATGTTTGAAGTCTCACGATTTTAGCTGCCAAGCTACCTCTTAAATTCAGGTTGGTCCTTGGGATTATTTGCGTTAAGGATGAATGTTAACTGTCTCATAGGGCCGTGGGCACCCTTGATGAGGACTTTTTCAATATCTGCAGTTCGGCTAGGGCCAGTTATCAACGTTAGTGCGGTGGGCAAGTGTCCGGGAATTAGTGTGGACTCAATCTGGTTAAATAGTGTTGCCATGTTAGGATAGATTTGATCATTAGTTGCTAAGACCAGATGGGCCCTGGGTAGCAGACTCATTTGACGGCTCGCATCAGGATTAGTGGTAAGAACAATGGTTCCAGTGTCGGCGATTAAATACTCCGCTCCGGTTATAGCCAAATCAACTTTGGCAATATTTCTAGAATTCCTTTGGCGGGAAAATCGATTCTCGGAACCTAGGCGTTCAGTGTAGAATCTGACTTTAGGAAGGATGATGGGTAGCTTATCCATGAGCTGATGGTATTGACAGATTTTATGATTTGAGATTGCAACCTGGCTGTAACCACTTTCTAAGATCAGGTCTTGAATACT
>Ga0310345_10004705_pt1 | contig 12328 bp, 10 predicted proteins | sample HC15DNA20500_MG_FD_204667 | JGI IMG/M metagenome (GOLD analysis project Ga0310345, IMG submission 204667) | Marine microbial communities from station ALOHA, North Pacific Subtropical Gyre - HC15-DNA-20-500_MG | ecosystem: Environmental > Aquatic > Marine > Oceanic | place: Pacific Ocean: North...
CGCAACCGGCAGATCCGCCCCGGTGTCGTAGATCGGCTGGGTGTGTACAGGTGGGAACAGCGTTCGTGTTTCGATCCCATTCACTGATAAGTGCGCGATCACTTGGTCTCTGGTATGACCGAACCTCGCCGCGTCTACTAGAACTGAGAACAGCCAATGGACGTTGTCAGCCCACGGTGCATTGGGCGGCAGCTCGATGCCGTCGATCCCTCGGAGTCGATCTCTGTAACGCTGGGTGATCCGCCTCTTCATCTCGAGAATCGTGTCGACCTTCTCCAGCTGGGCCACTCCGATGGCCGCTTGAAGGTTAGTGAGACGGTAGTTGTACCCGAGAACGGGGTGCCAATACCGCTTCTCCTTGGACATACCGTGATCCCGTAGCAACCGTATCCGCTCCGCGAGTGCGATGCGGTCGGTCGTCACCATCCCTCCCTCGCCAGTGGTCAGAATCTTGTTGCCATAGAAGCTGAAGATTCCGATGTGCCCGATCCCCCCTACCGGCCGCCCTTTGTACCGAGCTCCGTGCGCCTCCGCCGCGTCCTCGATGACCATCAAGCCGTGCCGCTCCGCGATCCGCATAATGGGATCCATGTCGGCAGGGTGTCCGTAGAGGTGGACGGGTATGATGGCCTTGGTCCGGGCCGTAATCGCGTTCTCCACCGCGGACGGATCAATGTTCCAGGTTTCGCGATCGCTGTCCACGAATACCGGGACAGCGCCCGTATATCGCACCGCGTTGGCGGGGGCGATGAAAGTCAGGCTCGGTACAATCACCTCGTCGCCGGACCCAACGTCCATGGCGAGGAGTGCGAGGTGGAGGGCAGTCGTCCCGTTGCTGGTCGAGATCGCCTCGCGGGTCCCGCACAACTCCGCGAACATGTGCTCGAAGCGCTCGACGAACTTGCCGGCCGAGGAAATCCAACCTGTCAACACACACTCGGTCACGTATCGGAGCTCGGCCTCCCCCATATGCGGCTCCGATATGGGAAGACGCATCCTACGATCGACCACCGCCAGATCTGCGACCTTTCCCAGATCATCGAGAAGGGGAACAGCACGAATCTGATCATCGAAAAGCTCGTTCACCTCCTCCGGCGACATCTCGACCCGACCCACCGTCGGCGTAGGACGTGGGACAGAGGCGACCAGTGTCTCGAGGCCGAGTCCTGCGAGCAATGCACGCCGGATATCTCCGTCCGTCACAAGGCCCCCAAACCGCCCACTCCCTTCCTCCAAGAGAAGCGCGAAGCCCATTTCCCCGCGCTCGATCGCCTCCATCGCCTCCCGGATCGTACCGTGCGCCGCGAGACTCATAGCCTCGATCCTCCGACCGTAGTCCTGCTCCACTTCTCTGCCTCGCAGATTCGACAGGGCTATCTGACGTCGAGAGCGTTGGTCAGCCAATCTACGTGCTCTTTAAGCTCGGACACCCCAGCGAACTTGGCTTCGACAGTGATGGGTACCGATGGGAATTCGTCCCTGACCAAGAAATCGAACACCCAACTCCCCGGACGCACGGGTTCGTGGTTGTCCGCGGAGCCGTCGTTGTCGTGGAGATGGACGGCCTCGATTCGCTCGCCCAGACACTCAATGAACTCCCGACGGTCGAAGCCATGGGTCGCGGCCGAAACTCTGAGGTGACCTGTATCGAGTAGAATCCCGAGCGGCGCCTCGGGCCGAAACGCCCGAAAGAGTTCGAGAAAGTCATCGACGCCCACGAACAGGAGCCGATCACTCAGCTCAGGTGGGCACACGTTGTTCTCGACGTGCAGCTGCACTCCACGCGCAACGGCATAGTCGAGCAACACCCGAATAGAGTCGATGAACCGTCGCAACGCTGCCTGGCCCTCCTCGTTCGTCTTCGGTGCTGGAAACACCCACACACCTTCGCCGGTTATGCTCGGGTCGGTGATGAAGCCGCCGTGAACCGAGTATGCGCGCGCACCCAACTCCGAGCACAGATCGATGGCTGAACGAGCCAGAGAGAGGCTTCGGTCACGAATCGATGGACCCGCCGACGCAAGATTGAGAACGAACGGCTCCAGCGGCGGTGGAAAGTAGTTGTGGACGAGGAACTCCCAACGTGGGTGGGACCGCGCCTCATCCAGCGCCTCAACCAAGCCCGACCGGGAGACGCCGGCCCCCAACTCGACTCCGAAGAGTGCCTGACTCGCGTAGTCTTCCAGACGCTCGGAGAGTGGTACCGTCCCCGGAAGACACGCCGTCGACACAAAAACCCGGCTCAAGTCCTCGCTCTCATCAATCGGGCAGGCACACCCACAACCACGGCTTCCGAAGGAACATCCCGGATCACTGTCCCCCCAGCCCCGACCACGGCGCGAGCTCCGACGGCTATTCCCGGTATGACACTTGCTCCCACGCCTATCTGGGCCTCGTCATCGACGCGGACCCACCCCGCGAGATTGGCGCCGGGCCCGATGTGGGCGTATGCACCGATGGTGCAGTCATGATCCACGGAAGCCCCAGTGTTCACGATCACGCCGTCGGCGATCTTCGAGCCACAATTCACGACCGCCCCAGCCATGATCGCCACGCCTGACCCAAAATAGGCGTCTTCCGAGACCCACGCGCGAGGGTGGATCGCATTGACCAAGGGGATGCCGAGTTCGACACATCGTTCTCCCAGAGACCGACGCAAGCCGTTGTCACCGACTGCGACAATCGCGCCGGCCGTACCGATGTCGAGCTCCTCGAGCACGGAGTCGTCGCCAGCGATTTCCACGCCGCGAATCCGCTCCCCGTGCCTCGCACTGTCGGGATCGGTCAAGCCAATCACGTCGTACCGCTGCCCCTGAAGAAGCAGAATGTCGAGGACAACTCGTGCATGTCCTCCGGCCCCTAGGATGAGTACCGATTCGTGACCGCTCACGGACTCCACTCGATGCTGGACATCGTCAAGACCTCGCCAGATTCGATGATTCTCGACGCTTTCTGGCCGATCACCTGCTCGTACAGAGCCGGTCGGAGCCCCGTGCCGGGCCGTTTTGCGGTTAGATCACTCTCGGTCAGGGTCTCGCCCTTCTGGATGCGGCGCCTCACGACGAGGCTTTTCCGCATGAGCGGTCTGTTCGGCAGTTCGCTTGAGGTTGGCCGCTTGATCCCGTCGCCGAGCGCCGACTCCAGGGAACGGATCGATCGGACCAGTTCGGTGAGGCCATCCGGCTCGAGTGACGCCTGGTGATCCGGCCCCTCCATGGTTCGGCTCAGGGTGAAGTGCTTCTCGATCATGCACGCGCCCAGAGCGACGGCCCATGGGGCTACGGTGATTCCTTCCGTATGGTCAGAAAAACCCACGGGGTAACCGAAGGACCGATCGAGCGTGCCGATCGCAAGAAGATTGGCTTCGTTCGGCGGAGCCGGGTACTCGGACGTACAGTGCATGATTCCGATCTCGTCGCCAATCGCTCCGGCCTCTAGGGCACGCACGGCCTCTTCGACCTCGCCCAAGTTCGACATTCCTGTCGATAGGATCGCGGGCCGACCTTTGCCAGCGATGTACCGCAACAGTGGCGTATTCGTCGTATCCGTCGACGCAATCTTGTAACCGCAAACACCGAGCCGGTCCAACATGTCCACGCTGGGACGGTCGTACGGTGTGCAGAAGTAGAGGATGCCCACGTCCTCACAATGCGTCATCAACTCACGGTGCACCGCCTCCCGTAGCTCGAGACCCTGGAGCATCTCGAACTGAGTCCCGCCCCCCCCCGTGGTCCTCACCTGATAGTCGGCCTTCGGAGCGTCGGGCGTGATCAGCTCCTCGGTCACGAAGCTTTGGAACTTCACTACGTCGGCTCCCGCGCGGTGGGCTGCGTCGACCAACCGATGGGCTAGCTCGACGTCACCGTTGTGGTTGACCCCCGCCTCGGCAATGATCAGGCAGGGCCGCCCTGCCCCCACAACCCTCCCAGCTAGGTGGAGGCACTCAGCCATTATCTCGCTCCATAAGGATCCTCTCCGCGGCCAAAAAGTCCCCCGCTGAGTCGATGTCGAGCGAGTACTCCCTTGGCATCACGTAGCCATACGTCCGTTCGGTATACCAACTCTGGGTACTCAGGAGAATCCCTCGGCGGGCGAGAAATATCGCCCCATTCAAGGAGTAAAGAGGCGGCAGGTCCTGCCGTCTAGGATACGCCTCGTGCGCAGTCATGAACTCGGTCAGGCACCCGTCACCATTCATGCGCTTCATCCAGAACGGGTGTTCGACCACCGGACAGACACTCACGACGGAAAGAGCGTCCGCCTCTTCGGCTAATTCGAAGGCCTCGTCAATGTTTCTCGTGGTCCTAAGCGGCGAAGTGGCTTGTAACATGGCTGCATAGTCTGGGCGGTAGTCTTCGTTTGCCTCCAGCCAACGGAGGGCGTGAAGGATAGGTTCCATACCGGGAGTATCATCCTGAGCAAGCCTCGCAGGCCGCATGAAGGGAACGTCGGCTCCGTACGATCGGGCGATCTCCGCGATCTCCGGACTGTCGGTAGAGACGATGACCCGATCGAGCCGCAGGGCTCGAAGCGCCGCCTCGACGGTCCAAGCGAGCAGTGGCTTCCCCGCGAGCCTCTTAACGTTCTTGCGCGGGACCCCCTTCGAGCCGCCCCGGCAGGGTATGATACCAAGCGCCGTCATTCCAAAGACATCGAGGATCGCCTCAACCGCGCGCGACGGCCCCTCCCGACTCCCCGGCGGACACTTTGAACGGCTCCGACATAGACTGAATCCGGTAGTACTCGGAATAGACCCCACCCATACCCATTAGGTCTTCGTGTCGTCCTTCCTCGACGACCTTCCCGTCCTCCAGCACGTAGATGTGATCAGCCATCTCAACCGTCGAGAGCCGGTGGGCGATGATCAAGACCGTACAACTCCCGCGGAGTTCGTGGATCGATTGCTGGATGAGGCGCTCCGACTTGCTGTCCAAATTGCTCGTCGCCTCATCGAGCATCAGGATATGCGGTCGCCTCACGAGAGCACGTGCCAAAGCCAGGCGTTGCCGCTGTCCCCCGGACATGAGAACTCCGCGATCCCCGACGATCGTGTCGTATCCGCTCGGGAAGGCCTCGATGAACTCGTGCGCATGAGCACGGCACGCAGCGGCGACGACTTCCTCTTCGGAAGCCTCCAGCCGCCCATAGAGGATGTTCTCGCGAACGGTTCCATTGAACAGGAAAGGCTCCTGGGTTACAACCGCCATTCCCTCCCGGTAGCTGCGCAGGTCGAACTCGGTAACCTCGAGTCCATCGACCGTCAGGCGCCCCTCATCGGGATCATAGAAGCGCATAACAAGATCAACAACGGTGGATTTCCCGGCCCCGGATGCACCGACGACCGCGGTGACATTCCCCGCCTTCACTTCTAAGCTCACATCTCGTAGGACCTGCTCTGTCCCATCGTATCCGAAGCTCACCCCCTCGAGTTTGATCCCGTTGTCGAACCCGTCGAAATGCTTGGACCCTTGATTCCAAGCCTCGCGCTCACTCCGAGCCTGCTCGATCACGGCGGCGATATTCTCGTATCCGGGCAGGTACTCGCCGAGGCGGTGCCTGCTAGTGTTGATTCGTTGGGCCCAGGGTTGGAGCCGCACTAGGATGACGAGAAAAGTGATGAGGAGAACCGTAGAGAATTGAAGATGAACCACGGCTACGTACACGACCAGGAGCGTCACAGCCGTGACCGCCGTAGCATAAACGAAGTTCAGTCGCGAGGCACTCACGGCTAGTTCGATAAGTGTATCAGCCACGGAATCGGCCCGGCTCGAAAAGCGTCCGCCCTCCCGACCCTCTCTGCCGAAGGACTTCACGATCCTCATGCCGCTCAGAGTGTCAAGGGCGTCACGGTGGAGCGCGTCATTGGCCCGGCTGACTTCCAGTCCGCGGACGTTGGCCCTCTTGATGCGTCGCTGGAGGAGTAGTGTGGCCACCCCGAGGAGCGTGAGAGCGATGAGCGTTAATCGCCAAGAAATGATCACCGCAACGGTCAAGTAGACGGCAACGATGCCCACCGCCGACATCAGTATCACCATGTGAGAAAGGGCGGCAGCGGCCCGCTGCGATTCCGTTACAATCGAATTCACGAAGCTTCCGACCCGGCTCTTCTCGAAGTATCCCACTCCCCCCTCGAGCAAACCTCTGAACATGCTCGAACGGAGGTCCGTCATGAAACGGTACTCGAGTTTCTGTGTGAGAACCGCCTTCCAATAGACCAGGAGATGGTGAATCAGAAAAATCGAGAAGCCGACCAGCATGACGGAGACTAACGTCGGCGGTATGCCGATCGCCTCAAACGCGCCGAGGATCACGCGTGAGGGCGCATGGCTGGGCGTCAGTTCTCCGCCACCCTCGATGGCTTCCAAGACCGGGATCAGGAACGCGATCCCAACCCCCTCGAAGAACGCGGTCAGGACACTTAGCGCGGTAAGCGAGACCACGGATCTCCTATCCCTGCTCAACACGTCTTGCAACAGCCGCCGGGCAACGCTCATGTCAAGGGACCCGCGTCCTTCGAGCCCACAATGGCACCGGTCGCCCGCTCATCGAGCGTGTAGGTCGATAGCTCCATCGGGGCCCCACAGTAGCTCAATGGTCTTGCCGGAACGCCGCCCAACGACGTTCGACATCTCTGTTGCGGCGGGCGATCTCCGGGTGTTCCCGAAGGAAGCCCAAAACCTCGGCCAGAGTGAACCCCGGGCTTCTCGGGTAGAAGTGTTCGTAAACGGCCGAGACGACCTCGAAGTCCTCCGGCGTATCCACCTCGAGATGGATGTCCGGGGCGTGGTACCAGGGCGGTGCCTCGAGATTGTGAATCCGATACCGGTCTGGGTTCTGAGTGATGTGTATGCCCACGTGCTCGCGGAGGGCAGGATCGTCCACATGCTCCCCCACGTCAAAGAGCGTATCGACCGGGTAGACGTGGACTTCAGCACCGGGAGGATATGTGGTGCGGAGCGCGTTCGTCACGTAGTCGAACCTGTCGGCGTTCTTCAGAAAAAAGCCAACGATAGAATCCACGAGAAGGGGATCGGGGATCGGATTGTCCGCCATGAACTCCACGTTGACATCGGCTGCGAAGGCCTTCAACGCCTCGATGACTCTCGAAAGCACGTCCGCCTCGCTCCCGCGATAGCAGCCTACACCCAGCTCATCCGCAACCCTCTCCACCGCGTCGTCGCCAGCGTTTGTCGTCGTCGCGATCACGACATCATCGATGAGGATGCTCTGCCGAATCCGCTCGACCTGGAGCGCCAGCATGGGCTTCCCGACGATCGGCTTCAACACCTTGCCCGGCAACCGAGTCGATCCCATGCGCGCCTGAATGGTGGCCAGGATCCTCATGGAGACTGGGATGCGCTCGCGGGGAACTCTTGCTCCCGACGGAGACGGACAAGCACGGTTGCGACCAGTCGCGTCACGCCAAGTCGTCCCACGCGACGAGTACGTCCTCGTCGAGGTCCTGTCCAGCGACGCGGCCGACGACCTCGTCCCAGTGCAATGGGCTAATGCCTTTCCCAGGCCGCTTGCAGATGAGGTCCTCGGGGCCGATCCGCGAGCCCTGAGCGATGGCACGCTTGGTTACGATGCTCCGTCGAGCGTGCAGGCGGGCGGGCTCCTCGGAGCCGACGACCCGTTTTTCGCCGTCCCCCTCGAGCCGCAAGCAGAACCGGACGCGGTCGTGGAAAACCTTCAGATCCTGCTCATCCATGGCATGGTAGTGGTCGTTCCCGGACCTGCCCTTATCGAACGTGAAGTGCTTTTCGATTACTGACGCGCCCTTCAGGTAGGCCGAAAGAAGTACGGTCATGCCCTCGTCAGGAACGGTATGATCCGAGTATCCGACGAGACGATCCGGAAACGCCCGCCTGAGCCCTCGGATCATGCCGAGGTTGGCATCCTCGTACGCTGTCGGATACGAGAGCACACAGTGAAGGAGGACGATGGACTCGCAGCCCTCGCCCTCGAGCACCCTCACGGCAGACTCGATCTCTGGAAGGGTCGACGCGCCGGTCGACAAGATTACAGGCTTCCCGCGTCGTCCAACCGCTCGAAGCAGGGGAACGTTCGTCAAGTCTGCGGACGCAATCTTGAACGCCGGCATGAGCGGGACGAGGAAATCGACTGCCTCCAGGTCAAAGGGTGTCGACAGAAAGTGGATTCCTTCGGCGACGCAGTGCTCCGCTAGCGACTCATATTCATCGCGACCGAACGTATCCCACTTCTTGAACAGCTGGAACTGGCTGGTGGTCGGTTCCGCTGAAAGGTCCCAATAGGCGGGACTGTCACGAGAGGCGAGACGCTCAGCCTTGTATGTCTGAAACTTCGCCGCATCGGCACCGCCCTTCCTAGCAGCAGTCACCATTTCCTTGGCTCTATCCAGCGAGCCTTCGTGGTTGACCCCGATCTCGGCAATGACGTACGGCGGGACGCCTTCTCTGATCTCCCTTCGGCCGATCTTCACCCTTGCGAGGGTCATGGCCGTTCGTCTTGCTCCAGAAGTCCTGTCAAGGCCGCCATGACCCGACCCCGGCCTTGCGTGAAATCCCATCTCGCGGTGCGTTCGTACAGGATCTTGCGCAACGCACGATCCTCCAGGAGCCGCATCAGAGCGCCCACGATCTCCTCGTCAGAAGTACGATCCTGCCTACCCAGATAAATCATCCCATTCTCTTCTGAGGCGAACGTGTGGCTCTCCTCTCGTAGGTTGGCTGCCAGTATGAAGGACGGGACCCGCATCATCGCCAACTCGAACACCGTTCGCCCTGCGGACGAGAACCCCAAATCGGCGCGAGCCATGTATTCCGAGATTCGTCTCGTGCCGTTGGCCAGCTCGACCTGATCTCGGTCGTAGTTCCCGATCGCTCGCCGGAGCTCATCGAGATGAAGGTACCCGGGGCCTGTTACGATCGAGACCCGAATCCCCCGCTCTGCAAGCAACGGGAGGACGAGCCCGGCAACACGCTGGGTCACGTTCTTCTCGTCAGTGCCACCGAAGGTGACTAGAACCTCGCGGACGCCCTCGCTCCACGGGCATGGACACGCGCCGACGAATTCATCACGAATGCAGAAATATGTGGGGCCGCACAGCACGTTGGGTCCCACATCCGACTTGTCGAAGATGGCGTTGATCACGAGATCGGCATGAAGCGCCCCATCCCCCTCATCCTCGAAGTTCACCACCTTCCTCCCGTCTTCCTTCAACCGCTCGACGTATTCACCGTTCGTCTGGAGCACGTCGTTTACCACGAGATCGGGGTCGAGCGCAAGCACCGTGGCTGCCAAGTCCTCCTCTCCCTGTCGCACGACTGGATACCGGTGATGCCGGATCTGGTCGACGGCCAGAGAGTGGCCTCTCGGGACCACGAAAAGTGTCTCGTGACCGAGCAGTTCGTGTGCTAGCTGGAGAGACCGGAAAACATGGCCCATCCCCACGGCTAAGTCGCCGATCACCACGAACACGACCCTCCTTCGTCGAAGGGAACGATCGAAGCTCCACCAATCGAGAGGAGAGCGCATCTCCAGGCTCCTCTCCGCAGGAATCGGGGCGACACCGACCGGCTCCACCACGGGCAGCGCGGAGGTCATGCATTCTCGCCGCGTCACGACGAACGAGGGGACCTCCTCGAAGAGCTCGTCCTCGCTGTCCTCGGCACAGTCCGCGTAGACCCGATAACTGTCACCCGCCTTGGTCCAGAGCCGGTGCGTGTTGCGGCAGGTGCTGACCACCGAATTGTATTGGGGCCCAGTGAGGAGGACCTCGATGCCGTTTCGGAGATCCGCGGAGGAGACCAAGGGGACAGACGGCGACAACCTCGCAACAAGCTTGAACCTCTTGTTTGTGGACCCTTCCACTTCCGAGACCGCTCGCAACACGAGATCGGGACGGCTCAGGTCATCCGATTCCTCCGGGGCAACGAGAACCGTCTGACAGCCTTCGCGCTCCGCAAGCAAGGCCACTTCATCATCGTCTGTGAGCACCACGATCTGGCTCCTGCTCGCGACACTCGCGCTCGAAACTGTGATTAGTCTCTTGAGAATCGGCTCGCCGTTGAGCCGGCGAAGGACCTTCCGAGGCAACACAGCGCTGTGCAGCGGCGCCAGGATCACGACGATGACGTCCTGCATCGCCGAATCGTCGAGCGGGCCGATCTGCCTCATCCCATCGCTTCGCCGAGCGCCGCCAGTATCCGATCGGGCAGATCGTCTGCCATTGCCACTCCGATCGGTAGGGCCACGGCCCTGCCCAGGAGTTCCCGCGAGATGGGGAAAGCGCTTGCGAGATCTCCGCCGTGTGCCGCCACCAGGGAGGGCATGTGAGTCCAAGTGCCTGCAAAGTGCCACGTGATGGCCTCGGGGAGGATCTTCGTCCCGACCCCGGCGTCAACGAGCCTCTCACGGCATCGAAGCGCGGTCTCGTGGTCGTCCACATAGAAGACCAGCGCGTCGGCGGTTTCTTCGGATCCATCTGGGACAGATCTGAGCGTGATGCCATCCAAACTCGAGATCGCGTGCTTGAGCGTGCGCTTGTTCCTTCTCTGACTGTCCAACACCCCCGCGAGCTTTTCGAGCTGGGCAAGTCCGACTGCACCCTGTAGCTCCGACATCCGGTAGTTGAATCCACTGCCGGAACGACTATCGATCCAGCGGGGGAGATCGGGGTTATTCTCATGCCCGTGATCGTGCCATGCTCGAACTCGTTCGGCGATCTCGGAGTTGCTCGTGACGACCATGCCTCCTTCGCCCGTCGTCATGGTCTTCGCGAAGTCGAAGCTGAACGTCCCGATATCCCCGTAGGTTCCGAGCCTGCGCCCCTGATACAGCCCACCGCAGCCCCACGCCGTATCTTCGATCAGTGTGATCCCCCGCTCACGAGCAATGGCGGAGATCTCGCCAAGGCGGCATGGAATCCCGAGCATATGAACGACGATGATCGCCTTCGTCTCGGGCGTGATTCGCCGCTCCAGATCCTCCGGATCCATGTTGAGCGTGGAGTCGACCTCCGTCACGATCGGAGTCGCCCCCGCCTCGATGATCGCTTCCACGGTGGCGACGAAAGTGAACGCCTGCGTAATGACCTCATCCCCCGGCCCGACGCTGATACCAGCTAACGCGACCCTGAGCGCGGCCGTCCCCGACGTCACCGCGAGAGCGTGTTCGACCTCCATCTTCCTAGCGAAGGCCTCTTCGAAGTCACGGACCTTATAGACCCCGTTCCGACGGTCGTCGAACCCGTGGCGGAACAGGACCCCGCCGCTCTCGAAAACCTGCTTAACCTGTTCAAATTCTTCCTGTCCAATTACTTCGAAACCAGGCATTCGCGTCTCACCTGCTCAAAGGAAGCTTGTTTTCGGCAAGCTCATCTAGCGTGCCGCTCGGACCCGGGCGCCCCATCGCCTCAATCAACCGATGGGCCCTGAACCGGTATCTTAGAAAACGCATCGACGAGTCTTGGCGTCCGATTACCCAGCCTCCCATCCAACCACTCATCGACGATCCGATCTTCATACAATTCGTAGATCAACCTCAGGTGCTGGGGCTCAAAGTCTTTTGAGAGGAACAATTTGCCCGACGATCTCTGTTCTTCCGTAGGAAGCCGCCCCACGCGCTCCAGCACGAGAAGGAGCTTCACCATGGCTTCCCTGGAGCGCACCACCACTTCCGCCGCCACATCGTGAAGTCCTAGGCCCCTCTTCAGCTCGGGAACTACGTGATGCACTATCTGACCCCCGTCCGGGGCGGGGATAATCTGGTGGATGGTGGCCCCCGCGAACTGAGGCTGCAGGAAATAGAACGGCCAGAACAGGGTCGCGGAGCCGCGGTACCAGGGAGAGAGACCGAGATGTAGGTTGAGGCGCCAAGCCGGTAAGGCGCTCAGAACCGGATCGAAGATCAGATCGGTCCCGAAGATCACACAAGCATCTGCACCTGAGTCCCGGACAAAATCCCGAACCTGGATCGAATTGAGCTCCGCGGGCTCGACCATGAGCGATGGAGCTGGCGCAGTCAGATCACTAATGTCGAGCCCGTCGTAGGTCCGTCCTTCAACGGCCGCCCTCGTCTCAAAGTGCCGCCTGAAGAGTGATCGGTCCCGTTCGGTGAGCGCGGCGTCCGGCTCCGGTCGAACATTCTCTCTTGACATGCAGACCACCCCGGCGACGTCGAAGGCATCCACAAGGGCCTTGTGGAAGAAGACGTGCCGGGAGTGTGAGCCGGAAAAGAGCAAGAGCTTCAAGAGGCGATCTCACTCACCTGCAATAGCCCGAGCTCTTGCATCCGCGTAGCCGTCTCGAATAGGACCCGCATGGGAAGAGTCGACACACGGGAC
>Ga0310345_10004709_pt1 | contig 12315 bp, 11 predicted proteins | sample HC15DNA20500_MG_FD_204667 | JGI IMG/M metagenome (GOLD analysis project Ga0310345, IMG submission 204667) | Marine microbial communities from station ALOHA, North Pacific Subtropical Gyre - HC15-DNA-20-500_MG | ecosystem: Environmental > Aquatic > Marine > Oceanic | place: Pacific Ocean: North...
GCGGCGCTCCCGCTTTTCGACGAAGCCCTCGTCTACAACCCTGAGTACCCGGCCGCCGCGCTCGGGCGCGCCCAGGCCCTCGTCGGGCAGCGGATGCTGACGGACGCGCAGGCCGCCTACAACCTCGCCATCGAGCTCGCCGACCGCTCGGACGCCTCGAACGCCGCCAGCATCAAGCAGACCGCCGAGAACCAGGTCGCCCAGGTCAACCAGGCCCTCGAGAACCAGGCCGCCGCCGCGGCCGCCGCCCAGGCCGAGGCCGACGCGCAGGCCGCCGCCGGCGCCACCGCCGAGAAGGTGAACCAGGCCACGCAGATGCTCGCCGGCAACGAGGTCTCCTTCGAGCAGGCCAGCGAGGCCTACGCGCTCCTCGAGCAGGCCCGGATGGACGGCTACGACCCGAACCAGGTCGCCTTCTTCTACGCCAAGGCCCTCAACGCCATGGAGCGAGGCGCCGACGCCATCCCGTACGCCGAGACGGCCGTCGAGCAGGCGTCGGGTCAGGATGACCCGTCGGGCGTCTACATCCAGCTCGGCCTCGCCCACATGGGCGCTGGGAACACCGACGAGGCCCGCGCGGCCTTCGAGGCGGTCCAGGAAGGCCAGGCTTGGCACGGCTGGGCGCAGCACTACATCGGCCAGCTCGACGCACAGGGCTAAGCCCTCGCCACCGAACATGCGAGCGCCGCGCTGGGGACGTCCCCCGGCGCGGCGCTCGTCCGTCTCGCTCGGTCCGTTTCGGGTCGTCGTCAGACGATGCGCCGGTGGCCGAGCCACCAGATCAGGACCAGCAGGAGGATCGGCGCGAGGAGGCTCACGTAAACGAGCCACTCGAGGCCGACGCCGTAGCCCTCAGGAGTCGGGGCGAGGAGGGCGAGGAGAGGGAGCATCGGGGCGAGGGGGTAGCTTGGCTGAAAGCTACGCCGCTCCCCCGCCTCCGATCCGCCGTGCCCGTCGCCACCACCGCCCAGGTCCACCCCACCGCCACCGTCGCCGACGACGCCGAGGTCGGCCACTTCAGCGTGATCGGCGAGGGCGCCGTCGTGGGGCCTAACGTCGTGATCGGGCACCACGTCGTGATCCACGACGGCTCTCGGCTCGGAGCCGGCGTGCGGGTCGATGACCACGCCGTGATCGGGAAACGGCCGATGCGGTCGCCTCGGAGCGCGACGACGGCCGCCGCGCCCGAGCTCCCGCCGGCAGAGGTCGGCGAGCGGACGATGATCGGGACGGCCGCCGTGGTCTACCGGGGGGCGACGCTCGGGGACCGCGTCCTCGTCGCCGACCTCGCGACGGTCCGCGAGCGCGTCACAGTCGGCGATGAGACGATCGTCGGCCGCGGCGTGGCGATCGAGAACGACACGAGCGTCGGTCGGCGGTGCAAGCTGGAGACGAACGCCTACCTCACCGCCTACTCGACGGTCGAGGACGACGTGTTCGTGGCCCCGGGGGTGCTGACGAGCAACGACGACTACATCGGCCGGACCGAGGCGCGGAAGGCGGCGTTCGCCGGCCCGACGATCCGCGAGGGCGCCCGCCTCGGCGTCGGCGCGGTGGTCCTGCCGGGCCGCGAGGTGGAGGGCGAGGCCGTCGTGGGCGCGGGCGCCGTGCTCACCGGGACCGCGCGCGCGCGGCGCGTCCACGTCGGCGTGCCGGCGCGGGACGTGCGGGCGGTGGCCCCGGAGCAGCTCCGGGAGAACGGCGGCTGAGGCGGTCGGAGGGCCCGTCCAGGCGGGCAGGGCGACGGCGATCCGCCCCAGCGCTTCACCGTCTCCGCGACCGCGCCCGGCTACCTTCGGGGCACCCCACCGCTCTCCCCATGGACCTCCAGATGGTCGATCTGCGCGCGCAGATCGAGGCCACCCGCCCCGAGATCGACGCCGCCATCGCCGCCGTGCTCGACCGGGGCGCGTTCGTGCGCGGCCCGTTCGTCGCCGACTTCGAAGCCGGGCTCGCCGCGTACGTCGCCGGCCTCGGGAGCGACGCCGAGGTGTTCGCGCTCGGCGTCGGGAATGGGACCGACGCGCTCCAGATTGCGCTCATGGCCCTCGACGTCGGGCCGGGGGACGAGGTCATCTGCCCGTCGTTCACGTTCGTGGCGACCGCCGAAGCCGCGGCGCTCCTCGGCGCCACGCCCGTCTTCGTCGACATCGACCCGGAGACGTTCAACCTCGACCCGGAAGCGCTGCGCCGGTCGCTCAGCACGCGGACGAAGGCCGTCGTCCCGGTCCACCTGTTCGGGCAGTGTGCGGACACGACCGCGATCCGCGCCGTCTGCGACCCGCTCGGGATTCCGGTGGTCGAGGACATGGCGCAGGCCGTCGGGGCGACGTGGGAGGGCCGGCCGGCTGGGACGCTTGGCGCGCTCGGCTGCCTCTCGTTCTACCCGTCGAAGAACCTCGGCGCGTTCGGCGACGGCGGCGCCATCGTCACGACCGACGCGGCGCTGGCCGAGCGCGTCCGCCAGATCGCGAATCATGGGGCCGCGCGGAAGTACCACCACACGGCGGTCGGGGTAAACAGCCGGCTCGACGCGATCCAGGCCTCGATCCTGTCGGTCCACCTCCGCCACCTGCCCGCGTGGACCGAGGCTCGTCGTGCCGGCGCCGCGCTGTACGACGACGCGTTCTCCGGGATCGAGGACGTCGTCCGTCCCGTCCGTGCGCCCCAGGCGCACCACGTGTTCCACCAGTACACGGTCCGTGTGCCGGCCGAGCTGCGCGACGGGCTCGCCGCCGACCTAAGGGCCCGCGGCGTGCCAACGATGATCTACTACCCGGAGCCGATCCACCGGATGCCGCCGTACGCCAGCGGCGCCGACCTCCCGGAGACCGACCGGGCCTGCCGCGAGGTCCTCTCGCTCCCGATGCACCCGCACCTCACGGCCGACCAGGTCGCGTTCGTCGCCGACGCCGTCCGCCAGTCGCTCGCCCCCGTGGCCGCCTAGATGTCGTCGTTCTCGTTTACCGACGCCGTTCGCGTTGGGCAGATCGGCGTCGGCCGCTGGGGCCGGAACCTGCTCCGCAACCTCGCCGCGCTCGACGCGGCCGAGGTCGTCGCCGTGTGCGACCCCTCGGACCCCGCGCTCGCCGAGGCCGCCCGCCTCGCACCCGGCGCCCGGGCCGTCCGAAACGCCGTGAGCGTCCTCGGCGACGACGGCGTCGAGGCGGTCGTGATCGCGACCGAGACACCGCTCCACGTCGAGATGGCCGAGGCCGCCCTGGCGGCCGGGAAGCACGTGTTCGTAGAGAAGCCCCTCGCCCAAACGGTCCAGGAAGCCGAGCGGCTCGTCCGGCTCGCGGAGGCGCACGACCGGCGGCTGATGGTCGGGCACCTGCTCCGGTACCACCCGGCGTTCCGGCACGTCGAGGAGATCGCCGAGGCGGGCGACCTCGGCGAGATCCGCTACCTCTACAGCGTCCGCGTCAACCTCGGCGTCGTCCGCCAGCGGGAGAACGCGTTCGACAGCCTCGCGCCGCACGACCTCGCCGTGGCGCGGGCGTTCCTGGGCGACGCAGTCGCGGTGACGGCGCAGGGCCGGGCGATTCTGCAAGCGGGCGTCGAGGACGTCGTGTTCGCCACGGTCGAGTACCCGGGCGGCGCGCTCGCGCACCTCCACTGCTCCTGGCTCGACCCGCACAAGGTCCGCCGGACGACGCTCGTGGGCAGCCGCCAGATGGCCGTGATCGACGACATGGAGCCGGCCGAGAAGGTCCGCGTCTACGACAAGGGCGTCGACACGGTCGAGGGCGCGACGGACCTCGCCGGCGCCCTCGCGGTGCGGACGGGCGACATCGCGGTGCCGCGGATCCCCGCCGCCGAGCCGCTCCGGCTCGAGTGCCAGGAGTTCCTCGACGCCATCCGCGAGCACCGGCCACCGCGGACCGACGGCGTGGACGGCCTGGAGGTCGTCCGTGTCCTGGAGGCGGCGAAGATGTCGCTCCGCGAGGGCCGCCGGGTCGAGATCGCCCGCTAGCTCCCTCCGCCCTGGCACCGAGACAGGCCGAGCCGACCGCGCGAATCGATCGTCCGCACGGCGGGTACGGGCGGAGGTCCCGCGCGCTATGCGTCCGGCGGACGCGTTTGCCCGGACAGGTCGCACGAGAGGCTAGGCGGATCTCGTTGCGGCATAGATCATTTCCTGCCTGCGCCGCCGCATGCTCGTGCATACCATGCAGCCGTCGACCGCATGTCCCCGGCCGCATGATTCCGGGTTAGCTGGACTCTCCAAGTGCCGCCCTCATGGCTCGGAAGAACGAATACGAGCGGCACTACCGAGAGGGGCGAGGCGTCTGCGGCGAGCCGTTCCCCGAACTCGCCGCCTTCTTCGACGCCTACGGGCGATCCGAGGCCGACGTGCTCGACCTCGGGTGCGGTCAGGGGCGTGACGCTCTGCTCGCCGCGCGGCGGGGGCACCACGTCGTCGGAGTAGACCTGTCCGAGACCGGCGTCGCTCAGATGCTGGAAGATGCGAGCGCCGAGGGGCTCGACGTGGAGGGCGTCGTCGCGGACATCGCGGAGTGGGAACCAGCCGACACGTTCGATGTCGTCATCCTCGACCGCGTCCTGCACCTCCTCAGCGACGACGCGGAGCGCGAGCGGGTGCTGGAGCGCTCGTGTACCCAGACCCGTCCGTCCGGTCATGTCCTCGTAGCTGATACGCCGAAACAGCAGGAGATGCTGCGCGCGTTCTTCGAGTCGAAACGGCCAAACTGGGAAGTGACTCTTCGACAGAAGGGTTTCGTGTTTGCTCGTCGGGTGCCCCCCGAGTCCAACTAACCCGCGACCGCACGCTGACGAAGGGCTCCAGCGTTCTCAGGCTGTCCGGCCTCTGGTGTATCCTGCGCTCCGCACCACCGCCAGCGGTCGTTGCCCTTCGCGGGTGAGCCGCTATCTGTTACACCGCGCTCTCGCTCGCATGGAACCAAAGACCGAGAAGTCCTTCACTGACCGGTACTCCCTGGTCTTCGGTGCAATCCTGACTCTGATCGGCGTCGTCGAGACGTTCGTGACGCCAGACCCCGGTTCGTACTTCGGCCCGGCCATGCTCGTGTTCGGGCCGTCGATGCTGCTGCTCTGGTGGAGCGGGAGGACCGGGAACGCCACGTTGCGGACGGTTGCCAACGTCGTCGCGACGATCGGCGTAGCCATCGCTCTTTTCGACATCGTGACCGACTTCCTGTGATCCGGCGCCACCGCGCGGTGTAACCAGCCGCTGTAGGCCGACGACGGGCGTGAGCGTTTTCGCCTCGTTCGGGCGTCGGCGTACCCTCCCGCTCGTCCCCGCCGCCCGCCGGCCCCACGCTGCGAGGCGGCACCTCGTTCTACCGCCTCGCGTCTTCGCCAGATGAACGAACGCTCCTTCCGGATCTGGCAACGCTGGCTCCTCTACGCCAGCGTCTTCTTCTGCGCATTCGGCATCATCGTCGCTCTCTTCCCGAACGCACTCTTCCTCGCTCCGTGGAACGAGGCTGTCGCTCGGGCCTTCTATGAAGGGACAGAACCCGCGGAAGCGGCAGCGTTTCGGTCCTTCGTTCTCGGCCCGCTCGGAGGCACCATCGCGGGATCGTACCTGCTTCAATCGTTCATCGCTGCGGTCCCGTTCGCACGGCGCGAGCGTTGGGCGTGGTGGGCTACGCTCGGCGGACTGGCGTTGTGGTTCGTCGTCGACTCGTTGCTCTCGCTTGCGCACGGGGCCGTGTTCAACGTTCTGTTCATCAACCTGACACCGCTCGTCGTATTCGTTCCCCCGCTGGTGGCGACGCGACGAGCGTTCTTCGTGGATGCCCAGTCAACCCAGACCCCGCCGGCGGGATAACGGCCCTCCATTCCCCCGCCTCGGCACCGAGGCGGAGGGCGTCAGCCGAACGCCGCCACCAGCCGCTCGCAGGCCTCCTCCAACACCGGCCGCTCTTTCGCGTAGCAGAACCGGAGGTGCCCGTCGCCGTCGGCCGGGTCGGCAAAGAACGACGGGCCGGGGACGCAGGCGACGCCGGCCGTCTCGATGAGGGTCGTGGTGGCCGTCCGGGCGTCCTCGAAGCCGGGCTCGCCCCGCCGCTCGCCGAGGCCGGCCAGGACGTAGTAGGCGCCCTCGGGCGGGTCGGCCTCGAAGCCGCACGCGCGCAGGGCATCGACCATGAGCGCGCGCTTGGCCGTGTAGTCGGCGAGCATCTGCTCGTAGTAGGCGTCGGGCATTGGGAGGGCAGCGGCGAGGCCGTGCTGGAGGGGTGCCGGCGCGCAGATCGTTGTGAGGTCGTTGACGAGCCCGATCTTCTCCGCGACCGGCGGCGGCGCGACGGCGTACCCCAGCCGCCACCCCGTCATGTTGAACGTCTTCGAGAAGCCCGAGAGCGTGACGGTCCGCTCGTAGGCGCCGTCGAGCGAGGCCGGCGAGAGGTGGCGCCGGCCGTCGTAGACCATGTGCTCGTAGATCTCGTCGGTGAGGACCCAGAGGTCGTGCCGCTCGGCGATCTCGTAGAGCGCGCGGAGCTCGCCCTCGTCCCACACCTTGCCCGACGGATTGGCGGGCGTGCACACGAGGACCGCCGTTGTCCGGTCGGTGACCGCGGCGGCGAGCTGGTCGGCCTCGAATCGCCAACGGCCCTCGGTCTTGGCGAGCGGGACGGCGACCGGCTCGACGCCTTGGAGCCGGAGGATGCCCGCGTGGTAGCCGTAGAACGGCTCGAACAGGATGACCTCGTCGCCCGACTCGAAGAGGGTGAGGACCGTGGCCAGGAACGCGCCTGTCGACCCGGTCGAGACGACGACCGACTCGGGCCCCTCGACCGGGATCCCGTTGAACGACCGGGCCTTCTCGGCGATGGCCGCGCGGAGGTCAACCGTCCCGTTGTAGGCCGTGTAGATCTGCGAGCCGTGCCGGAGCGCCTCGACGGTCGCCTCGACGATGGGTGCGGGCGTGGCGAGGTCGCAGATCCCCTGCCCCAGGTTGATGCCGTCGACGCGGTTGACCTCGAACGTGACGGCCCGGATGTCGGACTGGCGGAGGGCGTCGGTGCGGGCGGCGAACGGCTTCATCGAGCGGAGCGAGAGCGGGGGGGACGGGTCGGAGAGCAAGGTAGGCCGGTCCGAGCTCGGCCCCGCCCGCCTCGGCGCCGAGGCGGACGGTCTCGGGCCCTCTCCCCGGCTCTGGGGATTCGCGTGCCGCACCCGCGGGCTACACTCGGTCGGATCCTCCCCTCTCCCATGCGGCTCACGCTCCTCCTTCTTCTCTGCGCCGTCCCGGCCATGGCGTTCGCCCAGTCCGCCCGGTACGGCGGGGCCATCACCGACTCCGGCGAGACCTACGCCGACCCGAGCGGCCCCGAGTGGACGACGCCTGCGGCCCGGTTCGAGGTCGAGGTCGACGCGGGACAGACGCTCCTCGTGACCTACGAGAGCGGCGACGCGTCGCTCCTCTACCCGCGCCTCATCCTGGAGTCGCCCTCCGGCGAGCGCTCCGAGGACGACCGCCAGCCCGACGTGGCAAGCACGGTCGTCGCCCGCGTCGACGACGCCGAGGGCGGGACGTGGACCGTCACCGCGACGTGCCAGGGCGAGTGCGAGCACGGGAGGTACTCGCTCGCGATCGACGTGCTCGACGAACCGCCCCTGCCCACGCTCTTCGAGGCCGCGGCTACGGGCGACATCGACGCCCTCCGGGCAATCCTCGCCGAAGACGAGTCGGCCGTGTTCTGGAGCGACGGCGCGCGCCGGACGGCGCTCATGCACGCTGCGCGGGCTGGTCAGGCCGGCGCGATGCGCGCGCTCCTCGGCGCCGGGGCCGACGTGAACGCCCAGGCCATCGACACCGCCGACTTTTCGTGGGACCAGCCTCAGACGACGGCCCTCCACGATGCCGCGGGCGGCGGGCACCCCGAGGCCGTCGCCCTCCTGCTCGAGGCCGGCGCCGACCCCGACGCGCTGGCGATGGACGGCGAGACGCCGCTCCACCACGCCGTCCACGGGCGCTCCCCCGAGGTCGTCCACCTCCTCCTCGAGGCCGGCGCCGACGGGTCGGCCGCGACCGACTAGGCGCCACCCCAGCCCAGGTCGCCACCACCGTTGCCCACTCCGACGACGTGCCCGAGGCCGACCGTGCCCGCCTCGAGGAGATCCTGGCCCTCCTCGGGGCGGAGTAGCGACCGGAGGCGGATGACCTCCTCGGCAACGAGAGCCCGGAGGCAGGGGCGCCCCCCCGCATCCGACATGCGCCTCGACGCGTTTTTCGCTCTCCTCACGCTCGCGCCCCTGGCCGCCGCCCAGGGGTCCCCGCCGCTCATCGAGTTCGTCGGCTCGCCCAACGCCGTCGAGGTCGCCGGCCGGTCGGGCACCGTGACGACGATCGGGGACGCCGACTCGCCGTACCTCACCGACCTCACGTTCTACGAGCGGTCCGACGAGCCGTGCGCGGTCGCGATCGACTACGCGTGGGGCGACGACGCCCTCTGGGACGGGTGTGAGGGGGCGCGCCGGAGCCCGCTGACGCTGTCCATCACGGCCCCGTCACCCCAGGAGATCGCCTACATCACGGTCGAGATTCCGGGGCGCGGATCGGGCCGCGTCCTTCAGAACGACGGGGGCGACTGGTACGACGAGCACGGCAAGTGGGCGCTTCGGCGGGTCCGCGTCTGCACGAACGGGCGGAGCGACGCGCGCGGCGAGCTCGTGAAGGGCGTCGAGGCGGAGTGGTCGGTCAACCCGTTCGACCCGCCAGCGGACCAGTACACGGTCACCCGCCGGGTCCGGCGGACGAACTGCGACGACGACGCGTGGAGCGACTGGTCGGCCTGCCGGGGCCGGCGCGCGGCGGGCGAGCTCCGGCTCCACCACAAGGCCGTCGGCGGGCGGCGGGCGCTCGTCGGGATCCAGCTCGTGTGTTTCCGAACACAGGAGGTGTAGGCCGCGAGCCGGAAATCTAGAGGTGCGGGGTGACGAATCGGGCCGGGTGTGCGTCTTTAGCGGAGCCTCTCCCCCATCGCCCATGCGTTTCGTCCTCCTCCCCGCCCTCGCGTTCGCCCTCGCCATGCCCGCCTCGGCCCAGTCCCCAACCGTCTCGACGCCCGAGTCCCGCGAGGCCGTCTCGCTGACCGTCTACAACGGCGGGTTCGCCGTCGTCCGCGAGGTCCGGCCGCTCGTGCTGAGGCGCGGCGTGCAGGCGCTCCGGTTCGAGGGCGTCCCGTCCGGAATCGACGCGACCAGCCTGTCGCTCGTCTCGCTCACGGCGCCGGGCTCGCTCTCGGTCCTGGAGCAGAACTACCAGTACAACCTGATCGGGACGAACTCCGTGCTCGACGCGGCCGTCGGCCAGCGCGTGCGGATCGTGCGCGAGGTCGGCGACCGGACGCTGACCGAGGAGGGCGTGCTCATCAGCCAGCCCGGCCAGGGGCGGATCATCGAGCTCGACGACGGCCGGGTGCTCGTCAACCCCGAGGGCACGATCGAGCTTTTGACGCGGCCGGAGGGCCTGCTCTCCCGCCCGTCGCTCCTGTGGCGGCTGGCGACCGAGCGCGCGGGCGAGCACCGCGTCGAGGCCCGGTACCTCACCAACGGCATGACCTGGAAGGCCGACTACGTCGCCGTCGTGAACGAGGCGGAGACCCGGGTCGACGTGACGGGCTGGGTCACGCTCGGCAACAACTCCGGCGCGTCGTACCCGAACGCGTCGCTCCAGCTCATCGCCGGCGACGTCCGCCGCGTGTCGCCGAACCGGCCGCCGCCCGCGCCGATGTACGACCAGATGGCGGCGGAGGTCGCCGTGAGCCGCGCCGCGCCGCAGCAGGAGGCCTTTTTCGAGTACCACCTCTACACGTTCCCCGAGCCAACGACGATCGAGGAGCGCGAGACGAAGCAGCTCGAACTGCTGGCGGCGGCCGACGTCGGCGTCGGGCGCCGGCTCATCTTCGACGGGACCGGCCAGTACTTCCCGTTCTACCGCCCGCGCCGGCCCGGCGCCGTCGGCGACGAGATGAGCGCGGCCGTCGTGCTCGAGCTCGAGAACGCGGAGGCCAACAACATGGGGATGCCGCTCCCCGCGGGCGTCGTCCGCGTGTACAAGGCCGACACCCGCGGCAACCTCCAGTTCCTGGGCGAGGACCGGATCGACCACACGCCGCGCAACGAGACCGTCCGCCTCTACGTCGGCGACGCGTTCGACGTGGTCGGCACGCGGCGGGAGATCGCCAACCGGCGGATCAACGACCGGACGCGCGAGATCACGGTCGAGGTCGAGGTCCGCAACCGGAAGGAGACCGCGGCCACCGTCGACGTCGTCGAACGCGTGTTCTGGGGCGACTGGACGATCACGGACGCCACCCACGACCACGAGCGCCTCGACGCCCGCACGGCCCAGTTCACGGTCACGCTCGGCCCCGATGAAACGCGGACCGTCCGCTACACGGCTCGGCTGAGGAACTAGAGGAGAAGGCATGAGGGACGGGGCGTGTGGGTTTCTTACCCCACGCCCTCGTTCCCCCATTCCCGATGACGCTCCCGATTCTCACCCTCCTCCTCCCACTGGCGGCGTGTGCCAGCGCGCCGGAGGCGCCTCCGGCCTCATCCCCTACTCCCCATGTCACCGACGGCGCGGCCGTCGTGACCGGCGCCCAGCGGTTGGTCGACGAGCGATTCCGGCCGCTCGACGGGTTGCGGGTCGGGCTCGTCACGAACCACACGGCGCGCGTCGACACGTCCGACGGCGGGCCGGGCCACCTGATCGACCGGCTCCACGAGGCGCCCAACGTGATCGTCGGCGCCCTCTTCGGGCCCGAGCACGGCATCCGGGGCGACGCCGAGGCGGGCGCGGGCGTCTCCGGCGGCGTCGACGCGACGACCGGCGCGCCGGTCCACAGCCTCTATGGCTCCCGCCGAAAGCCGACGCCGGCCCAGCTCCGTGGGCTCGACGCGCTCGTGTTCGACATGCAGGACGTCGGCGCGCGGTTCTACACCTACATCTCGACGATGGGCTACGCCATGCAGGCCGCCGCGGAGGCCGGGATCCCGTTCGTCGTGCTCGACCGGCCCAACCCCATCGGCGACCGCGTCGAGGGGTTCCTCATGGAGCCGGGGCACGAGTCGTTCGTGGGCCTCTACCCCGTCCCCGTCACGCACGGGCTGACGGTCGGCGAGCTGGCGCGGATGATCGCGGGCGAGGGCTGGCTCGACGGGCTGGACGGCCTCGACCTTCGCGTGGTCGTGATGGAGGGGTACGAACGCGGGATGGCATGGGAGGCCACCGGGCTGCCCTGGATCCCGCCGTCGCCCAACGTCCCCGACGTCGAGACGGCGCGGGTGTACCCGGGCACTGGATTCTTCGAGGGGACGACGGCCAGCGAGGGGCGCGGCACACGGGTCCCGTTCACGCACGTCGGCGCCCCGTGGGTCGACCCCGACCGCCTCGCCGCGTCGCTGACCGGGGCGGGCCTGCCCGGCGTCCGGTTCGAGCCGGCGACGTTCACGCCGGTCGACCTGCCGGGCCAGGCGACAGATCCGAAGTGGGAGGGCCGCGAGATCGGCGGCGTCCGCCTCGTCGTGACCGACCCCGCTGCGTTCGAGCCGGTCCGGACGGGCGTGTGGGTCGTCGCCGCCGTCCGCGATCAGGCCGGGGGCGCGGAACGCAGCGACTACTTCAAGGCCGACTGGCTCGGCAAGCTGGCCGGCACCGACCGCCTCCGCCAGATGCTTCGCGACGGCGACTCCCCGGACGCGATCGCCGCCGCCTGGACCCCGGAGGCCGAGGCCTTCGCCCGCCGCGCCGAGGCGTACCGGCTCTACGAGTAGCCCCGCCTCGGTGGGCGGTGGACCGACCGAGGCGGTCGGGGTCAGCCGGCGAGGTCGATCCGCACCAGCCGGTAGGCGCCATCCACGACGTCGAAGGTCAGGACGGCGGCCGACTCGGTCACGGCCTCGTCCTCACGCACCACGCGGCCGTCGGCGTCATAGCCGACCGTCACGGTGACGGCTCGGCGCGTCCCGTCGCGGCGAAAGTCCCGGGCCGTGAGGCCGAGGAGGCCGTCGCGGAACGGGCCGTCGCTGAACACGGCCGGGTAGAGCGCGTCGTCGAACGCGTCGCGCGGGAGGACGTCGGAGAACGCGGTGAGCGCGGCGACGGCGTCGGGCCCCGACCGGACGGCGCGGAGGAAGCCGGGCCAGAACGGGCGGAAGTCGGGACGGGCGGCCCTCGCCTGACGGACGGAGTCGGCGCGGAGGCTGTCGCGGCGGAGCGAGTCTCGCCGGAGGCTGTCGGGCCGGAGGCTGGGGTCGACGAACAGGCCGGAGTCGGCGTAGACCGTGTCGAGCGGGGCCGGCCGGCCGGGGCGC
>Ga0310345_10004711_pt1 | contig 12314 bp, 6 predicted proteins | sample HC15DNA20500_MG_FD_204667 | JGI IMG/M metagenome (GOLD analysis project Ga0310345, IMG submission 204667) | Marine microbial communities from station ALOHA, North Pacific Subtropical Gyre - HC15-DNA-20-500_MG | ecosystem: Environmental > Aquatic > Marine > Oceanic | place: Pacific Ocean: North...
GCAGAACTTCCTTTTGGCCCGCCGCCTGGTCGAGGCCGGCGCCCGCATGGTGACGGTGAATTACAGTTTCTGGGACTGGCATGGCAATAACTTTGGCCTTGGCCGCCAGGAATTACCCATCTTTGACCAGGGGATCACGGCATTGGTCGAGGATCTTCATGAGCGAGGCCTGGATAAGGATGTCACGGTGGTGGCCTGGGGAGAGTTTGGCCGTACACCCAAGATCAACAAGAATGCCGGCCGGGATCACTGGCCACGGGTCTCCTGTGCCCTACTGGCAGGTGGGGGCATGAATACCGGGCAGGTGCTGGGAGAAACCGACCGCCTGGGCGGTGAGCCGGTGGATCGGCCGGTCCGTTTTTCCGAGGTCTACGCGACGCTCTACCAGAACCTGGGGGTCCATCTTGAGTCGGAGCGGTTGTTTGACTTCCGCGGTCGTCCCCAGGATTTGCTGGACCCATCGGCGCGACCTCTTGCCGAGCTTGTCGGCTAGATATTCCCTCGCTGTTTTCACTGGCGGATAATCCCCGGCCGATTGCCAGTGATGATCAAATGGGCAAGAATAAAAAGCGATTCTGAACCCGTGCGTTGCGCAATGTCACGGTGTTCCTTTCCCGGCACCATGTTGATGAGGTGATGCAGATGCGAGTCCTTCAATACCCTGTCCTGGTTCTGTCCGTTACCCTGCTCCTGAACCTGCCAGCGGTCGAGGCCGGCTCCGAGGATGGACAGCTTGATATTTACTGGATCGATGTAGAGGGAGGCGCGGCCACACTGATCGTGACTCCGGGGGGAGAGTCGATCCTGGTGGATACCGGGAATCCTGGCCTGCGAGACCCAAACCGGATTATCCAGGTGGTCACCCGGGAGGCCAAGCTGCGACGCATCGATCACCTGGTGATCACGCACTATCACCGTGACCATTACGGGGGAGCCGAAACGCTCTCTCGCCAGATTCCCATCGGCACGGTCTGGGATAATGGCAAGTTCGAGGGAATGCCAGACGACCCGGGAGAGGCCTACTTCGATTTCACCAGTGAAAAACGCCGGGTGATCAACCCGGGCGACGTGTTGCCGCTGAAAAGTGGCCGGCGAGTGCCGTTGAAAGTAAGCTGCCTGGGATGCCGGAAGCAGTTTATTGCACCGCCACGGCGAGCTGCCAGCAACGAGCTGATCTGTGCCACTGGACAGGACAAGGACCGGGACGGTTCGGACAACGCCAACAGCGTCGTCACGCTGGTCGAGCTGGGTCCCTTTCGATTTTATGATGGTGGTGACCTGACCTGGAACCAGGAAGCACGGCTGGTCTGCCCGGTCAACCTGGTCGGGAAAGTGGATGTCTACCAGATCACGCACCATGGCCTGGACAGTAGCAACAACCCGCTTGTGCTGAGATCCCTGATGCCGCAGGTGGTGATCATGAACAACGGCGTCACCAAGGGGTGCATGCCGGAGGTTTTTGCCAACCTCAAGGCAACTCCCTCGCTCAAGGCCCTCTACCAGGTCCACAAGAACATGCGTCCGGATGGGTCGGTGAACAATGTCCCGGATGAGTTCATTGCCAACCGCAAGGAGCAGTGTGATGCGAATTTCATCAAGCTCTCGGTGGCGGCCGATGGCAAGAGCTACGAGGTGTCGATTCCAGCCCATGGACATAAAGCTCGTTATGACACGGTCGAGAAGTGAGCGGATAACACTGCCAGCGCTTGAGTTCGGCTCCAGATGCATTAACTTCTTGGAAGTCCCTTCCCTTCTCTTACGAGGAAACGACAGCAATGCGAAACATAATTTTCACGGTCGCCCTGTCCCTGGTCCTGCTCGCCAGTTCCCTTGCCATCTCGGCAGAACCGACCAAGGCACTGATCATTGAAGGCCAGAACAACCATGGTATCTGGCCGAAAACTTCCAAGATGATGAAGGGCTATCTGGAACAGACAAAGCTGTTCGAGGTGGAGATCATCCGCACGATTGCCAAGGGGACCGATCCGGATTTCAAACCGCGATTCTCGGATTACGGTGTGGTGATCTCCAACTACAACGGGGCAGCCTGGCCGGCAGAGACCCAGCAGGCCTTCGTGGAGTATGTCCGGGGTGGCGGCGGCTTTGTCGTTGTGCATGCGGCCAACAATGCCTTCGGGAACTGGAAGGAATACAACGAGATCATCGGCCTGGGTGGCTGGGGCGGACGAAGTGAAAAGAGCGGACCCTATGTCTACATCAACGCCGAGGGCAAGCTGGTGCGAGATAAATCGGCAGGGCGGGGAGGCCATCATGGTCCCCAGCACCCGTTCGCCGTGATCACGCGGGACTCGGAGCACCCCATCACCCGGGGAATGCCAAGCCAGTGGCTGCACGCCCAGGACGAACTCTACGACCTGCTACGTGGACCGGCCCAGAACATGCATGTCCTGGCCACAGCCTTTGCCTCCAAGGAGAAGGGAGGGACGGGCCGGCATGAGCCGATGATCTTCACGGTCGAGTTCGGCAAGGGCCGGGTACTGCATACACCGATGGGGCATGGGGACTACTCGCAGGAATGTGTCGGTTTTATTGCCACCCTTCAGCGTGGCGCCGAGTGGGCAGCCACGGGCAAGGTGACGCAGAAGCTTCCGGCGGATTTCCCCACTGCCGATGAGGTCAGCAAGCGAAAATTCGAGGAAAAGTAAGGGCTGGGAGATCCAACTGGACTTTCCCCGTCTGCTGTGTTGTAATTCGATTTATCCTGTCCGCCGTGAGATTGTAGAAACGCCCGGGGCCTGCTTCCGGGATCACGGTTTACTACTAAAGGAGGCCAAGAAATGGCTCGCCAGAATCGTCGTCGTTTTCTCAAGAACGCAGCGGCTGCCGGAGCAGCCTTTCCCCTCTTTACGATTGCCGGCACCAAGTCATCGGGCGCGGTGCTGGGTGCCAACGAGGCGGTTCGTATCGGCGTGGCAGGTATCAATGGCCGGGGGACATCCCATATCAGCGGCTTTGCTCCTCAGCAGGGTGTCGACGTGACCTACCTGATCGATCCGGATTCGAGTCTCTTCGAGTCACGAAGCAAGCGGGTGACCGATGCCGGGGGCGGACAGAAGCCGACCTGCGTGCAGGATATCCGCAAGGCCCTGGAAGATCCCAATCTCGATGCGATCTCTGTTGCCACCTGTAACCACTGGCACTCACTGATCACGGTTTGGGCCTGCCAGGCGGGCAAGGATGTCTACGTGGAGAAGCCGATCAGCCACAATGTTTTCGAGGGCCGCAAGTGTGTTGAGGCGGCACGCAAGTACAAGCGGATCGTGCAGCACGGAACTCAACAGCGCAGTAGCGAGGGACGGGCCCGGCAGATCGCCGCCATCCAGTCCGGCAAGTATGGCAAGCTGCTTGTGTCCAAGGGCTATTGCTGCAAGCCGCGATGGTCGATCGGGACCAAGCCGATCAGCAAGCCACCTGCCCACCTGGACTGGAATGTCTGGCTCGGCCCGGCGCCGATGCAGGACTTCCATGGCAACCTGCATACCTATAACTGGCACTGGTTCTGGGATACCGGCAATGGGGATACCGGGAACCAGGGTGTCCACGAGATGGATGTTGCCCGCTGGGCGATCAAGGACAGCACGCTTCCCAACAGTGTCTGGAGCGTTGGAGGCCGGTACATTCCAGGGAGCAAGGACCAGGGCGAAACTCCCAACATGCAGCTAAGCGTCTACGATTATGGCGACACGCTGCTGGTCTTTGAGACCCGTGGCCTGGTTGGCAAGTCGGGAGGCCCGCCGCGAAATGTGAGCAACGAGTTCTACACCAGCGAGGGTGTCATCCGTGACTGGAAGTTCCATCCCAACAATGGCGGTTCGGCCGTGGATGTCTCCGGGGAGGAAGCGACCGTCACGCCCGGGGGTGCCTTTGGCAGCTTTATCAACGCCGTTCGCAGCCGGAAACCGGAAGACGTCAACTGTGATGCGGAGGTGGCACACTACTCCAGTGCCCTCTGCCACCTTGGCAATATCTCCTACCGGCTCGGCAAGACGGTCTCCTTTGACCACAAGCTTGAGCAACTCAAGCAGAACAAGCAGGTGGCGGCCGCCTTTGAGACACTGACGTCCAACCTTGACGCGGTGGATGTTAATCTCGCCGGGAGCCAGTACATGCTGGGAAGCCAGCTGACGTTGGATCCCAAGGCAGAGCAGTTTATCGGCAATGACGATGCCAACGCCCTGTTGACGCGAGAATACCGCAAGCCGTTTGTGGTGCCGAGAGAAGTTTAACTGAGGGCAGTGGTCGTTTCCCGGTAGCGATGAACCAGAGATGGAGGGTGCCCTGTGCCTTCCATCTCTTTTTTTCCGTGCAGGAATTGAAGTCATGGCCGCGCCGTTTGATCCCTTCTGCGAATGGCTGGAAATCGAGCCCCACGAGCACCCCGTCGATCATTATCGATTGCTGGGACTGCGGCGTTTTGAATCTGACCCGGAAATGATCGAGGCGGCGGCGGATGAGCGGATGAAGAAGATCCGCAGCTTCCAGACAGGCCCCCGCGGACGTTTTACCCAGCCGATCCTGAATGCCCTCTCCCAGGCCCGCCTTTGCCTGGCCGACCCGGAGGAACGTGCCGGCTATGACGGGCAACTCCGTAGCGCCGAACAGGTGGAGAGCGAGCAACCGGAGGGGCAACCAGTTGCAAAGACCGCTTTCCAGGATCTCTACTGGTCCGTCGACGACCTGGGGATCAGGGAACGGTCCAAGGTGCCATGGATTATCGCGGCAGTGGTCCTGGTTGCCGCGGTCGGAATCGGTCTGATCATCCGCGAGGGGCGGTCCGGTACGGATCCGCCAGAGGATCCGAAAGGAAACCAGCGGTTGGTTGTGAAAAAAAAGCGGGGGAAAGAGAAGCTCAAGCCCAAGAGGCTATTGGTGCAACAGGAGGCGACAGGGGAGGTCCACCTGAGTCCATCCACGGCCGAGCTGGTAGGTGGGAACATGCAGCGGGACCTGGAGAAGAACGAGGTGCATGGCTGGAAGGACACCAGTGACCTGGTTCGCTGGAGCTTCAGGATCGCGGCGAAGCCAGGAGCCTACATGGTGAAGGTGGGATATACCGCCGATCAGCAATGGGAAGGGGGCGAATACAAGCTGCAGCTGGACAACGAGAAGGTAATTTTTGTGGATGTTGTCCCCGACGAATCCCGTGTGGATGAAGAGTTCCTGTTTATCCGCAGTACCGGTCCGCACACGCTTACTGTGCGGGCCAGCCGGATCACCGGGGATGAACTGATGCGGCTCCACTCGATCGAACTGGTTCCATCGAGTCGGAAGTGACCTCTTGGTGGAGGGTTTCTTCCTCCACCCGGATTGCATTGGGGTTGCTGGCGGCGGTGGTTCGTATAATAAAACGGCCGGTACGGTCTTCGGTACCGGAGCTTTCCCCCGCTTGGAAACAATGGCGACAGTATGAAACGGCTGGCACGAATTCCAGGGAGCAGGCTGCTGGTGCACCTGGTCGTTCTGTTCGGGGTGCTTACCCTGGCATGCCCGCTTGCTGCACAGCAGCCGGTGGTTGATTTTAACCGGGACATCCGGCCGATCCTGGCCAACTCCTGTTACAGGTGCCATGGCCCGGACGAGGAGAATCGGCAGGCCGGCCTGCGGCTGGATATCGAGCAGCGGGCAAAATCCCGGCTCCAGTCGGGCAGTCTGGCGATTGTCCCGGGCAATCGCCGCCGCAGTGAGCTTTACCGGCGGATCAGCTCCAGTGACCCCATGGAGCGAATGCCGCCGGAGCGGTTTGTCGAGGTTCATGGTCACTCGCTGACGACCCAACAGGTCGAAATGATCGGCCTCTGGATCGACCTGGGGGCCCGCTGGAATCAACACTGGTCCTATATTCCCCCACAGCGCCCCCGCCTGCCGGAGACCATCGACCGTTCCTGGCTGCAAACCCCGGTCGATTCGTTCGTCGGGGCCCGCATGCAGCAGGTGGGCATGACCCCTGCCGGGCGGGCATCCCGCTCGGCCCTGCTTCGGCGGGTGACACTGGACCTGACCGGGCTGCCCCCGACCGTCGACCAGCTCGAGGTCTTCCTGGCCGACCAGGATCCGGCTGCCTACTCGCAGCTGGTGGATCGCCTGCTCGCCTCGCCCCGCTTTGGAGAGCGGTTTGCCGTGCACTGGCTGGACCTGGCACGCTATGCCGACACCCATGGCTACCATATCGATAACCGCCGGGACATGTGGCGCTGGCGGGACTGGGTGATCCAGGCATTCAACCGCGACATGCCCTACGACCAGTTCACCATCGAGCAACTGGCCGGGGACCTGCTTCCGAAGGCGACCGCGGACCAGCGGCTGGCCACCGGGTTTCACCGCAACACGATGCTCAATTTTGAAGGGGGTGCGATCGCCGAGGAGTACTTGAGCGAGTACGTCGTGGACCGGGTGATTACCACCGCGACAGTCTGGCTGGGCCAGACGATGGAATGTTGTCGCTGCCATGACCACAAGTATGATCCGCTCAGCCAGCGGGATTTTTATGGCCTCTACGCCTACTTCAACAATATTGATGAGCTGGGGCTCGACGGCCGAACTGGTAATGCAGAACCGCTGCTCAAGTCACCGACCCCGCTCCAGGAACAGGCCGGCCGCGTGTCCCGCCTGCAGCTCTCAGAGACCAGGCGGCAACTGCAGAAGCGCCGGGAGGGGATCTCGGTGGACCTTGATCACTGGCAGCAGCGGATCCGCGAGGGGGTTGAGAAAATGCCCGGGCCACCATCGGACGTGATCTCAGCCTGGCCGTTGGACCTGGCGGGGGGACAGCAGGTTCTCGACCGGGCAGAGGGGAAAAAGCACGGCACGCTCCATGGCGACGCGGTCTACATCCCGGGCAAGTACGGGGAGGCCCTGCTTTTTGATGGGGCAAAGTACATCGAGGTGGCCGGGGCGGCCGCGTTTGATACCGATGCCCGCTTTACTCTCTCAAGCTGGATCTTTCCAACGTCCAGGGACGAGATGGCCATTCTCTCGCGGGGGGAATCAGGAGTCCAGCAGCGGGGATACCAGGTCCTGCTCGATGATGCCCGGCTGGTCATCAGGCTGGTCAACCAGCCCCGTATCAGCCTGGTGGATGTGGTGACAGGGGAGCCGTTATCACTCAATAGCTGGCACCATGTGGCGGTCACCAGCGATGGCACAGGAAAAGCGGCGGGCGTGTCGGTCTATGTCGACGGAGAGCTACGGCCGGTCCAGGTGCGTGCCGATTCACTCGCCGGGTCGATCGCCACCGAGAGCGCCTTGCTGATCGGCGCCCACGACAAGACCCTGGCCTTTCGAGGCATGATCGACGATGTGCGAGTTTACCGTCGACAGCTCAGTGGAGGCGAGGTCGGTCGACTGGCAGGGGGCAACCCGATTCGCGAGATTATCGATCTGGCCGAAACAGAAAGGACGGCAGCACAGGAAAAGCAGTTGCAGACCTATTTCCTGGAACATCATGACGACCGTTACCGGCAGCTATGGAAGCGACAGAGGGAGCTGGAGGATACTCTCTTGAAGCTCGAGAAGGAGATTGCCACCACGATGGTGATGCGGGAACGGGAGGAAGTCCGCGAGACCTTCCTGCTTGCCCGTGGTGATTACCAGCAGAAGGGAGAACGTCTGGGGCCGGCACTGCCGGGTGTCCTGGCCAGTCCGGATGTGGCAATCCCGGCGAATCGGCTGGGCCTGGCACGCTGGCTTGTTGACCGCCGCAATCCGCTGACTTCCCGCGTCGCGGTCAACCGGTTCTGGCTTCTCTTGTTCGGCCAGGGGCTGGTGCGGACGCCGGGTGATTTCGGTACTCGTGGGGAGTGGCCAACGCATCCGGACCTGCTCGACTGGCTGGCCGTGGAGTTCATCGAAAGCGGCTGGGATGTCAAGCGGCTGGTCCGCTTGATCGTGCTTTCAGCAACTTACCAGCAGGCCAGCCGGGTGGCTCCAGAACGGCGGCTGGCGGATCCGGAAAATCGCTTCTGGTCCCGTGCCCCCCGCTTGCGACTGGACGCCGAGGTCATTCGTGACCAGGCGCTGGCGATCGGCGGTATGCTCGATGTTCGCATCGGTGGCATGAGTGTCTATCCCTACCATCCACCCGGGCTCTGGAGGGAGGTTTCTTTTAACCCGCGGGACTTTACCGCACAGGTTTACCTGCAAAGCAGTGGCCAGGATCTTTTTCGCCGCAGTCTCTACACGTTCTGGAAAAGGACGGTTCCCCCGCCGGCACTGGCCGTCTTCGATGCTCCCAACCGGGAGACCTGTGTTGTCCAGAGGCCCCGCACCACCTCCCCGCTGCAGGCGCTGGTGCTGATGAATGACCCGACATACGTGGAAGCTGCCCGCTGCCTGGCAGACCGGCTCCTGACGGATGCTGGCGGGGACGACCAGCAGCGACTGGGACGGGCCATGCAGGCCATCCTGGCCCGCCCGGCCACCCCGGCGGAAGTGACCGTGCTGGCGGATATGCTCAGGCAGCAGCGAGCACTTTTCAGAGAGGATCCAGAAGCGGCCCTGGCGCTGGTCACGGTCGGTGACTCGGTGCGCCGCGTGGAAACGGACAGCGTCGAACTGGCATCCTGGACCGCCCTGGTTGCAATGATCCTGTTGACCGATGAAGCGATCCACAAACCGTAAGGGAGACGAGGCAGATGCCGCTTGGCAGGGACTACCAGGAACTGATCACGCGACGGCACTTTTTTGGCCGTTCTGCCGGTGGTATCGGTATCGCCGCGCTGGCCACGTTGCTTGAAGGATCCCTCCCTGCTGCTCCCCCCGCCGCCTGGCCTGCCCTACCGGGGCTTCCTCATCATCCGCCACGTGCCAAGCGGGTGATTTTCCTGCACCAGTCCGGGGCCCCATCCCAGCTGGACCTGTTCGACCCCAAGCCGCAGCTGGACGAGTGGCATGGCCAGGAGATCCCGGATTCGGTCCGGAAGCAGCAGCGGCTGACGGACATGACGGCGAACCAGGACAAGAAACCGGTAACGCAGTCCCTGTTCCGTTTTGCCCGTCATGGAGCCAGCGGGACGTCGGTCAGTGAGCTGCTTCCCTTTACCGCCCGCGTGGTGGATGACCTCTGCGTGGTCCGCTCGCTTCACACCGAGGCGATCAATCACGACCCGGGGATCACGTTTTTCCAGACAGGCAGCCAGCAGCCGGGACGGCCGAGCATGGGATCCTGGTTAAGCTATGGACTGGGGAGTGAAAACGACAACCTGCCAGCCTTCACCGTCCTGATTTCCGGTGGCCAGCCAGGTGACCAGCCGTTGATGGGACGACTCTGGGGTTCCGGGTTCCTGGCCTCCAGGCACCAGGGGGTAAATTTCCGGGGAGTGGGGGATCCGATCCTGTACCTGAAGAACCCGCCTGGTATCAACTCGCAACGTCGCCGGGTGATGCTTGACGGGATGGCCAGGCTGAACCGACTTCAACAGGAAGCTTTTGGGGACCCGGCCATCGAGGACCGGATTGCCCAGTTCGAGATGGCCTACCGGATGCAGATGTCGGTCCCTGAACTGGTGGATCTGGCGGATGAACCCGAACGGACCTACCAGCTGTATGGGGAGGAGGCGAGGACGCCGGGAACGTATGCCGCCAATTGCCTGCTCGCCCGCCGCCTGGTGGAGCGGGGTGTCCGCTTTGTCCAGCTCTATCATCGTGGCTGGGATCATCATTCCAGCCTGCCTGGCCGGATCCGCACCAAGTGCCAGCAGACGGACCAGCCATCGGCCGGCCTGGTCGAGGATCTCAAGCAGCGTGGCCTGCTGGAGGACACGCTGCTTGTCTGGGCCGGGGAATTTGGACGTACCGTCTACTGCCAGGGTGACCTGCGGGTGGATGATTATGGAAGGGATCATCATCCACGCTGTTTCAGCGCCTGGCTCTCCGGGGGTGGTCTCAAGCGGGGTTTGACCTATGGCGTGACGGATGATTTCTCGTACAACATCACCGAGAACCCGGTTCATGTACACGATCTCCAGGCGACCATCCTGCACCTTTTGGGGATCGATCATGAAAGGCTGATTTATCGGTTCCAGGGGCGAGACCACCGGCTTACCGATATCGGAGGCCGGCTGGTCAAGGACCTGCTTGCCTAGCTTTCCAGGTTCCCGAAAAATCCTGCTAACCTGTCCTTTCGGCCTCTTTCTGCGACATCTCCACCAGCTTCAAACTGGAGCCACAAAGTTTGTTGGGCTAAACTTAGGTGATGGAAACAACGCGGAGGAGATTTCTCCGGACGAGCCGAGCATTGCCCGGCACAAACGGGAAAGATGGCCATGCAGTCGAGTGACCTGCGATTGAAGCGAACGAGTTGGTTGGCGATGCTGATCTGCGCCATCGGTGGATCCTCCCTCGTCATGGCCCAGCAGCCACAGCGGGTCGATTTCAAGGAACAGGTCTGGCCCCTTCTGGAGAGACACTGTTTCTCCTGTCATGGCCCCGGCAAGCAGGAAGGAAGCCTCAGGCTGGATGCCAGGCAGGTGGTGCTGACCGGTGGTACCAGTGGCCCGGCTGTTGTCCCGGGGAATGTCGCCGAGAGCATGCTTTACCAGCGCGTGGCCAGTGATGCGGTGGGGGACCAGATGCCCCTGGAGGCGGAGGCACTTGGCGAGGACCAGCGTGCCCTGCTGCGCCGCTGGATAGAGCAGGGTGCAGAATGGCCGCTGGGGCTGGGTTCCGATGTGGAATCGGTCGAGGTCCACTGGGCATACCAGCGTGTTGAACGCCCCCATGTGCCGCTGCCACGGCGAAGCGACTGGATTCGTAATCCGGTTGACACATTTGTCCTTGACCGGCTCAACCAGCAAGGCCAGCATCCTTCCGGGCGGGCGGAACCTCGTCGCCTTCTCCGTCGCCTTTACCTGGACCTGGTCGGTATCCCTCCCACGATTGAGGAGGTGGAAGCATTTGCAGCCTCCACGGACCCCCGGGCCTACGAGCAACTCGTGGAGAAGTTGCTGGCATCCCCTCTTTATGGAGAACGCTGGGCTCGAACCTGGCTTGACCTGGCCCGCTATGCCGACAGCAACGGTTACCAGGCAGACCAGTATCGCAACATCTGGCCGTACCGTGACTGGGTCATCCGGGCGATGAATGCGGACATGCCGTTTGACCAGTTCACACTGGAACAGCTGGCCGGGGACCTGTTGCCCTCTTCCACGGTGGACCAGAAGGTCGCCACGGGATTCCACCGCCTGACCACCTGTAACGTGGAGGCGGGTGTCGACCCGGAAGCGAACCGGGTGAACCAGGTGATCGACCGGGTCAACACGACCGGCACGGTCTGGCTGGGAACCACGATCAGCTGCGTCCAGTGTCACAGCCACAAGTACGATCCGTTCCTGCAGCACGAGTACTACCAGCTGTTCGCCTTCTTTAACAACACGCCGCTGGAAGTGAAGGGGGACGGTGTCACCTACAACTTTGTCGGCCCCACGATGGACTTGCCGCTGAGCGAGAACCAGCAGGTCCAGTTTGCGACCCTGGAGGCGGAGCGGAAGAGCCTGGAAGGCCAGATTCGTAACCGCAAGGAAGCATTGCAGGCAGACCAGCAGGCCTGGGAAATAGAACTGGTGACGGCAGTTGCCCAGGCACCGAGCTGGCATCTGCTAGAGGTGGAGAGTTTTTCATCCCTGGGAGGTGCCTCTCACGAGATCCTGGAAGATCAGTCGGTTCTGGTAAGTGGGAAACGGCCCGATCGCGACACCTATACCGTCACGCTTCGCAGTGACGTGGAACAGATCAGCGGCCTGAAGCTGGAGGCATTGACGCATGAGAGCCTGCCTGGAAACGGGCCGGGACGCCATGTCAAGGAGCGGCCAAACTTCGTGCTGCACGAATTGAAAATCCAGGCAGGCCCTGCCGATGGTGAAGCGGGAGTCGAAAAGGTTGCCCTGCACACGCCCCGGGCTGATTTTTCCCAGTCAAACTTGAACGTGGCCGGGATTCTTGACGGGGATCCTGCGACTGGCTGGGCGATCAACCCCCAGTTTGGCAAGCCGCATTTTGCCACGCTATTGACTGAAAAGAAGATTGGCGGACCGGGCTGGAAGTTCATTGTCACGCTGGAACAGAATTATGGTGGATGCCGTACGATCGGTCGCTTGCGGATTTCCGTGATGACCGGTATGCCAAGCAGCAAGGTTCCAGAGGCGCTGCTGGCGAGCTTGAAGAAGCCGGTCGCGAAGCGATCCGACGCGGAACAGGAGAAACTGGACGAGCATTTTTTCAGTCTCGACGCGGAGATCCAGTCCCTGGTCAAGCAGCGTGACGGCGTGCAGAAGCAACTGGAGAGAATCCAGCCGATTACG
>Ga0310345_10004713_pt1 | contig 12312 bp, 11 predicted proteins | sample HC15DNA20500_MG_FD_204667 | JGI IMG/M metagenome (GOLD analysis project Ga0310345, IMG submission 204667) | Marine microbial communities from station ALOHA, North Pacific Subtropical Gyre - HC15-DNA-20-500_MG | ecosystem: Environmental > Aquatic > Marine > Oceanic | place: Pacific Ocean: North...
GACTGGATCGGCCATTCGGCCTTCGGCTGGGTGCAGTTCGCGCTGGCGACGCCGGTGGTCTGGCTCTGCCGCCCGTTCTTCAAGCGGGGCTGGGCCTCGGTGGTGAACCGTTCGCCCAACATGTGGACGCTGATCGCGCTCGGGACCGGGGCGGCCTATTTGTTCTCCATCGTCTCGCTGCTCGCGCCGGGGCTGCTGCCCGCGCAGATGGCCGACGGGATGGGCATGACCCCGGTCTATTTCGAGGCGACGGCGGTGATCCTCGTCCTCGTGCTGGTCGGGCAGGTCATGGAGCTTGCCGCGCGGGAACGCACCGGCGACGCGATCCGGGCGCTGCTGGACCTCGCGCCCAAGACGGCGCGGCGGGTGAGGGACGGCAAGGAGGAGGACGTCGAGCTTGACGCGCTGCGCACGGGCGACATCCTGCGCGTCCGGCCGGGCGAGAGCGTGCCGGTGGACGGCGTGGTGACCGAGGGTCATTCCTCGGTCGACGAGAGCATGATCACCGGCGAGCCGGTCCCGGTCGAGAAGGTGGCGGGCGAAGAGGTCACCGGCGGCACGCTGAACAAGACGGGCAGCTTCCTGATGGAGGCGCGCAACGTCGGTGACGACACCACGCTCGCCCGGATCGTGCAGATGGTCGCCTCGGCCCAGAGGTCCCGTGCCCCGATCCAGGCGATGGCCGACCGGGTGGCGGAATATTTCGTGCCCGCCGTCGTGGGCGTGGCCCTTCTCGCCTTCCTCGCGTGGTGGATCTTCGGACCCGCGCCGGCGCTGTCCTATGCCTTCGTCGCCGCCGTCTCGGTGCTCATCATCGCATGTCCCTGCGCGCTTGGCCTCGCCACGCCGATGTCGATCATGGTGGCCACGGGGCGTGGCGCCCATGCCGGTGTGCTGATCCGCGATGCCGAGGCGCTGGAGCGCTTCGCCAAGGTCGATGTGCTGATCGTAGACAAGACCGGCACGCTGACCGAAGGCAAACCTGCGTTGACCGATGCCGAACCGGCGGAAGGGTTCGAGGCGGCCGACATGCTATCCCTCGCCGCGGCGCTGGAACGGGGCTCCGAACACCCGCTGGCCGAGGCGATCGTGGCGGGGGCCGAGGACCGCGGCGCGCCGGAGCGGCACAACAGCGACTTCGATTCCGTCACCGGCAAGGGCGTGACCGGCGTGGTCGACGGCCGGAAGGTGGCGCTCGGCAATGCCGCCCTGATGGCGGACCTCGGGGTGGAGCCGGGCGCGCTCGTCGACCGCGCCAAGACGCTGCAGGCCGAGGGCAAGACGGCGATGTTCGTCGCGGTGGAGGGCCGACCCGCCGGGCTGATCGCCGTTGCCGACCGGGTCAAGGAAACGACGCCAGCCGCGATCCGGGCGCTCCACGACCTCGGGATGCGGATCGTCATGGCGACCGGTGACGCGGAGGCCACCGCGCAGGCCGTGGCCGGGGACCTCGGCATCGACGAGGTCCACGCCGGGGTCAGCCCGGAGGACAAGGGCGCTCTCGTCCGCAAGCTGAAGGCCGAGGGCCTGTCGGTCGCCATGGCCGGTGACGGGGTCAACGACGCCCCGGCGCTGGCCGAGGCCGATGTCGGCATCGCCATGGGCACCGGCGCGGACGTCGCGGTGGAAAGCGCAGGCATCACGCTGGTGAAGGGCGACCTGACCGGCATCGTCCGGGCCCGGAAGCTGGCGGAGGCGACGATGCGCAACATCCGTCAGAACCTGTTCTTCGCTTTCGTCTACAACACGGCCGGCGTACCGCTGGCGGCGGGCATCCTCTACCCGTTCTTCGGCCTCCTGCTCTCGCCGATCGTGGCAGCGGCGGCGATGAGCCTGTCGTCGGTGTCGGTGATCGGGAACGCGCTGCGGCTCAGGGCACAGAAGCTGTAGGCGGTGAACGGAGGCCGCTCCGTCGGCCTCCTTCTCCTCGAGCCTCGCGGTCAACGGGATCCCCTGGACGATGCCGCGGGATGAGGCGCCGGATTGCGCATTCCTCGACGGTCCGACCGGACCGGTTGACCGCGAGCGCGCCGCGGAGGCATAGTCCAGCGACATGTTCGGAGGGTTCGTGCGGCACATCCTGGTCATCCTCATGCTGGTCTTCACCGCCTGGGCCTTCCAGCCCGGGGCGGGGCAGGCGCATGGGACGCCCCACGAAATGCCTTTCTCCGGCGCCTGCCCGGACTGCGTCGAGATGGCCGCCGAACGGCCATCGGAGCAGTCGGAAGGCCACGACTGCCACCACGGCGCAGGGTGCGTCGTCCATGGCCTGCCGGTCGATACCTCTGCCGTGACCGTGCTCCCGGTCCTGACCGGCGGGCTCCGGCCCGCACCGCAAGCGGCGCCGCGCTCGGCCATGGTGGCCCGGGACCTGCCGCCTCCACGATCCTGATCGCACCCGAAGCGACGACTGCGGCCTGACCCGCCGCGAGCAGGACCGCGCGTCTCCGTGACGCGCCCTTCAGGATCATGACGATGAACAAGACGCTTTCCGCCGTTGCAGCGGCCCTCGTGCTGGCTGCCGGCGCCTATTACCTGACCGCCCCTCCGGAACAGACCCTTCCGGACGCCCCGGTCGAAGGCGATGCCCTCGTGGCGATCACCGTGCCGGAGTCACTCACGCCGGAGGCAACGATGGGCCAGCGCGCCTTCGACGCGACCTGTGCCGCCTGCCACGGCGAGAACGCGACGGGCAGGAGGGGCTTCGGCCCCCCGCTCGTACACAGGATTTACGAACCCTCGCACCACTCCGACATGGCCTTCCAGCTCGCCGTACAGAACGGCGTACGGGCGCATCACTGGAAGTTCGGCGACATGCCGCCCCAGTCCGGCCTGACGCCGTCGGACGTGGCGAACATCGTCGCCTATGTCCGTGAACTCCAGCGCGCGAACGGGATCGAATGACATGGGACCTCACCTGACACGACGCGCCTTCTGCGGCGCGCTGGCCGGGGCCGCCGGCCTCGCCTCCCTGCCGGTCCGTGCGGGCAGCCCCGCCCCGCTCACCGCCCGGGTGACAAGCGCACAGATCGCGCCATCGAAATATCCGGCAACGGAGGTCTGGGCCTATGACGGCCAGCTTCCCGGCCCCGTCCTGCGGGTGCCGCAGGGCGGCCGTGTCAGCCGGCGGCTGGTCAACGAACTGCCGGTTCCGACCTCGGTCCATTGGCACGGGATCCGGATCGACAACGCGATGGACGGGGTCGCCGGGCTGACGCAGGACGCCGTGCCCCCGGGCGAAACCTTCGACTACGATTTCGTCGTGCCGGATGCGGGGACCTATTGGTATCACGCGCACACGAATTCCTTCGAACAGGTGGCGCGCGGTCTGGCCGGCGCGCTGATCGTCGAGGAGGCCGAGGCGCCGGACATCGACCGCGACGAGGTGCTGCTGCTGGACGACTGGCTGATCGACCCGGCGGACGGGCAGTTCATGCTGCCCTTCGGGCACATGATGAGCCTCAGCCACGGCGGCCGTCTCGGCAACGTCATCGGCAGCAACGGGACGATCGACCTCTCGCGCCCGGCCCGGAGCAACGAGAGGCTCCGGCTGCGGCTGATCAACGGCTCCAATGCCCGCATTTTCGTTCTGAAGCTCGACGGCCTCACCGGCTGGACCGTGGCGCTGGACGGGATGCCCCTGCCGGCGCCGGAGGCCGTGACCGCGGAACTCGTGCTCGCGCCCGCGCAACGGATCGACCTCATCGTCGACGTGACGGCGAGCCCAAGTGAGACGGCGGGCCTGCTGCGGCTCGACGACAACAATCTGTGGCGCGCGCAGGTTCGTTTCCCGGTGCAGGGCGCCGCTGCCTCGGCGCGTCGTGAGGCGCCCAAGGCCCTGCCGCCCAATCCCCGAATGGAGCCGCCCGGCGTGAAGGATGCGCGTCGGCTGGAGATGGCGATGCAGGGTGGCGCCATGGGCCGGATGGCATCGGCCCGGTTCAACGGAACGCCCCATGGGTTCCGCGACCTCGCACAGCGGGGCCAGTTCTGGGCCCTCGACGGACAGGTCGGTCTCGGCGATGCCCCCTTCGCCACACTTGACCGGGGCGAAACCGTCACGCTCAGGCTGACCAACGAAACGGCTTTTCCCCATGCGATGCACCTGCACGGGATGCATTTCCGGCAGGTCTCCGGGGACGGCAGCCTCGGTCCGCTGCGCGACACGATCCTCAGCCTGCCGGGCGAGCCGCTGGAGATCGCCTTCACCGCCGACAATCCCGGCAAATGGCTCTTCCACTGCCACATGCTCGGTCACGCCGCCTCGGGCATGACCACCTGGATCGAGGTCGCCTGACCGGCAGTCCCCCACCTTGAAGCCGAACTTCCGAACCAAACGAGCAAGGACAACAGCATGAAGAAACAAGCGATCACCATGGCCCTCCTTCTGGCAGGCACCACGGTTCTGGCCCATTCCGGGGTCAAGGATCCGGACGTGATGAACCGGATGAGGGGCATGTCGGAGATGGCCCGGCAGGTGAAGCTCCTCGGTTCCATGGCCAAGGGCGAAACGGCCTTCGACGCCGCGGCGGGCAACAAGGCGCTGGAGAAGATCTCGGAGGAGGCCTCCGACATCCCGTCACTCTTCGAGACCCGCGCCACCGACCCCAATTCCGAGGCGCTGCCGGTGATCTGGGAGACGTTCGACCGCTTCACCGGCCATGCGCAGGAACTGGAGCGGGTGAGCGGCGCGCTGGCCGGCACCCTCGAGGCGCGCGCCGACCTCGCCCCGGCGATGAAACAGGTGGGCCGGGCCTGCGGCGCCTGCCATTCGAACTTCCGGGAATGAGGGCGCTGCTGCTTCTCGCACTCGTCAGCACGGCGAGTGCAGCGCAGGCGGAGCACCGGCTGACCGGTCGCGACATCGAAATAGGTGCGGCGCTCTATGCCGGGAACTGCGCCTCCTGCCACGGGGCGGAGCTGGATGGACAGCCCGACTGGCGCAGTCCCGGGGAGGACGGCGTGCTGCCCGCCCCGCCGCATGACGCGAGCGGCCACACCTGGCACCACGACACGCCGATGCTGCTGGATTACACGCTGAAGGGCGGACAGGCGACGCTTGAGGCTCTCGGGGTGACCGGCGTCAAGAGCGGCATGCCCGCCTTCGAGGAGACCTTGAGCGAGGATCAGGTGCTCGACATCCTCGCCTTCATCCGCTCGACATGGCCCGAGCGCGTGCAGGCGGCGCAGAGCGCGCGGACCCACGCGGCGGACTGAATCACTGCCGGGGCTGCCTCGGACCGCCCAAGCCGGTCCTCAGCCGTTCAGCAGCTTCTTGCGGGCGGCGTAATCCTCGGCGTCGATCTCGCCACGGGCAAGCCGCATGTCGAGCTCCGCCACGGCGTTCGACGACGTCTCCCTGACGGTTTCCCGGGAATCTGGTGTGGGGCTGCAACTTGCGGCCCTTGGCCATTGAGAGACCGGAAGGTTATCTTCCCGACCGGCGAAACTCAGAAATGCGTCGCCCACCTCGGGTGACGGTCGTCGATCACCAGCGGGTGGCTGTGCCGCTTGTGGCCCTGCAGGTGCGGGTGGTCCGGCGGCAGGTTGTCATGGGTGTGCTCGACCTCGCTGGCCTCCTGGCCGGGCCACAGGCACAGGGCCGCGACGATACCGAGGGCCGCGAGCGCAGCCAGCACGAGGAGCGTGGGCATCGTGCCGAACCGGGTCATCAGCCAGCCGGAGAGCGGGTAGCTGAGCAGCCAGCAGGCATGCGACAGGGCGAACTGGGCGGCGAAGACGGCGGGCCGGTCCTCGGCATGGGCCGAGCGGCGGAGGAGCCGTCCCGACGGCGTGAGCACGGCTGAGTAGCCGAAGCCGATCAGGAGCCAGGCGCCGAGGAGCACCGGCCATTCCAGTCCGACCAAGCCGACAAAGGACGCGACGCAGACGAGCGTGCCCACCATGAGACCGGCGCCAGCGAGCATCACCGGCCGGTCCGGCAGCCGGTCGAGCAGCCGGGGCAGCAGCAGCGCCGCCGTCATCGACCCCGCTCCGAAGGCGAACATCGTCCAGGCGAGGTCGCTGTCCGTGAGGCCCAGGGTGCCGCGCACCAGCACGACCGAGTTGACCAGCACCATCGCCCCGGCCGCCGCCGCCGCGACGTTCAGCGCCAAGAGCCCGCGCAGCCGGGGGGTGGCGAGGTAGATGCGGATACCGCGCGTCGTGCGGTCGTAGATGCCCCGCGGTTCGCACGCAGCCCGGCTGGGCAGCATCACCGAGACGACGAGCAGCGCAGAGCCGATGAACCCCACCACCGTGCCGAGGAAGAGGGAGTTGTAGCTCATCACCGCCAGCAGGAGCGCCGCGAGGGTGGGGCTGACGATGTTCTCGAGGTCGTAGGCGAGGCGAGAGAGCGACAGGGCGCGGGTGTAGCGATCCTCCTCGGGCAGCACGTCCGGGATTGTCGCCTGAAAGGTAGGCGTGAAGGCGGCCGAGGCTGATTGCAGCAGGAAGATCAGCACGTAGACCTGCCAGACCTCGGTCACGAAGGGCAGTGCCAGGGCACAGCCCGCGCGGACGAGATCGAGCGTCACCAGAAGCGCCCGCCGGTTCACCCGGTCAGCGAAGGCTCCCGCCACCGGGGCGATCCCAACATAGGCCACCATCTTGATCGTGAAGACCGTGCCAAGGACCATCGCCGCGCCCTCCCCGGCGAGGTCATAGGCCAGCAGACCGAGCGCGACCGTGGCAAGCCCGGTGCCCAAAAGCGCGACGATCAGTGCGAGGAAGAGGTGGCGGTAGGTGCGGTCGGCGAGGACGTTCAACATGGGAGCCTCACAGGAAACGGGACGGCCTTCAGTTCGTCACGGTCGGCGGGGTCGCCATCGGCGTCAAGGCCTGGTGGTGTCGGTCCGGCCTCGGGGTCTCGGTATTCAGAACGATATCGAGCCGGATCCTCGCCTCCAGCGCCATGCGGCCGAAGTGGCGTTCGAGCTCCCGGACAAGCCCCTCCACTGGGCAGAGGACCTAGGGGGCCTCACGGGCGCATCGGACAGGATGTCTCCTCCTCCCTGCCACACGCCCGGACATACCGCTCCAGCATGTCTTCCACCACTTCGAAACGGCCGGGTCCCGCTGCGCCATTGAGCCTTGAAGCGCGCATCGTGGTTTCTGCGTTTTGACATGTTCTGATCTCCTCGTTCCAGAAGACCAGCAGACGTCAGATCGTAGCTTCCGTCACTGTCCGGTTCTCGGATAGGTGCTCAGCACGTCCATACGCAGGGCTGGTCTTGTGACCCCTCAAGAGACTGCGATACATGGTTCTCGATAGGCCGTCCCCGTCCAAAAACACAGGAACACCATTGGAAACCAGATTGCTCGAAAGCCTGCTGCTGGTCGCGCAGGAAGGATCGATCGCAGGGGCTGCACGACGTCAGGGGCTGACGCCCGCGGCCGTCGGACAGCGCATCCAGGCGCTCGAGGCCGAGTTGGGGTTCCAATTGCTCGAGAGGGTAGGGCACACCTCGCGTCCCACCGAAGCCTGCCTCCGGTTGCTGCCCCATGCGCGTGAGGTGGTCGCTCTTGCCAATCACCTGGCCGAAAAGGCCGACATGGATGGCATGACCGGACTCATCCGCGTGGGTGTCATCTCGACCCTGTTCCAGGATCTCATTCCGCCCATGCTTCGGCGGATCAACGCGGAATTGCCGGGGCTGCGCCTCCACCTGATCCCGGGCACTTCGATGGAACTCTACTCGGCCTTCTGCCGGGACGAAATCGACGCAGCGCTGATCGTCGAGCCGCATTTCGAAGTGCCGAAGGTGGCGCTCATCGAACCGCTCCTGGCCGAACCGCTCGCATTGATCACCCGCGCGAAATCGGATCGACCGGTCGAAGAGGTGCTGCGCGACAGCAGTTACCTGCGCTACGATGTCAATTCGTGGGGCGGCATGATCGCAGAGACCTTTCTGCGCGATCGCGGCCTGAAGCTGGACCCGATGGTGGAGCTCGACAGCCTCGAAACCATCGCCATCCTCGTCGGTGAGGGCCTCGGGGTGTCGCTGGTGCCATGCTGGCGCGGGCTCGACAGGTTCGCGCCGCATGTTCACGTGTCAGAGCCGCTTCCGGCGGACTACGACCGCAGGCTCTGCCTGATGTACCCCAACAAGAACCGCAACGATCCGCTCTGGATCGCGTTCCGGGAGCTTGCCACGGATTGCGCCACCGGCCTCGCGCGGGAGGCGGCCGGGAAAGACGGCTGATCCGACCCGCCGCAGCGGGTCAGGACGTGACCTTGCCCGTCTCGATCATGTGGCACGCGGCCTCGTGCCGGGCGGACACCGGGGTCATGGCTGGCACGCGCTCCCGGCAGATGGATGCCGCGAGCGGACAGCGCGTGTTGAAATGGCACCCGTCCGGCGGTGAGAGCGGCGAGGGCAGTTCGCCGGAGATCGGGTTGAACCCTTCGAGATCGTCATCCTCGATCACGAGTTTCGGCGCGGAGGCCAGCAGCGCGCGAGAATAGGGATGCGCCGGCGCCTCGAAGAGGTCCGCCACCGGACCAGTTTCGACAACCCGGCCCAGGTACATCACGGCGACACGGTCCGCGAGGTGACGCACGACGCCGATGTCATGGCTGATGAACAACATCGTCAGGTCCAGTTCGCGACGCAGCTTCAGGAAAAGGTTGATGATCTGGGCTTGGATCGAGACATCCAGCGACGCAACGGGTTCGTCGCAGATCAGCAGATCGGGCTTCATGGCCAGAGCGCGCGCGATGGCGATCCTCTGGCGCTGTCCGCCGGAGAACTGGTGCGGCAGGCGCGACGCCACCGCCGGGTCAAGGCCGACGATATTCAGCCAGTGGGCGGCGGTTTCGGCCGCCTCCGATGACCTGATCATGCCGTGTTCCAAGGGGCCCTCGGTGAGGATCCGCCCGATCTTCTGCCGCGGGTCGAGCGAAGAGAACGGGTCCTGGAACACGGTCTGGATGCGCGTGGAGAGCTTTCTGCGCCCGCCGCTGCGGTCGACGACCGGCTTGCCCTCCATCGTGACGCTGCCGCTGGTCGCGTCCTGTATCCCGGCAAGAACGCGACCGAGGGTGGATTTTCCGCAGCCGGACTCGCCCACGAGCCCCAGCGTCTCGCCGCGATGGATGTGAAGCGAGACATCGTTGACCGCGTGAACACGTGGCGTTTCTGCCGCCAGACCGACCTTCTGAAGTCCGCGGTACACCAGCCCCGGAGAAGCCCCGAAGCTCTTGGTCAGGTTATTTATCTCGACGAAGGCGCTCATGTCGGGTCCCTCGGCTCCAGCGGGTGATGGCAGCGCCAGGCCCTCCGGCTCGCGGTGGTGAGGTCGGGCTCCGCATCGCACATCCCGTCACGCCGCGGGCAGCGCGGCGCGAAGACGCAGCCCTTCGGCAGGTTGACGAGCGAAGGCGCCACCCCGTCGATCTGGGCTAGGTCGCTGCCCGGCTCGGCCTGGGAGGGCAGGGCGTCCAGCAGGCCGCGGGTGTAGGGATGGCGCGGATCGCGCAGCAGGGCACGCGACGGTCCTTCCTCCACGATGCGCCCGCCGTACATGACCGCGATACGGTCGGCGACCATCGACACCGTGGCGATGTCGTGGCTGACCCAGATGAAGGAGGTGCCGGTCTCCTGCACGAGCCTGCGGATCTCGGTCAGGATTTGCGCCTGGATCGAGACGTCGAGCGCGGTGGTCGCTTCGTCGGCGACGATCACGTCGGGCTTGTGCAGCAGCGCCATGGCGATGGCGACGCGCTGGCGCATGCCGCCGGAGAACTGGTGCGGATAGTCGTCGATCCGGTCCCGTGCCGCAGGGATCCCCACCGTTTCAAGGACTTCGATGCAGCGGTCCCGGGCGGCGGATTTGGACACCTTCCCGTGCGCGTAAAGCGCGAGGGTCATCTGCCGCGCGATCGTCAGGACGGGGTTGAGGGTCATCATCGGATCCTGGAAGATCATCGCGATCCGCAGGCCGCGAAGCTTGCGCAGGGCTCCGTGCGACAGGTCGGTGAGCTCGGTCCCGTTCAGCCTGATCGAACCGCGGACGATCCGGCCGGGCGGGTCGACGAGGCCGAGAAGGGAGAAGCCGGTCACGCTCTTGCCGGAGCCGGATTCGCCGACGAGCCCCAGTACCTCGCCGCGGTCTAGCGTCAGAGACACGCCGTCGACCGCGCGTGCGATCCCGGCGTCGGTGAAGAAATGGGTCGCGAGATCGCTGACCGACAGGACAGGGTGCGTCATCGTTTCAGCCTCGGGTTCAGCTGATCGCGGATCTGGTCACCGACCAGATTGATCGCGACGATCAGGATCAGGAGCGCCACCCCCGGGTAGATCGAGATCCAGTAGCGCCCCGAAAGCATGTACTGGAACCCGTTCGAGATCAGCGTGCCGAGCGACGGTTCGGTCGGCGGCAGGCCCAGCCCGAGGAAGGACAGCGTCGCTTCGAGCGAGATCGCGCTGGCGACCTGAACGGTGGCGACCACGATCAGGGGCGGGAAGCAGTTCGGAAGGATGTGCCTGAAGACGATGCCGCGCGGCGAGATCGGCGTGGACGCCGCGGCCTCCACGTAATCCTTGCTCCGCTCGGCGCTGGCGGTCCCGTGCGCGGTGCGGGCGAAATAGGCGTATTGTGCGATGACGAGCGCGAGGATCAGCTGCCATTTGCCCTGCCCGAGGGCCGCGGAGATCACCAGGGCGAGAAGGATGGGCGGAAACGAGAGCTGGAGATCGACCGTGCGCATGACGACCGTCCGTACACGTCCTCCGAGATAGGCGGCGGCCACGCCGAGCGTCGATCCGGTGACAAGCGCGATCGTGCCCGAGATCAGGCCGATCTCCAGCGATATGCGCAGCCCGTAGAGGATCGCCGACCAGATATCGCGCCCCTGCGCATCCGTGCCGAGGTGGTAGATCTCGCCGTTGGCCGACACGTGGCCCGGGGGCCTGCGCGCGTCCAGCAGGTTCAGCTTTGCGATGTCGTAGGGATCCTGAAAGGCGAAGAGCGGAGCGGCGACCGCCAGCACCAGAACGGCCAGCACCACGCCGAGCGCGGCCACGGCAATCCTGTTGCGGCGAAAGTCGCGCCAGAACGCGGCCAGGGACGTCGCAGCGATCATGCGCCCGTCTCCGACCGCCTCAGGCGCGGGTCGAGCAGGGTGTAGAGGATGTCCACTGTCAGGTTCACCATGATGAACAGGAAGGAGACCAGGATCAGGTAGGCGACGATCAGCGGCCGATCGAGCAAAGCGATCGAGTCGATGATCAGCTTGCCGATGCCCGGCCAGGAAAAGATCGTCTCGGTCACCACGGCAAACGCGACCGTGGTGGCCAGCTCCAGTCCGAAGACGGTCACGATCGGGATCGAAATGAGCTTGAGCACATGGTGGCGCAGGATCGTCATCTCGGAGAGTCCCATGGCGCGGGCCATCTTGATCGTGTCCGTCAGCATCAGTTCCCGCGTGCCTGCGCGGGCGAGCCGGATCATGATCGACAGTGTGAAGAAAGAGATGTTCAGTGCCGGAAGAAGCAAATGACGCCAGCCGTCGGCGGTCAGAAAGCTCCACTCGGCGCCGAGGAAATACGCCGTCTCGCCCCGCCCGCCGGCTGGCAGCACCCCGAGGTGCACCGAGAAGGTGTAGATCAGCAGCACGCCGATCCAGAACGTCGGAACCGAGAACCCCAGGATCGAGAATCCCATGATCGCACGCGCGACGGCGGAGTCCGGGTTGTACCCGGCGTACATTCCGAGCGGGACGCCGAGGAGCGTCGCGGTGCCGAGCGAGATGACCACGAGTTCCAGCGTTGCCGGCACGCGCGTCATGATCACGTCCATCACCGGCACGCCGAAAACGAAGGAGGTGCCGAAATCGCCCTGCACCAGTCGGCCGAGGAAGGTGGAATATTGGTGCCAGAGCGGCTGATCGAGACCGTAGAGCGCGATGACCTCCGCCCGGATCTTCTGGTCGGCTTCGGGGGATATCAGAACGTCGATCGGGTTCCCGACGGCATAGACGCCGATGAAAACGATCGCCGACATCACCAGCATGACACCCAAGGATTGAATGATTCGAGAAAGGATCGCTGCGAACACGTATCTTGCCTGATTGGTTTTGCGGAAGGTAGTGGACGAAAATCATCGGCAGCAATTGAAATTGCAGCATATCACGCAAACAAACCTTATCGTTAATCGAAAGCAGGGCTTTCCCTGCGCTGCCGATGTCGCAGGTCCTGTCTGGCATAAACGTCACAAGATATTGCTTACAAACAAATAAATCCGCATTCTCCCCGCGCGTTTGAGCGGCTGGATGTGGCTTCACACCGCTAGGGTCTGGACCCATTAATC
>Ga0310345_10004716_pt1 | contig 12309 bp, 11 predicted proteins | sample HC15DNA20500_MG_FD_204667 | JGI IMG/M metagenome (GOLD analysis project Ga0310345, IMG submission 204667) | Marine microbial communities from station ALOHA, North Pacific Subtropical Gyre - HC15-DNA-20-500_MG | ecosystem: Environmental > Aquatic > Marine > Oceanic | place: Pacific Ocean: North...
GCATCCAGGACCCCGAGTACCTGGCGGTGCAACACCGGCTTCGACCCTCTCAGATACAGGAACTACCCATAGAGTTACGCGAACTCGGGCCATCCTACCGGGGCACTAATTCCGACGGCACCCAGCGGTGGATAGAGATAGAACGCGCCAGCCGCCAGGGTGATACCCACGGCCCAGCTCAGGAAGTTCAGAGTCCCATGACCCGCGCCCGCCTGACCACCATGCGTGTCCCAACGCTAATCATCTCAGGCGGAGCTGACCTGCTGTCGCCCCCGGCCCTGATGCGGATGCTGGCCGCTCCCATTCCGGGACATCAATGGGCCTGTGTCCCAGAAGCAGCGCACGCCGCCTTCTGGGAAGATCCAGAGGCGTGGAACCGGTTGGTACTCGACTTTCTGGCTGATAGATAGGGTACAACCGTTTCCCCATCTTGGAGCCTTGCAAAAGAGGTCGGGTTCCCACAGCCCCTGGAGAGGGCAAGGGCAAGGGGCGGGATAAAAGCCAACTCCTCCTCGGAGTAAAGTCCCTGGTCAGGTGCGTAGCCCGAACCGGGCTGTGCCTGAAGGCATCAAGGTGTCGCCCCATGTGCCAGCACTGCCACAGCAAAGCGGCCGTAGCGTTCGCTGACCAACTACTTGACTAGGTCGCTTTTCATGAGCCCCCGGTCCTCCTGGTAACGTTTGTTACCGTATTATAGTTGACTTGAATCAAGATAGCCTAGGGGTATTTAGTGGAGGAGTGAGTTCTAGCCGTTGTTAACCAGCCCATGTGTCGGCGGCCCATAAGCTGGCCCACAACACCACCGTCTCCGCGTCACTCACCGGCGCCGTCCATCGCTTCCCGGAGGAGGTCCGCGAAGGTAACGCCGCCCACCATGACTTTCTGTTGCAAGAGTTGGATCAATGGCTTCTCCGGGACAAGTCCGCCGATGCGGTCCAGACGCCGAAGGATGTCCAGCACAATCCCGGTCGCCTTCAGAGAACGGAGCGGCAAGGTCATCCAGTAGTATGAAGTCGTCGGCTTTGGAAGATAGTTCTATCAGTGATGCTGCAAGGGCAAACTTGTAGGTAGCCACGTTTCGGCCCATCATCACGATGGCACGTCAGCACGATTTTCTGGTAGGTGTTGGTTCTATGAAGGGTTCCTGCATCGGTTAGATATTACCGCATAGCAATGGGCTAAACCAAGAAAAACCATTAACTCAAAGCATCACCCCCATCCAGAAAGGGGGTACTAGTAACGTTGGCGGCGGCACTAGCGGAATCGCTGGGCAAGTCGCCGCCCTGGGCGGTCGGGTTCTTCTTCCGTGACTTGGAACTCAGCATGGAGCTATGGACGGTGATTGCGGGGTTATCTGGGTTCGATGAATAAGGTGGCCACCACTTGTATCGGAGGTAGTAGGCGGGGAGGATTACATTCTCGGGTATCCCATTTGATTAAAGTTTGGGTATACTAATCCACGATGGGTGCCCCGTTCAAAAATGCGATTGCCTTATTGGTTATTGTGGTGCTTACAACTGTTGCGTGTGCCGGCGCTGCTCCAATGCCTACACCCAATCTAGATGCGGCAATAGAGGCACAACCCACTAGAACTCCACAGCCAACATATACGCCGTTTCCAACGCCTACATCTACCCCACTGTCTACACCCACAACCAGTGCTGTTTTCTACTTTGATAAGGGGATGGAATATATTAAACTTGAAAATTGGTCGTTGGCCATCGAGCAATACGACAAGGCCATCCAGCTTGACCCTGACTACACCAGTGCTTACAACAACCGGGGTAACGCTTATCTAGGATTAGGCCAATACCAGAGTGTCATCTCCGACTACGACAAGGCCATCCAGATTGACCCTGATTACGCCATTGCCTACAACAACCGGGGTAACGTTTATCTAGGATTAGGCCAATCCTCGCTTGCCTCCGCTGACAAAACCAAAGCTTGCTCCTTGGACAGCAAATACTGCTGACGGCGGTTGGTACATAATGCGAAAGCAGTTTTAGCCCTTGCTGGCGAAAGAAATGCCTGCCTATTTCATAGGCAAAAGGGTGGACAAAAGGGCCAATATGTCCTTGTGCCATAAGGTAGTTGGATACGGCAGATATCCAGCAGTTGTACACTTGGTTAGAAAGGAAAGGTCTCCCCGCCTCCTACCGAGATGACCTCGCCGCTGATATATCCAGCGTCGTCCGAGGCGACGAAAGCGATGGCCGCCGCGACCTCTTCGACCGTTGCAGGTCTGTTGAGACCCAAGGAGAGGGGACGTTCCTCCCGGTTTCCCTCCTGGTCGACCGGTTGGTCGATTAGGGCTTCTTCCGGCACCACGCTTCTTTCCACATGTTCCAGCCGGTAGTCGCGGGGGTGGACGGTGACTTTTCCCGAGTTCCCCGAGGGAGCCACGCAGTTTATGCGGATACCATACCTGCCGACCTCCTTGCAGACTGAGGTCGTCAATCCGATCAGGCCGCCTTTGGCAGCGGCGTAAGGAACGCGGTTCAATCCGACGAGGGCATGAGTTGCCAAAGTAACGATGTTCCCGCCTACACCGGTAACGCTGGCCTCATGTTGTTCGATCATGAAGGGCAGCGCCGCCCGGGTGCACCAAACGGTGGGCCAAAAGTTCTTATTGATAGTTTCGACAATTTGCTCTGGAGTATTGTACTGGAAGGGCGTGCTCCAAACGGTACCACCTACGATGACGATCAGCGAGTCAATGCGCCCGTAGGTTTCTACGGTAGACTCCATCAGGCTCTGGCAGCCCTCCCAACTCCGGTAGTCCCCGATGTGGATGCTGGATTTTTCGCCGACACCCGCCACCTCTTCATGGGCACTCTGCGCGATATCCTCCGCCCAGTCGCCGATAACTACGGTAGCGCCTTCTGTGGCCAGACGCCGGACGGTAGCTAGGCCAATCCCCTGACCTGCTCCGGCGACAACGCAGACCTTGTCCTCAAAACGCCGCGCTCCACGGGCCAACGGGTCTAGAGCTTTATCTTTGCTCATGAATACCTCCAGCCACCGGTCCTACCCGGCTCACCTCCCAACTGTATTTTAGCAACCGATCACGCCGAGTTTAGCACCGGTAGCTTGGGTGTCAAGCCAGGCTCAACTGCGTCCCGGAATTTTTCGATCCTTGACAGTATTGCTAGTCAAGTAGGTCTCTTCAGTCCGGCTCAGGGTAAACTTATGCCCGTAGCCAAGTCACTACAGTATAGGCAGGATTTCTACAAGCCCGGCACTGTTCTGAACAGGGACTCAACTAACCGTCCGCTAATTATTTGAACACCAAAGGACTTGGGGAATACACTGACTGTTACTCTGAAATCGAGAAATCTGATAATATACAGGTAATTTCAAGTATCTCCACTACGAGTTCGGATAGTTAGGAGGCGCTGTGGGAGTAAAAAAGCTCTTGGCCAAGCCCTTGTCGGGGTACCCCGGGGGGTACAAAGCGATGCGTCGGGGCTTCCAAGGGGTCAATGAAACTCCACCCTTCCGTGTGCCGGAAGACCGAGAAGACCGCCGTAGCCGAATTCCTCCAACCGGGTACCGCGAATATTGGTATCCGGCGTTACCCGCCAAGGATGTGAAGAAGCACGAACCGTCGATCCTCCGGATGTTGGGTACCGATGTAATCTTCTTCAGGGATACGAATGGCGATGTGCAATCCCTGCTAGATTGGTGTCCGCACCGGGCAGTATATTTGTCCATGGGCCGTTGTTACTTCAACGGCTTTGTGACCTGCCCTTATCATGGTGCGACCTTTGATGGAGAGGGTAACTGTGTAGCCTTTCTCACGGAAGGTCCCGACTCGAAAATGGTCGGAGCGCCGGGAATGAAGGCCCGAAAATTCCCCACCGTGACTCTTAAAGGCCTTGTGTTCGTCTGGATGGGCGAGGGTGAGCCGGTGGATCCCCAAGAAGACATTCCTCCAGAAATGTTCGAGGACCACAATATCCTACGCCCCGTGTTCTCAATGTTTGACTGTAATTGGGTCCTAGTTCTAGAGAACACCATGGATGCCCATAATGCCTTCATGGTTCATCGAAACTCTATCCGGATACTGAAAAGCCGGTTGGGTGGACGGCCCCGAACTCCGTTGGGCTATCGAGTCAACATAGTGAAAAATAAGAATGTCCATTACCGGCCCGGCAGCGGCAAGTCTTCGGTGGAAAAGTTCTACTACGACGAAGAAGGAAATATCCCCTACCAAATGTACTATCCCGGGGTGGACGGCGTTTGGCCATTGAGCCGCTGGCGGCTTCTGTGGACCTGGTTCTACGATTGGCATGCCCGGCGCAAAGGGCAAGATGTAGGGCGAACCAGGCCGCCCCAATCGGACGATCCGGATGTAAACGAGTGGAATGGGACGCGCCTTCCCGGTATGTCCCGTACCGGCGGGAACAATAGGTTCTTCCGAAGTACCCGCTGGGCGGTGCCGGTAGAAGATGGCCTCACGCGAATGGTCTATCTCAACGTGGAACGCTATAACGAACACCCCAGCTTGATGAGGCGGCTCTGGAGTTCGGCCACCTGGCCCTACCGAAACTGGGAGTTGAATTTCAACTTCCGTAATCAGGACTACGACGCCGAGAAGTACGTCCAATACGACCGCCCAGAGTATCTGTCGTCGACGGACTCGGTGGTCGTAGCCATGCGTCGGCTCTTCGTCGAGCATGCCAGAGACGTACAACGCCGGAGAGAAAGGGAGGAGGAGTTGCCAGAGCAGGTGGAAGAAACTTCGGCGGAGCAAATGGTGCGCGAAGGCGACGCGCGGGTTGCCGAAGTAAGCGAAGCCTTCGACGAGGCACGCCTGCGCAACGAACTCTTGCGGAGAGTCTAAATTTCTCCTAGCCAAATTGACTCTACAGCCCAACTATAGAAGCCGACAAGAATATAGCAACAAGGGGCCCTATTTAAAAATAGGGCCCCTTCATCATTCGAGTGGGTTCAGTAGCTCTAGCCGGAGAAGTGATTCGTAACTACCTGGTGCCAGGCGTTCTCTTCGTAGGCGTGCTCGCGGTACAATGACAGACGGTCCAAGCCAACGTGAATGGGACGGCTTTGAAGAATATGCTCATATCGAGTCCACCCATGGCTAAGCGACACCGCATCGTGGTAACAGAAGATGAACTTATGGCCTTGTGCGAACAAATATAAGTAGGGATATCATCACCGTCGAAGCCGAACACTTGTTTAACGGCCCCTGTAGCAGCCTAATACTACGGTTACGGGGTCTTTCCGCTTAAAGTGATTGGGGCCGCCCATGGAGGGGACGGTAACAAATAGTCACACCCAAGAACGTCAGGAGAGACCCGTCTCAGTTATACCCAGCCGTTGGCGACACCAGGAGCAGGGCGTGGCGGCCCAGACCGATAAAAGCGCCCCACTATAAGCTGTATGTATAGTTAATGGGAAGGGACATCGAGTTGAAAGCATTTCTGGATTCCACATCGGTATGGTGGGAACAGGCCGACAATTTCACAGTAGACTTAATCATTAGGTGGTCAGGATGCAGTCAGCCCTAGAGGCTCAACAGGTACTTCGTTGGTTAATGATTGTGCGATGGATTGCCCTGGCGGATTTGGTCCTGCTCATAGTGCTGCTAGTGGCATCCTTTGCTAACAATGAGGAATTGGTGCAGATTTTTGGGCTAACCCACGGAATCGTTTTCCTGGCACTAATCGGCATTGTAGGCATCGGGGCGGTCCAGAAGCTCTGGAGTTGGTGGTTTCTCGTCGTCACTCTGATTACCACAGGCCCTCCCGGCGCTTTCGTTGGGGAAGTCCTAATTGCACGCAAAGCCAAAGCCATTCTCGCGACATCGAAAGAGAATACTTCCGACCGGTTAGGGTAAAACTGATTTTTGTACATGCTCCGAATCTACTGTGATAACCCGACTCTGATTTCCCCTCGTGATGCTTACTACACCCTGAGGAAATAACAGCGAGCCATGGAACTACGGTGGTATTTTTCTAACCTCCTCTTCTTTTGGCGATACTATCGATGTATTGAGACTAATCTACTCTATCAAATCTAGTCTTCAACTTCCATAATCATTTCGATCTCTATGCAGGCACCATTGGGTAGAGCGGCCAAGCCCACAGCCGACCTCGCATGGGATCCAGCTTCGCCATATAATTCACGTAGCAGATCTGTCGCTCCATTGGCAACTTGAGGCTGTTGGCCAAAATCAGGGGCAGAGTTAACCATACAGAGCAATTTGGCCACTCGTTTCACTTTGTCCAAGTCACCCAATACGGCCTTGACATCGGCTAAGCAATTTAGGCAGGCCTCCCGCGCAGCGTCGTAGCCCTGCTCCACAGTGATATCTACTCCCAGCTTGCCTCTATAAGCCGCCCCAGGCGTATGCCCGCCAACAAACAAGATGTTTCCAATTTTAACCGCCCCAGCTCGTCCAGGCGGTGGCGTCCCCGCAACCGGTAGCTCCAGACTCATGACCTTGAGCTTATTTTCAACTTCCATACTATTCCTCCTAATAACTCCGGCTCAGCCCCCAGTATCGAATTAATCTAAGATGCTATGATCATTGAAATAGCTGTACTAATGTGGAATCATAACCGTGGAATGGTAACGCCAGCAGTAAGGAATGTCTATTTCGGGCGACAAGGCGTTAATAAGATTTGAGAACCTCCGCAAATAAACCTACTTTGTCAACAAGCTCGGCAGGATAGTCGCTTCAACCTAGCCACTGGACAGTTAAGAATCTCATAGTTATCAAATGGAACTTCGATAGTTGGTCAATCCTATGCACTAACATCCTTATGTTAATTACATTGATCGCCGGCCGGTTAATGGTCTAGAGAGATGCGAGTCTGCCTCGAGTAGATTCAGGTAGGCTCGGAGACCAATGTTGGAAAACTAGCTGGAAAAGATTCACCCCGACCCAATCAATAATTATGTAACCGGTATGATCTACCAGCCTTACCTTACAATTACAATGCATCGAATCAGTGGTTGTTCCAAGAAATCGAGCACATCGTACTCTGGTACGAATTTGCAGTCGATCAACTCTAACGCCACACAGTTGACATAGGATAACTAACCATTATTGACGGGGCCTATTTTATCGATTTCATTAAGAACCTTTCCTAGCCAGGTCCCGTCCTAGGGTTGATCGTGGTGATGGTGAAGTTTACTTGCTAAGACCTGAAGGATTTTGACTCCAGTCCTATGGCGGCTCAACCCGAGATACCCAAAAGCCTGGCGGTGAAAAGCCGGTTGTAGGATGAAACCATACTGGGAAAAACTCTCTGCCGAAATTCCTAGGGCTAGTTCCCAATGGAAACTGGGTCCACAGCATCATTTATGGCTCGCAGAATTGATAGTGCAGTAAGACGACCAGTCTTGGGGTTCTCTGAAGGTATATTTTCGATGTGGATCGCCAAACGCCCAAATTCGCCCTCCACCTCTATGTCGTGGCAGTTGTACTTGAGACCAGGGACAGCCAAAATTCGAACCTGGGTCCGATCCGGACCCAGACCAGCCAAACTCACAGCCGCCGAAACATTCAAGTTAGCAGGGAATCCTCTACAGGCGTCTCGAGCGCTTCCAGAAAAAAGCTCCTCCTCTTGAGTCAGACCCGCCAAACTTATGCCACGCTCTAGCAAATAGGGCGCTCCTTCCAATGCATTTGGAGGCTTTCGAGAAACCATCACCACCCGGTCTACGACCCCTGCGCAAGCAGATTTGATACCATCAAGTCCAGCGATAGCTCCGGATGGTGCCAACAGTCGGCAGCCACTGATTCTGGATTGCTCTATAACCTCTGGGTATTCGAGCAGAGCGCCGATGCTAATCACCATCAGATCTTTCCCAGAGGAGAAAGTATCCCTAGCAAGGTCGGGAAATACGTGGCCTCCCGCCATCTCAACTACGAGAGTCGCTCTGTCGATTAAGCGATCCCGATCTAGGTAAGGAGGCGGGTTACGCAACGTTGATAAGAAGGTTCGAGCCGTTGATTCAGTTCTGCTGGTTACACCCGCGATAGTACCCACTATCGCACCGCTTTCAGCCGCACGAAGAAGGGCTTGTCCGATCGCTCCACAACCAATAATACCGATTGACTGGGCCATTTCGCTCCCTCCTAGTGCCGGGACATAAAGGATTGCGTTCGAATTGAAAAATTATTATAACCGTGTATCAGGTCATAAAAGCCACGTGAACTCTCAATGGCAACATTAGGGTGCAAGCAGACAAACCTTGTTATCTCAGAGCTTTACTACTAAATCCATGGCATTCGTAGATAATGGTCACACTTATATTGGAAACCTTTCAACATTTATTACAGGAGACTCATATGGGACGCGAATTCATAAATCCCCCAGGAATAGCTGCTCCCCTAGTAACATCTACGACCACATCGTAAAAGTAGGCAACACCGTTTACATCCCAAGGCAGGTATCACGCTATCTCGACGGAAAGACTACCCACGTAGGTGACCCTGAAGCTCAGATTCGGGAAACCTGGGCAAATCTGGAAATAGAGATCAAGGCTGTAGGGGTGTACCATAACAAATAGCAAGGGATACTCAAAGGTTATTTCTTATGTTCTCTTGCTGAAAATGTGAAGTCGCAGACGCACGTTGCGTGCTTGGAATTTTGTGTTGCCTCAATTTACCTCCGAAGAAAACCCACAAGTTAGTTTGTTCAACATACCCAACGTGGTGACTGCCGCCCGGTTCCTGTTATCGATTGTTGTCTTTGTGCTGATACCGCTTAACTATTACCTGGCGGCTTTAATCATCTTTAGCGTGGCGGTAATGACCGACTGGGTCGACGGGTACTGGGCTAGGCGACTCGGTCAGGTAACTAAATTGGGTCGAATCCTGGATCCACTAGTAGACAAAATCATTATCTGTGGCACATTTATAGTTCTGGCTATCGAACCCGACTCTGGGATCGCGGTCTGGGTAGCTGCGGTTGTCCTATGTCGCGAATTACTAGTGACAGCGCTTCGTTCGTTCATCGAACAGCGTGGCGGCGATTTCTCGGCCAATATGGCAGGTAAGCTGAAGATGGTACTTCAATGCGCGGCGATTATTGCCAGTCTTATAGTACTGACCTATGGCCGCGATGAATCTCCGACCGGGATGATTTGGGCGTTGCGCATATTTGTTTGGGTTGCTATCATCTCGACAGTTCAATCGGGACTCGGATACGCGTTGGCCGCCTGCAAATACTTGAGAAAATGATCGAACCTGAAGGGTGGCAAGATTTCTTTACTGGCAGCATCTTGGACTTCGGTCATGACTCCCGCGACGAAGAACAAACCCATACTGAAGCCAATTTCGTCGAACAGCCGCTAGGAATCCCTCAGAGTTCTCGGATTGTGGACGTGCCTTGTGTCAAGAAACCCATGGTAGAATTACTCAGGCTCTCGTTCCACCAGACCAACTCTACGTTCAAAAAGACCCGAAAGCCCAATACAAGATAGGATAGAAACCATGCCGGTTATTGATTTCAACATTGCTGAAAGAATACCTTTCGCTGACGGGGAGTCGTTCTCAGAGAATGGCCCTTACGAATTGCTGACTGGCACTGCCCGTTTTGCGGTAGACCCATTTAACCCTCGCAACCTACCTATAACCGATTTAGATCTAGCTCCCCGCGACTCGTCTGGCAAAGTCCTCTTTTCGGCCGATGTTTCCATACTCCAACCAGCTAACCCAGATCGCGGCAACCGGCGTATCCTTTTTGACGTGGTCAATCGTGGCCGAAAGACGGCTCTAAGCTTGAACGGCGTCCCCAATACAGACCCGATCGCGCCGCTCATACCAGGCAATGGGTTCTTAATGAGGCATGGATTTACGGTGGTTTGGTGCGGCTGGCAAGCTGATGTGCCGCCTACTCCCGGTTTAATTGGTCTCCAAGCACCAGAGGCGATTGGTCCCGACGGCCCCTTATCAGGCCAGATACTAGGCTACTTCCAATGCGATGAGCCTAGCCAAGTTCTTCTATTGTCCCATAGACAGCATCTGGCAAACCCGGCTACCGATATAAATGACCCCGGGGCGACATTAACGGTTCGTGACCATCCCAATGAAACCCCAAAACCTATTCGTCGGGAAGATTGGTCGTTTGTGCGAGTTGAGGACTCCGGTGAGGAGCCGGAACCCAGCCACATCTACATGCCCTCTGGATTCCAACCCGGTAGGATATACGAACTAGTGTATCAGACTACCGGAAGCCGCATTGTGGGGCTGGGATTCGCTGCAGTCAGAGACATCGTCTCCTTCTTGAAACACGCTCCAGCGTATGAGGGGAACCCTTGCTCCGATATTGAATTGGCCTACGGATTCGGCAGATCTCAAAGTGGACGTTTTTTACGCCAGATGATACACCTGGGCCTCAATGAAGATGAAGAAGAACGGATAGCCCTCGATGGAATCATCCCTCATGTCGGCGGCGGGATGCGAGGCGAATTCAATCTTCGCTTTGGTCAGCCTTCCATGGATGTATGCTACATCGCTCCCGAGATGTTCCCTTTTACTGATACTGAACAGGTTGATCCGGTGACCGGACAACGCGGCTCCCTGTTAGCATCAATGGAAGAACGAGCCAAGGTGCCCAAGATAATGTTCACCAATACTTCTGCGGAATACTGGCGGGGGGACGCCGCGCTAATACACACCAACCTAGAAACTATGACCGACGCCCTAGAATCCGATTCGGTACGCCGCTACCACTTCGCCGGCTGTCAGCATGGTTCGGGAGAATTCCCACCGCTGGAGTTCCGGTCAGGAGAAGGTCCCAAAGGACTACTGCCGTTCAATAGCGTCGATTACGCTCCACTGCTGAGAGCGGCGCTGGTAAACCTCGACAAGTGGGTATCAACGGGTCAGGCGCCTCCGGACAGCAGACACCCCAGCTTAACCAACGGAACCGCTGTGGAATCTCATTCCCTCCTGGAAAACTTCGCCAAATTGCCAAACGTACCAGTTCCACCCAAGGTCAACCAAGCGATTCGGCTGGATTACGGGCCAGAGGTTAATCTTGGACGCACTACCACACTGCCGGCTATACCCGGCGAAGCATACCCGGCGTTAGTCTCTCAACTGGACAGTGATTGCAACGAAATTGCCGGGATTCGCTTGCCCGACATCCAGGTTCCGGTAGCAACCTACACCGGCTGGAACCTCAGGCATCATGACATCGGCAACTCAGACATGTTCATTGGAATTTCCGGAGGTTTGGCCGGCTGGACGCATCCCTTCCCCGCGACTCGGGCCGAAAGGGAAGCCTCCGGGGATCCTCGGCTTTCCATAGAGGAGCGTTATTCCAGTCGAGAGGAGTTCTTGGACAGGACAAAAGGCACTGCTCAAGAATTGATAGACGAAGGATACATGCTCGCGGAAGACACGGACGAGGTGTTGGAACGGGCTGCGTCCAAATACGACTATTACGTGCGGGAGAGAACAATCGAACCAAGCTAATCGTTCTGGCCTCGTTTCGCAAAGACGTTTTGCCACACATGCAGGACGAGTTGGCCTGGGCGATAGCCAACTTCCTGAATAGGGGTGCTTCGGTTGATTAGCAAGATCCAGTGAGTAATATCAGAACCACTCAGACTTTGGTCTGAGTGGTTCTTCATTGACCAAACAATTGACCAAGTTTCTGTACACTGTAATCGACCATAAAGACGTATCAGTACCATCTAGGCACGATTTACTAAGTTCACAGGACTAGACAAGTTTATTAGTACGCACGGCGACAAACTTGAAAACTGGTATACCGCAAGGTATCGTGGGTTCTAACCACTCTCTCCGCCAATTTTTGAGCCCCAAAAGACCCCCAAACGTAATCCTTGGGAGTCTTTCGTTTTGTTCTAATTTTGCCATTTGGGACTAATTATTATTTTATGTACCCCTCTTTAAATAGACGAACGAATTTGTCGGTGTGTTTTGCTTTATTCTGCTCAAGTACATGGGTATATGGAACAGGAAGAACACCCAAATGGCTAGGGCGGAATGAACAGTGAAAAAGGTTATTCCTTATTCGAGTTACACTGGTGGGAGACCCAACTGTGGGAGTAGCAATAGGGCAACGACCGTCTAAGTCGGAGATATAGCTTGGAACCTATCTGAGAACGCCATATGGGAGGCATGTCCCTGAGATCAACCTGTGTGCTGAAGGTTTCAGCACACAGACGCTTGACTTTCCCATTCTGGGCAGATTTTTGAGAGAGTCAGCAATGCATTAATCCCTGGATAATTACTCTTCGGGCTGCTCTGGGGCATTGCGCAGAATGTCCTCCAAAGTTTGGTCCAGAGCCGGGTCCAGGTCT
>Ga0310345_10004717_pt1 | contig 12307 bp, 6 predicted proteins | sample HC15DNA20500_MG_FD_204667 | JGI IMG/M metagenome (GOLD analysis project Ga0310345, IMG submission 204667) | Marine microbial communities from station ALOHA, North Pacific Subtropical Gyre - HC15-DNA-20-500_MG | ecosystem: Environmental > Aquatic > Marine > Oceanic | place: Pacific Ocean: North...
ATAGTTAAGGGATAAGTAATGGCTATTAATCAAGAGAAAAAATCAAACAGATTACTTGGAAACAGACGATTTACAAGTGCTGATTTAAACACTTCACAAGAAGCGTTTACTTCGGTATTAGATTTACAAGCATCTGAAATTTATACACAGGGTGATTTAATACCATCAAGTGCATTACCATTTAGTGGAAGTACACAAAGTGGACAAGAGAGTGGTGTATTAAAATATTGGTATCGATATAGATTAACCAAATCAAATGTTGATGAAGATGTGTGGTTTTTTGTATCACCTACGGGTAGTGCAAGTGGAATAACACCGCAGTTGATTGCTAGTGGACAACAGACAAGTTTCATATCACCAAAATATTCTGATGTTTCTCTTGCAAACGCAAATACTGAAGATGGAACACCTGGATATGGAGTAAGAGTATATAAATCCACTTCAACTGATAGTGGTTCTTTGGGTGGTGGAGATGTAGTATCAGGAAATGATTATCAGTTTGATTATAAAACTGGTGTATTACAATTTGAAGATGCATTAAGTTCTTCTCAAATAGTTTATATGTCAGCATATCAATATGTTGGAACAACACTTGCAACTGGATTAAATGTAGGTGGTAATGTGAATGTAGATGGTAATATATCTGCTAATGAATTCATAGTATCATCTTCAGTTACATATATGACCCAACAATTTTCAAGTGGGAGTACAATTTTTGGAGATACAATAGATGATTCTCACCAAGTTACAGGAAGTTTATTACTTAGTGGTTCGTTTTTACCAACTGCTGATGATTTATTAGATGTGGGAAGTTCAACTTTCCAATGGAAAGATTTATATATAGATGGAACTGCAAACATAGATACATTAAGTTTGACAGATGGTTTCACCTATAATGGAGTAACCTTTAATACAAGTGGTAGTAATCATTTAAGTATTTCAGGTTCAAGCTTTGATTTCAAAGCAACAAATTCTGATAACTTATTTACTTTATATAATACAAGTGATGAGATATCAGTACAGATTGATGATAAAGTGATAGTTTTGGGTGCAAGTACTACAACACCAACAGCTCAAGCAGGTGGATTATTCTACTCTGGTTCAGATGAATGGTTTTTAGGATATACAAATGCTCCAACATAAAACTATGATTTTTAATATTTATAAACGAGTAGAACTTTAAGTAGTTCAATAGGAGAATAACATGGCACAATGGAGAAAAGTAGTAGTATCAGGTAGTTCACCAGAGTTTAATGGTGTAACTCTCTCAGGAGATTTGACTGTCTCTGGGGGTGATATTGTACTCGGATCAACAAGTATTTTTTCTGGCGGAAATACTGCACAATTAAACAATATAGATGCTCTTGATGCAACAACTGAGGCTACAATTGAATCTGCGATAGATACTTTAAGTAATCTAACCGCAGCAAGTTCTCTTGTAACAGTTAGTACTTTGAGTTCAGGGGCCATCTCAAGTGGATTCGGAAATATTGATATAGGTACAAGTACCTTAAACGCTGGAAATACAACCGTAGACACTTTGGTAAACGATTCAAGTGTAGCAGCAAGTAGAATTACAGGTTCATTTACTGGATCTTTTAGTGGTGATGGTAGTAATCTATCAGGAGTGGCACAAGACATAAATAGTTTAGGTGCTCTTGGTGGTGCATCACTACATCAAACTCAAGACCATTTCTTAGTTTCAGATAATGGAACTGAAAAGAAAGTTACTTTTAGTAACTTAGAAGATAGTATATTTGCAAATGTAAGTGGAGATATTGCAATAGCAGCTGGTGGAGCAGCAACAATACAAGCAAATTCAGTAGCACTTGGTACAGATACAACTGGTAATTATGTAGCAACAATCACAGGTGGTACAAGCATTACATCCACGGCAGCAACAAGTGGAGAAGGAACTACACATAGTTTAAGTGTAGATGATGTATTTGTTAGAAATGATGGAAATGATTCTTCGAGTGGTACTATTACTGCTGGTGGTTTTACAAGTACAGCAACAGGTTCAATTGCACATATAAAAGCATCTGATGAGATAAGTGGTAGTATAAGTCAGGCAATTCAAACTGGAATTACAACTGCAGCTAATCTTACTACTGTAGGAACAATTGGAAGTGGAACTTGGGCAGCAACAGATGTTGCAGTTACTCATGGTGGAACAGGAGCTTCAAATGCATCCACAGCAAGAACTAATTTAGGTGTAGCAATCGGTAGTGATGTTCAGGCTTATGATGCTCAATTAGATTCAGTTGCAGGCTGGAGTGCGGCTCAAGTAACAACACTTGGAAATATAGGTACAACAACAACTGCAGCTGATAAAATGATTTATACAACAGCAGCTGATACTTTTGCAGAAACCGCAATAACAGCTTTTGGTAGAAGTTTAGTAGATGACGCGGCCGCATCAAATGCAAGAACAACTTTAGGATTAGGAACAAGTGCAGTATTAAGTACAGCAGCTATAGCAGATGGTGGAGCTGGTGTGGCTACAGCAGATCAAATACACACATTCTATACCGCTGGTGGAAGTAATTTAGCAACCGCTCTTAATACTGATTTAGGTGGAGATTTCACAATCGGTAATCAGTCAAGTGATACTGCAACATTTAGTGGGGCAGTAACAATTACTGGTAATTTAGATGTAAATGGCACATTGACTACAATTGATAGTACAAATTTAAGAGTTGCTGATAGATTCATATATGCTTCAAGTGGTTCAACAAGTGGAGATGGTGGTTTGATTGTTGGAACTGGGGCAGATGGAGTTGGAACGGCACTTGGATATGATGATAGTGCTTCAAGATGGGCTTTAACAAAGGCTGATGATACAGCAGAAGATGCAACATCAATAACACCAAGACAATATGTAGTGAGTGTTAGTGGTTCAGCAGCAGATGCTAGTAGCAATCCATCTGATTTTGGTTCAAGTGCAACTGATAGAATTGGTATGATGCATGTAAATACATCCACAGGAGATATATTTATATTTAGTTAAATTTAAAATAAAGGTTAATATATGGCAGTAAATGCAAAAAAAGTAAAAACTATAGTGAATGAAGTAGCTAAGTTTAAAAGGGAAGAAATTGAATTCTTATTTGAATTAATTAAGAATGGAATGATTCCAGGTAAACATTTGGGAATTGCGATGGATGTGGTAAATAAACTGAAATCACAATATCAATTGTTGAATAGAAAAGAAGCTATTATTAGGGAAACGAAGTCTAAAGATGATGTAGTGAAACAACAGATAGACAATATTCAACAAGAAGAAAAACAAAGACTCAAAGAACAAGATGGAGAACTTTGGGTAGAAGAATAACTTTATTGGCCTGATGTTTGGCGACATTAGGAAGTGGGCTCGAAAGAGTAACCAACCGTAAGGAGATAACATAAATGCCAAATTGGAAAAAAGTAGTAGTTTCGGGCTCGCATGCTCAATTAAATACAGTAACAGCTAGTTATTTCAAAGGTGATGGTTCTGCACTAACAGGTGTAGCAGCCGACACTGCAAATATCGCGGTTCAAGAAGAGGGTTCTTCACTCACATCTCAAGTATCAAGTTTAAATTTTGTAGGTAGTTCAATAACTGCCACAACAAGTGGTAATGCTGTAACAGTAACAGCAACATCAGCATCACCATTTACAGCAACAGGTTCGTATTATGCAGCAAATTCTGATGTTAAAGTAACAGGGTCATTAGCAATTGATGGTACTATTTCTGAACAAGGATATTCGATACCTGAATTGATGGAAAAAATGATAGTTGATGCTAGTAGTACAACATTTTTAAATTTTACAACAGTAACAAATAATTCTGGCGAAGTATTAGTAACCGATTAGGAGTATATAGATGAATAATAGAGCAGTCATTTGGGCATCCAATAGACGAGTACAAATGGCAAAAAAACATAGTGAATTAACAGGAGCAGACCTTCATAATCCAAAAGGTATTGGTACTGAAAACACATCAACTGCTTTAATAGTGAGTCAATCGACTCAGACTATATCAGTTAGTGGTTCTGTTATACCTGAAACTACAAATACATATGATTTAGGTACTGCAGCAAAAATGTGGAAAGATATTTATGTATCAAGTGGTTCTATAAAATTTGTAGACCCATCAAGTAATAGAGTTGTTTCTACAATTGGTCTTGATGCATCTGGTAATCAAAAAATTAGTGGTTCGGTACTACCAGACGCGGATTCTACTTATGATTTAGGTTCAGCTACAAAAGAATGGAGAAATTTATACATTGATGGTACTGCCAATATAGATAGTTTAACTCTTACTTCAGGGGCAACTGTAACTGCAGTTCTCGATGAAGATGGAATGGGTACAAATAGTGCAACAGCACTTTCGACCCAACAAAGTATTAAAGCGTATGTAGACGCACAAGTTACAGCACAAGATTTTGATGCCACTACAGATAGTGGTACAATAGATATAGATTTAGATAGTGAAACTCTTACTGTTGCAGGTGGAGCAGGTATAGATACATCAGCAAGTGGTACTACAATTACAATAGCTGGTGAAGCAGCAAGTCTGACAAATGCAGGTATAGTTGAAATAGCTACCGCAGCAGAAACAAATACTGGAACAGATGCTACAAGAGCTGTAAGTCCAGATGGATTGGAAGATTGGGAAGGTTCTGCTCAAGTAACTACATTAGGTACAATTTCAAGTGGTGTGTGGCAAGGAACTGATGTAGGTGTTGCCTATGGTGGAACAGGAGCAAGTACACTAAATGATTTAATTACATTAACTACTCATACAACTGGAAATTATGTAGCAACAATTACTGGTGGAACTGGTGTTGATTCTACCGCAGCAACAAGTGGTGAAGGAACTACACATACTTTATCAGTAGATTTAAATGAATTAACTACAGAAACAAGTATAGCACAATTAGACTTTGTAACTATGGTAGATGCAACCGATGATGGTTCAGGTAAAATAACTTTTAGTAATTTAGAAGATGAAATTTTTGGTAATGTTAGTGGAGATATTGCAATAGCAGCTGGTGGTGCAGCTACAATCCAAGCAAATTCAGTTGCTCTTAGTACAGACACGACAGGAAATTATGTAGCAACAATTACAGGTGGAACTGGAATAACTTCAACTGCCGCAACAAGTGGAGAAGGAACTACACACAGTTTAAGTGTCGATGCCGCACAAACACAAATAACAAGTGTTGGAGCTTTAAATGCAGGTTCAATTACAAGTGGCTTTACATCAATTGATGTTGGAGCTGGAGCTATCTCAACAACAGGATTAATTACTGGTGGTTCTTTAGATATAGATGATGTGGTTATTAATGGAACTACAATTGGACATACCGATGATACAGATTTAATGACTGTAGCAAATGGTAAATTAACCATTTCAGGTAACTTAGATGTTATGGGAACTACAACCTTTGTTAGTTCTTCAGCAGTTTCAATCGGGGATAGAATTTTAGAATTAAATGCTAATTCAGCAGCAGGTGATGGTGGTTTATATATTTTAGATGCTGATGCATCAGAAACAGGTTCATTACTTTGGGATGTAAGTGCAGATAGATGGATTGGTGGATTGAAAGATAGTGAAGTTACAATACCAACTATTAGTTCAACCGATACATTAACAAATAAAACTTTAAACAGTAATGCCAATACATTACATATTGACTTAGATGACTTAGGAACATTTACAGGTACTTTAGCAGAATTTAATTCTGGATTACAAGGTGATAGTTTCGTTTCATTAACAGGAACAGAAACACTTACAAATAAAACTTTAACAAGTCCTGTTTTAACAACACCAAATTTAGGAACTCCTTCAGCGTTAGTTTTAACAAACGCAACAGCATTACCAGCAGCTCAAGTATCTCAAGGTACGATGGCGAGTGGAATGGTTTTGGTGGCACCAGCTTTGGGAACACCAGCAAGTGGTACTATGACAAATGTCAATGGAACATCAGGTATTACAGGATTAGGTACACAGAGTCAAGATTTGGAAATGGGTGGACAAAATATTCAAACTGTTGGTGTTATAACATTAAAAGAACAAGCAGAAGCAGACGCAGATGTAGCAGGTGAAGGACAGTTATGGGTAGATACCGCTACACCAAATGTATTATATTTTACAGATGATGCGGGCACCGATTTTAGATTATCATATACTAATACAGGTACAGGTAATAATGTATTAGCATCAAGTCCTACAATAGTAACACCAACAATAGCAAGTTTTGCAAATTCAACACACACTCATGCTAATGCAGCGGGTGGTGGACAAATAACACTTGGTACTGGAACAACAGGAAATTATGTAGCAACAGCAGTAGCAGGTACTGGAATATCTGTAAGTGGAGCAACAGGAAATGTAACTATCTCAAGTGCAATTACAGCAGGAGATGGTTTAACATTAAATACCGCAGATATAGATATAGATGCTTCACAAACAACTATTACTTCTATCTTGAATGCAAGTTTAGTAACTGGTAGAGATTCAGATAACCAAATAAAATTTAGTACAGACGATAATATTATATTCAGAGTTGGTGGTGGTGATGGAGTTACTTTTAAAGCAAGTGGTGAAATTGAAGCCACATCATTAGATATTGAAGGTGATGCAGATATTAATGGTACTTTAGAAGCAGATGCAATTACTGTTAATGGTACATCCTTATCTGAAACAATTGCTGATACCGTTGGAGCGATGGTTAGTTCCAATACAGAATCAGATATTTCTGTTACTTATGAAGATGGTGATAATACATTAGATTTTGATATAGATGATGTATATGTTAGAAATGATGGTAGTGATAGTTCATCAGGCACTATAACAGCCGCAGGATTTACAACTACAGCAACAGGTTCAATTGCACATATAAAATCAAGTGATGAAATTAGTGGTAGTATAAGTCAGGCAATTCAAGCGGGTATTACTACAATGTCTAACCTTACTACAGTTGGAACAATTGGAAGTGGTACTTGGCAAGGTACAACTGTAGCAGTTAATCAAGGTGGTACAGGTGTAACAACAAAAACTGGAACTGGTAATGTGGTATTATCAAGTTCACCAACATTAGTAACACCAGCATTGGGAACACCAGCAAGTGGTGTTGCAACAAATATAACTGGACTACCAATATCAAGTGGTGTTAGTGGTTTAGCAAGTGGTGTAGCAACATTTTTAGGAACACCAAGTTCAGCAAATCTAAGGTCAGCAGTTACAGATGAAACTGGAACTGGAGTATTAGTATTTGCAACTTCACCAACATTAGTAACACCAGCATTGGGAACACCAAGTGCGTTAGTTGGTACAAATATATCAGGAACTGCATCGAGTCTTAGTATCGGTGGAACTGCAGCGTTAGCAACAGATGTTACAATAACTGCAAACAACTCAACCGATGAATCAGTTTACCCTGTCTTTGTGGATGGAACTACTGGAACTCAAGGTTTAGAGACTGATTCAGGATTTAGCTATAATCCAAGTTCAGGTGAACTGACTGTAGGTAGTATCGTAGGTAGTTTAGAAGGTTCTGCAACATCAATTACTGTAACTGCAGTAACCGATAATGATACAGTATACCCTGTATTTACAACAACTACATCAGGTGCAAATGCTCCTGAAACAGCCACGGCATTGACATATAATCCAAGTACAGGATTATTAACTTCAACTGGATTTAATGGTAGTCTTACAGGTAGTGTTAGTGGAAATATAACTGGAACAGCAGCAACAGTTACAACGGCCGCCCAGCCCGCGATTACTTCACTTGGAACTTTAACAGCGTTACAAGTAGACAATCTTAATATTAATGGGAATACCATATCTTCAACTGCTGGAACAGATTTAAATATTACACCATTAACAGGACAACAAATTGTTCTTGATGGAGCGATTGTTGTAGATTCTGGTGTAGTAACAGGAGCAACAAGTATTACATCTACGGATTTTGTAGGTGATATTGCAGGTGATGTTACGGGTGATGTTACAGGAAATGCTGATACAGCAACTAAGATTGCATCTATCACAAATAGTAACATTGTACAATTAACTGCCTCACAAACTTTAACAAACAAAACTTTAACAAGTCCTGTCTTAACAACACCAAATTTAGGAACTCCTTCAGCGTTGGTTTTAACAAATGCAACAGCATTACCAGCGGCTCAAGTAGCTCAAGGAACAATGGCTTCTGGTATGGTTTTAGTGGCACCAGCATTGGGAACACCAGCAAGTGGTGTGATGACGAATGTATCAGGAACGGCTTCAAGTTTAACAGCAGGTAAAACAACTGTTGCAGATAGTACTGCAAATACAAATTTCCCAGTCGTATTTAATAATGAATCAAACTCATTATTAGACGACACAGGGGCATTCACTTATAATCCAAGTACAGCAACATTAGTAGTAAAGAATTTAAATGTTGAGGGTTCACAAAGTTTTGTAGACCAAGGAACACTTGTAGTAACAAGTTCAATACAATTTGAGGGAGCTACTGCAGATGGTTATGAAACAACTTTAACCGTTGTAGACCCAACAGCCGCTAGAACATGGACTTTACAGAATGCGTCAGATACCGTAGTTGGAAGAGCAACGACAGATACTTTAACTAATAAAACAATTAGTGGTGCTTCAAATACTTTATCAAATATTGCTAATTCATCACTTTCAAATTCAACAATTAGTGGTATAGCACTTGGTAGTAATTTAGCAAACTTAACCGTTGATAACACTACAGTTCAGTTAAGTAGTGGAACAACATATAATGGTGGAACAGGATTAACAATATCTGGTAAGACAGCAGCTATTGCAAATGGTGGTAGTGGTTTAGCAACAGCAGACCAAATCCACACATTTGTTACAACACAAACTGATACCATGGCGGCAAGTACAAGTGGAACTGCAGCAATAGGAACAAGTATTACAGTAAGTGCAAACGACTCAACAAATGAAACTGTTTATCCTTTATTCGTAGATGGGGCAACAGGAACTCAAGGAGCAGAAACCGATACAGGTTTAACATACAATCCAAGTTCAGGAATTTTAACAGGAACCAGATGGACTGGAGCAGTTACAGGAAATGTAACAGGTCAGGCTTCTACAGTAGCAACAATAACTGGATTGGCACCAGACACAGCAACAACACAGGCAACTCAAGGAGCAATTACTTCAGCCGCTAATCTTGCAACAGTTGGAACAATTGGAACTGGTGAATGGGCAGCAACAGATGTTGCAGTTGCTCATGGTGGAACAGGAGCAAGTTCAGCGGGTGATGCAAGAACAAATTTAGGTATTACTTATGCAAATATTGGAACGGTTGATATTAGTGCGAATACTAACTTATCAGCAGGTACTAATATATCGCTGAGTGGTGATACTTTAAATGTAGATGATGCATTTCTTAAAAATGATGCAAGTGATACCACAAGTGGTACAATAACAGCTGCTGGATTCACAACAACTGGTACTTGGACATTCGATGAAGCGACTTCTGGAACTGTAGGAATAACTACAGTACAGGATTCAGGAACAGCTTTTGCAGATAATGATACTTCATTATTGACTGCAGGGGCTATTGATGATAGAATTAATGACAACGCTAATAGTTTTTTAACATCAGTTGATATTAGTGCGAATACTAACTTATCAGCAGGTACTAATATATCACTAAGTGGAGATACACTTAATGTAGATGATGCCTTCTTAAAGAATGATGCTGACGACACAACAAGTGGTAACATAACCGTTGGTGGAATTACTATCGGTGGACACTCAGTAGATGATATTGATATTGGTTCTGAATTTGTTGATGCTGATGACCATTTAATGTCTGCTGGAGCAATTAAAGAAAAGATTGAGAGTTATAGTTATTCAACTACAGTTGGAGATATAACAGGTGTAACAGCAGGTACTGGGTTAAGTGGTGGTGGCACAAGTGGTGGTGTTACTTTAAATGTAGATGCTGCTCAAACTCAAATTACATCAGTTGGAACAATCGGAACTGGTGCATGGAATGGTGATGTAATTGCAAGTGCTTATTTAGATGCTGACACTGCTCATTTATCCACAACACAAACATTTAGTGGAGCAAAAACATTTAGTTCTCTTGCTAGCTTTACAATGGACGGTAATACTATTACAGGTGTTGATGATTCAGGTGAATTTACTGATGACGATGCCCATATAATGACATCAGCAGGTGTCGCAGATAAAATTGAGGCTTATGGTTATTCAACTACAGTTGGTGATATTACTTCAGTTGTAGCAGGAACAGCAATGTCAGGTGGTGGAACATCTGGGGCTGTTACACTTAATAATACAGGTGTTACTTCAAATGTAGCAGGAAGTGGTATAAGTGTAAGTGGAGCAACTGGAGCCGTTACGATTGCAAATACTGGTGTTACTTCTATAGTGGCAGGAACGGGTATCGATGTGAGTGGTGCAACAGGGGCTGTAACAGTCTCTACCGAACAAGATATTGATACTGGTGCAGATGTAACATTCGGAACAGTTCGTGTAGATGACACAACAACTTCAACAAGTAAAACAACAGGAGCACTTATAGTTGATGGTGGTCTTGGTGTAAATGAAAATATTCACGCTGGTGGTGATGTTGTAGCATTTGCCTCATCAGATAAGAGATTAAAAGACAATCTAATATCAATTTCTGAGCCATTAGATAAATTAGGAAAAATCGGTGGGTATACATTTGATTGGAATGATAAACAAGCTATTCATACTGGACACGATGTTGGTGTTGTTGCACAAGAAATACAAGAAGTATTACCTGAAGTCGTTGAAGAAAGAGAAGATGGATATCTTGCAGTTAAATATGAAAAAATTGTACCATTATTGATAGAAGCAATAAAAGAACAACAAAAACAGATAGATGAGTTAAGAAAAACTAAAATGAATAAAAGGATGAAAGATTAAAAAAAAATTAAGTTTTTGGATAAAAACTTGATATTTATATATAGTTAACAAAGTTATAACATAAGGAGTTATATAATGGCAAAATCAGATGAAATAAAATTCACAGATGAAGAGTTAAAATCCCTATCGGATTTAAGAGATACTTATGCAGCAATCCAAAACGATTTTGGAGCAGTTAAAGTACGAAAGGTTCTTTTAACTCAACAACTTGATTCACTTGTAGAAACTGAAGTACAGTTAGAAGCTAGATACGCTGAAACACAGACTACAGAACAAGAACTTGTGAAAACATTAAATGATAAGTATGGTCCAGGTAATCTCGACCCACAATCAGGAGTATTTACACCAATAGCTACACCTGAAGCTGATACCAGTACAGAAAAAGACTCTTAATATATAAAAAAAGTATCAGGTAGACCCATTTTGGGAATTCTAACTGATATTTATTAATCGAAGTATATCGTTCCGATATATATAATTTATAAACCTTATTAGGAGAATAAAAATGGCTGAAAGAATAGTAAGTCCTGGAGTTTTTACAAGAGAAAAAGACTTATCCTTTCTTCCACAAGGTATTTCTGAAATCGGTGCAGCAATAATTGGTCCAACAGTTAAAGGCCCAGCATTTGTACCAACCCAAATCTCAAGTTTTGGGGAATTTCAAAATATTTTTGGAGATGTGGATAGTCGATTCTATGTACCAATGACTGTTCAGGAATATTTAAAAAGTGCACCTTCTGTTACGATAGTTCGTGTATTAGGTTTAGGTGGTTATCAACCAAGTTCAATAAGATTAAGTTTAACAGCTGGAACACCAGCTCAAATTTCATCAAGTGGTGCAGCTGCTAAAGTTGTTGCAGTATTACATCCATCGAGAGCTAATAGTTCATTAGCTTTGGGTGCAGCTGGAGCGGCATCTGTCGATGCAGCTGCTAGTTGGAATGCAACTACACTAACAATTGATAGTGTTGCAAAAACAATCTCATTTGATACTGGTTCAGATAACTATGTAACAAAAGTTTTTGGGTCAGACCCACAGACAACAAACACAAATGTATATGTGTATAAAGAGTTCAAGGAATTTTCTTCTCAACATGGATTTGATGCAAATGTAAGTTGTAGTGCAGCATCAGCATCGTCAGGTGAGGATTTCACCCATGATTATGCAGTTGCAACTACACCATATCTTGTATCACAATTAAGTGGTGGTGGAAGAAAGAATCTTTTCAAAGTTAATACTCGTTCACATGGTTCGAGTGTTACCAGTACTTTCAAAGTTGGTATATCAGATTTAACTGCAGCAGGTTCAGTACCTGGTAGTGATTATGGTTCATTTGCACTTCATGTGTTGAAAAATAATCCAGG
>Ga0310345_10004718_pt1 | contig 12304 bp, 14 predicted proteins | sample HC15DNA20500_MG_FD_204667 | JGI IMG/M metagenome (GOLD analysis project Ga0310345, IMG submission 204667) | Marine microbial communities from station ALOHA, North Pacific Subtropical Gyre - HC15-DNA-20-500_MG | ecosystem: Environmental > Aquatic > Marine > Oceanic | place: Pacific Ocean: North...
CAGAGGTCGATCTTGTCCAGCCGCCGGATGCCGCTCTTGGGGTCGGTCCGCCCCTTCACCGTGCGAAACCCGATGGAGAGTCCGTCCAGCGCGCCGGCCCGCATCAGCTCCAGCACCTCGCGCGCCCGCGTCACCCCCGGCAGCAGGCGGCCATGCACCAGCAGCCCCCGCGCATCCTCGCGCACATCCACCCACACGCCGATCGGCTCGTCCGGATTGTGCTGGAACAGCAGCTTGATGCCCCGCGCGCCTTTGGCCCGGAGACTGTCCGCGAACGCACCCGGCATCACCAGGTCGCGCCCGAGATCCATCCGCCCGAACAGGCTGGCATAGCCGGAGAAGGTCCCGTCCGCCTGCACCTCAATATAGGTCGCGGAACTGGAATTACTTGTCATGAGCGCTCAAGTTTTGAGGCACGGCTCCGTCGTGCGCCCACCACAGCATCTACGCGGTCCATCTGAACTTCCATCAGTGTAGCGGGCAAACGAAATGAGAGCAGAAAGGCCCACACCGCCAGCCCGAAATATATCCGCTCCAGAACACTCGTGAAGTCGGGAAATTCTTTCTTCGTCAGGCTGCAGACAAATATCGCTGAAAGGTTAGTAAGTATAGATAGAAGAGAGACTTCTGTCGAATTAGTTTGTTCTTTATTGCGGCCCGCCTTGTCTCAGAAATACGCCACGAACCAGGCAGTATTGATTGATCACCTAGCAAGGTCATCACGGCGATTAGAAAACCAGCCAAAATCGAGAAAACTGTAACAATGATGTCTCGGGCACCTTCATTTCCGTCAATGAATCGGTGCCCGAAATACCCCGCGAGAGCGCCACATGCCGCAGCGCCGATGCAGTAAAGAATTCTTCCGCGATCACTCATCACGGTCATTTTCCAGGCGTAACCCCTGGTAAAACTCAGTCAGCGCTCCCCATCCATCTAAATAACCGATGGATTTACCAAATCCTTGAAAACGAACAGGTTTCGACAGAACAATCTCTTCAGCTCGAACTTTTTTCCCCGATAGGGTTTCAATCATGAAACCTTCGTCCTCCTCGCGCGGAGAACCTGTTCTGCCAATTCTGCTAGCTCTCTTTGGTCAAGTTCAGTCCCATTGCGTTTGTCAAATGTGAAAAGGACTTCGACCTTCAGATTCTCGGCCTCGTCTGGGATTTCTCCTTCCATGCCGGCCAGCGCTTTTAGCTCATCGACTACGGAACCCAAAAATCGCTGTTTAACAGAAACCCTTTCGACGTGGTCGACAGAGGCTGCGTGAGCCAAGGCATTCATCGAAATGTGTTTGATCCCGTCGCGCCGGATGAGCTCCAATTTGTCCATATCGGCTCTCTTCATCAAACCGAACGAGCAATTGACGCCCACTTGTCCGGATCGTTCTCCGAGAAGCTGAACAAAGGTGATTAGCGCGTTCTCGCTAATTCCACTTCTGCAGAGGCTGACATCATTTTCCCGCACCAAAACCATCAATTCGCCGTCGAGAAACTCGCTGTTCTCCGGCGCATCAATCAGCGCAAGGTCAGCCGCGGCGACATCGTCTGCCCTAGGCACGATCGAAATCCGGTCATCAGGAGTATAGGCGACAAGATGAAGAAGTTGATTTCCATCAATATCCTCATCTGAATGCCTAAGCTCAATGATCTGACCTTCCGACTGTACTCTTCGCTCACCGACAGTAGCGAATGTATCCAGAATATGCGCCAGCAGGGCTTGCAAGGACCCCAATCCACCCCCGGCCTGACCAAAATCGGTCGGACTGACCGCAGTTCGCATCGTCAGTGTACGATGAATTGTCTCCGGCATGCCGTCCCCCTAGTGGGGGACCCTATTAGCTCTGACCTAAGGATTATGCAACCTGTAAGTGCAAAAGCTCGATCGGCAGCCTTCATATCCCCCGCGACGTCACCGCGACGACTAGCGCAACCAGCGCCGCCATCGAGACCCAGAAGGCGAAATGGCCGATGAAGCCGAAGCCGCCATCGACGAAGCCCAGCACGCCGATGATGTAGAGAAGGATCGCGATGACGCCGAGCGCGATCGCGAAATAAAGCATGTTCTTCGTCGGGGGTGTCACCTGCACAGCCATGATTAGCCCTCCCATCTTGCAGCCCGATGGAAAGCTATCACGCCCGCGCCCCGATCAACCGCCCAGCCGCCGTTTTCCACAAGCGGTACCCCTCTCCACCTCGGGGAGAGGGTTGGGGTGAGGGGGACAAACCTGTCGACTCTTTCTCCCCCTCACCCGAGCACTGCGTGCTCGACCTCTCCCCCGTGGGGAGAGGTGAAGCTCACAAGACATCGCCCGCCTCGACAGGCCCATATCCAACCGCCGCGCGCTTCTCGTTCACCGTCAGAAACTCCGACACCCGCACCCGCTCCCACAGCGCCTCGCGCTCCACCGAAAGCGCCTCCACCGCATCCAGATCCGGCCGCAGTTCCAGCCCCTCTTCGAACCCGGCGCCAAGCCACCCCGAGAGCGCCTTCGCCGTCCGGTTCACCAGCGGCAGCACCGTCTGCCGCCAGAAGGTGCGGTTCGCTTCTTGATAGTTCGAGTAGGTGTTGTCCCCGGGAATGCCCAGCAGCATCGGCGGCACACCAAGCGAAAGCGCGATCTCCCGCGCCGCCAGATGCTTCGCCTGGATGAAGTCCATATCCTTCGGCGAGAACCCCATCCCCTTCCAGTCGAGCCCGCCTTCCAGCAGCAACGGCCGGCCCGCATTCCGCGCACCGGAAAAGCTGTCCTCCAACTCGGTCTTCAGCCGCTCGTATTGCTCCGGCGCCAGCTGCCCATCCGCCGCCGAATAGACCAGCGCACCCGACGGGCAGGCCGCATTGTCCAGCAGCGCCTTGTTCCAGTCCGCGCCCTGATTGTGGATGTCGATCGCCGCTGCCGCCGGCTCCAGCGGGCTCATCCCGTAATGGTCGTTCAGCGGATGAAACAGCGACAGATGCAGGATCGGCCGCACGCCGGCCGAAACATCCTGCACGAAGCGCACGGTCTCCCCGCCCACGCTGTAGTCGTAAGCCTCAGGCCACCCGTCCGCCCCCGGCACGATCTTCATCCGGTCGGGCCTGAGCACATGGAGCTCCCGCGGCTCGCCCCCGACCGACACCGCCTCGAGATACGCGTTCCCGGTCACCAGCAGATGCCCGTACGCCGCCTCAAGCAGCTCCGGCGTGCTCTGCGCGCCGTTGGGCTTCGCGATCAGCGAGAGCAGCGGATGGGTGTCGACCGCATCCTCCCCCTCATAGAGAAAGAGAGGCACCGCAGCCGCCGCTTCCGCGATCATCCGCACCGAGCGATAGACGATCGGGTTCTTGGCGAAGCCTTCCCGGGCAAAGCTCGATGGGTCCCGCGGACTCCACACCGCCTGCCCGAACGCCGACAGCGCGATCAGCCGCGCCGTCCGGCTCGCCTTGGTCTCTTCGGGCGTGGGGCGTCCGAAACCGAACGTTCTCGCCAAGCGCTGCCGCAATCCGTCTACCATCTGAAATCCCATTGATTGTCATTGCCCGGCTTGACCGGGCAATCCAGTAACCGCTGCCCAGCGGCTCACGAAGATCGGTGGCTACTGGATCCCTGCTTTCGCAGGGATGACGGCTGAGTTTGCCGCCCCCTCACAGCCCCCGCACCCGCGGCTCCGCCCCGCCCTTCAGCATCAGCGCCGTCAGCGCCCAGACCAGCGCATCCACCCGGTCGGGGCTCCGCCCGCCGCTCAGACCGTCCGGCCCGAAATCGCTCATCTCGTCTTCCAGCTCGGCCAGGCTGCCGACATGGAACACGCGCCTCTGCTCGTAGAGCGCCGCCACCGGCTCCGCCCGGACGAACTTGCCCCGGCTCGCCCGCACGCTCCGCACAGGCACCGTCCTGTCGACCTGCCGCAGCACCGCCTCGACCAGCTCGCCGCCCTGGTTCACCTCCGCCACGATGCAGTCCGCCTCTGCCGCGTGGTAGGCCGCGAGTGCCGCCTTCGCCAGCCGGCAGGGCTCAACCCCTGCACGGTCCGGTCCTTCAGCACGTAGCCGAGCCCGTCCGCGGACACGCCCGCCACCACGATCCCGCAGGCATCCGCCCGTCCCCCGCTCGTCACCGGCGGATCCACCGCCACGACGATCCGGCGCAACGCCGGCGCCTCACCCACCCGCCGCTGCTCGATCAGCGACCGCGGCCACAGCGCATCCGGCCGATCCTCCAGGATCTCCGCCATCAGCTCCTGGCGGCCGAGCCGCGTGCCGCGATATTTCCCGACGATCGTTTCCAGAAAACGCGGCGCGAGATTCATCGCGTTCGCCGCCGTCGCCACCCGCGTCACGGCGCAAGCCGGGTCAGCCAACAGCGCCTTGATCAGCGGCAAAGGCCGTGGCGTCGTCGTCGCCACCTGGCGCGGCCGCTCCCCAAGGCGCAATCCAAACTGCAGCATGTCCCATGTGTCTTGCGGCCGCCGCCACTTGGCGAGCTCGTCCGCCCAGGCCGCATCGAATTGCGGCCCGCGCAGAGCCTCCGGGTCCTCCGCCGAGAAGAGCTGCGCCACCGCCCCGTTGGGCCAGGTCACGCGCTGCTTGGAGGCTTCGAACAAGGGCCGCGTCTCCGGCGGATGCACCGCCAGTAGCCCCGACACCCCCTCCACCATCACGCTTCGCGCATCGGCAAATGTCTCGCCGATCAGGGCGATCCGCGGCGGCGGCTGAAAGGCGCGTCGCGGCGCCTCGGCGATTGCGCGCACCCATTCGGCGCCCGCCCGCGTCTTGCCGGCCCCGCGCCCGCCCAGCATCAGCCAGGTCGTCCAGTCCCCGCCCCCTTGCGCCGCATCCGGCGCCAGCTGATCCTCCCGCGCCCAGAGGGGCCAGTCGTAATGCAGCCGGTGCAGCTCCTCGGCGGTCAGGGATTTCAGGAACGCATCAAGCGTCCGCTTCCCGATCGAGTCGCTTAAGGCGTCGCGCAAGATCCTCGCGGAATTGGTCCGCATCGCTCGCCGCCTCGCTTTGCCGCTTCTCCGCCCCCTTTGCTCCCGCCGCCTCGTCGAGTTCCACGAGCTTCGCGTAGAGCCCGGCCAGCGCGCTCAAGGCCCGCGCCTCGCGCTCCGAATCCGCCGCGCTCTCCTCCGCGCCGTCTCGCCCGCGCGCGATCCGCGTCTCCATCTGTGTCATCTTCTCCTCCAGCGCCTTGAACAGTCGCGCCACCATGCGCTTCCGCCGTGCGCCGCTGGCCTCTTCCGCCTTCGCTACATCGTCCGGATCGATCCCCGCATCGCCCTCGTCGAAAGCCGGCGCATCGCCCGCCCGCCTCCAGTTGCCTTTCGCCGCCCGCGCCTGGATCAGCTGCCGGCTCACGCCGAAGTCGATCGCGATCTCCGTCAGCTTGCGCCGGTCATGCCCGTAGGCGCGCTCGATCGCCACCCAATCCGGCTCGTCCCGAAAATCCTCATGCGTCAACTTTGCGATCGGTCCAGTCATCCTTCGGCTGATATCCTGAGACGGCGCACCCAAGCGCTGCGAGCCAGAGAGGGACGTCTCGATGTCGGAAATCGGTCGGATCGATAGCGTCTGGCGCTATCCGGTAAAGAGCATGCGGGGCGAGAGCCTGCCCCGCGCCTTCCTCGCCTTCGCCGGCCTCTATGGCGACCGCATCTATTCGGTGCAGAACGCGCAAGGCGACTCCGGCTTCCCCTATCATACGGGCCGCGAGCAGGAGGAGCTGATCCTCTACCAGCCGCGCTTCATGGATCCGGCAGCCGCCGCAGAGCCCACCAACCGCGCCGCCGCCGAGGCTATCGGTCCGGGCGTGAAGCCGCTCTATGCGGACCGCGCCGCGCTATCGGTGGAGGTCACGACGCCAGACGGCAAGACCTTCGCAATCGCAGACCCTGCCTTCATCGCCCATCTGAAAGAGCGCATCGGCAAACCCGCCGAAGACCTCTCCGTCCAATATTCGGAGACCGCCTTCACCGATTGCCGGCCCATCTCCCTCTTCTCCATGCAGAGCGCCGCGCAGCTCGCCAGCGAGATCGGCGACGCCGTCGATCATCGCCAGTTCCGCGCCAATCTCTATGCCGATCTCTCCGGCCCGCCCTTCAGCGAGAATGAGCTCGTCGGCAAGAATCTGAAGCTCGGCGACAAGGCCGTCATCGCCATCCTGGAGCGCGACCCGCGCTGCAAGATGATCACCCTCGACCCGGAGACCGGCGAAGAGAAGCCGGAGATCCTCCGCCACCTCACCCGCACCCAGGGACGCTGCGCCGGCCTCTACGCCGCCGTGCTCGTCGAAGGCACCGTGAAGCCCGGCGACCCGATCACGCTCCTGAATTAGCCCCGCGCGAAAAGCGCTCAGGGACACAGGCTCGCCCGCGGACTATCAGCCCGCTGCCGATGATCCGCGGCGCCCGCCGCGCATTCCACAATTTCAGAAAACAAAAAAGGCGAGACCGAAACCGGCTCGCCCGCCTGTGAGGGCTGATCCCCGACCCGCAACTCTCGGGTTATATCTGAACCCTACCCGACCACCGTCACGCTGTCAAGGAATAAATTCCTAATTATATACTTGACATAGCAGGTCTGGTTTGCGATTCTGTCAATACACAGAGGGGGCAACCGCCATGACTATCGTTCTTTCCGATCCGATCTTTCACAACGAGGACAAGGCTCGTGAGCACCTTGAGGCCATCCGTTGGCCCGATGGTCCGACCTGTCCTCATTGCGGCAATACCGATCAGGACCGCATCGTGAAGCTCAAGGGCAAGAGCCATCGCCCCGGCCTGTATCAGTGCAACGAGTGCCGTGGGCATTTCAGCGTCACGGTCGGCTCAGTCATGGAGCGGTCGAAGATCCCGCTGACCAAGTGGGTTGCTGCTTTTCATCTGATGGCCGCAAGCAAGAAAGGCGTCTCGGCTCACCAGCTCCATCGCATGTTGGGCATTACCTACAAGAGCGCGTGGTTCCTCGCCCATCGTGTTCGCGAGGCCATGCGCGAAGATGCTGACACCTCCGGTCCGATCGGTGGCGAAGGCAAGACCGTAGAGGCCGACGAGACCTATATCGGCAAGCGCGATAAGCCCTATGTGTCTCCGCAGCGTAAGGGCCGTCCGTTCCTCAAGTCCGGCAAGTCTGGCGGTGCTCAGAAGCGCACCGTTGTTGCTCTGGTGGAGCGTGGCGGCCGTGTCCGTAGCTTCCATGTCCAGCACGCCACGAAGAAGAGCGTTCGCGAAATCCTGGTCCGCAACGTGGACCGCAAGAGCGTGCTCTATACGGACGAAAGCCGCCTCTACACCGAGACCGGCAAAGAGTACGAAGGCCACGACACGGTGAACCATTCCGCTAAGGAATACGTGCGCGGCGTGATCCACACGAACACGATTGAGAACGTCTTCTCAGTGTTCAAGCGCGGTATGCGTGGCGTGTATCAGCACTGCGGAGAAGCGCATCTGTTCCGCTATCTGGCGGAGTTTGATTTCCGGTACAACCGCCGCTCTGGCCTGGGCTACTCCGATGCCGAGCGCGCCGTGGAAATCATTCGTGGCGCTGCGGGCAAGCGGCTCACCTATCAACAATCTCACTAAGCCGAGATCGTTGAAGCAGCGGGCGCGTGCGTTCGGGCGGTGGCGCACGCGCAAGAAGAATCGCTTATAGTCGAAATGTGCGGTCCGGCTTGGGTCCGATGACGATCCATCGGGTACCCCAATGCCGGGTAACCGCATACCAGTGCCGGCCGGCGACTCGCACCCATGAGGACGCCATGCTGGGATCGCACTGGGCCAGCCAAGGAGGGCGCGCGCCTCCGAGGCTGGGCCGATGCTTCCATGAACGGCGGTCAATCCGTTCGATGGACGCGACATTCGCAAACCTTAAGGTCTGCGGCGCCGTGGACCGGAGGTTTATAGATGAGCATTCATCTCAAACTGACGGTCAACGTCACGATTGCAGTTTCAGCTTCTAGTATCGCTCTAGCGATCCTTCTGCTTCGACTGTTTATCTGACGTGGAGGCGGGGGCGGTCTTCGACTTCTCCCGCCTCTCCCTAGGTTTCGGAGGCGTGTTTAGAGCACGCTTTAGCGCATCGTCCCGTCGGCGCTCGGTGTCTTTTTCGCTCAAGGGAGCGTCAGATGACTTCGGCATTAAAGAAGCTCACGAAAAAGCGTCCAACCATTGAGCAGATTAACACTGCCATGGACGAACTCTCCAATGAAGGGACGCGCGGTGCAATCATAGTGGCGAGCGCCTTAATCGAAGACATTCTTCGAGGCGCAATTCTGGTCTGTATGGTGTCACTCAATCAGGAGGAACAAGACCTTCTATTCAACGGGACAGCGCCCCTTTCCAGCTTCTCGGCGAAGATACGTCTTGCATACGCCTTAGGGATTGTCGGACCAGAAACGCGGAGCGATCTAGACCGACTTAGGGAGCTTCGCAACGCTTGCGCCCACGCGCAAGTGCCGGTGACGTTTGAAACGGACGAGATCAAAACCGCCATAAACAACTTCAAATGGCTAGATCAGGTGTCCAATCGCGAAAAGCTGTCGACGCACGATCTCTTCGTGGCCACCGCGAGGATCCTCATGATCCACCTGACTACACGGCTCGCCAATGACGACCTGGGAGCACCTGAGGTGCTCTGCATACCCCGGTGAGGCGATGAGCATTGCGGTGTAAATTTCGCCCACGACATCAGCAGGCGACTCGAACCTGGGATCGTACCCGCCGAACACCCTTGCACCCGCCTCGATCATAGCGGGCGTCACTTCAATCTCTTCACTGCCCGGCGCGCCAGCTTCCTTTTCGGAGGCGTCGCCAATGTGATTCTTCATGGCTGCTATGTCAAGTATATAATTAGGAATAAATTCCTAACTGTATTCCTGACGTAGCAGACGCCGTGAGGTATTATTTCACCTCGTAATAGGCCGGTGTTTTGTCAGGAATTCAGGACGAATTCCTTGGGCAGATGATCTTGAAGACGAGACAGAGAGTTTGCTTACCTGCCCTCACTGCGGGGAGGGGTTTTCGATTTGCCCCGAGACTTTGAAGGAGATGGAGCAAGAGCTTCGTCTTTGGGACCATTGGTTTGATGATGCTCCCACGGTTCTAGGTGGTCTGATAGCAATCCTTGCCCGCCGGAGAACAGAGTTCCCATAGCCAAGGCATTCACAACCGGAGGCTTGATCACCGCGGATCGGTTTGTTCGATCTATCCGCTTCTCAAGGCGCTTAAGCACACGTTTAAGGCGGCGGGAGTAGCGAGCTACGAGCAACGCGGCCATCTGATCGCAAAGGTGCGCATACGCCCTCTGCTGGTCATCCTCACGTCGGATAGAATCCAGCGCAGCGGTGAGGCGTCGGCCTGCGCGTTTAGGTGTCTTAATCGAGCTGATAACCCCTTTTATGAGGGGATCGTTGAAGTCGATCGGCTTCTTGCTGTGGGCGAAAGCGTTCCGTATCCGGCGGATCACGTTCATGTTGTGAAGCAGTTCGTCGTCTAGAATACGGAATGCGAAGGCCATCAGGAGCTTGGCATAGAAGGAGTGGAGCGGACCTCTTTCGCTGTTTAGCAAGGCCCAGGTTTCGTCGTCGTCGCGCGGGAAGTGGCCACGCAGCAACACCTCCAACTCATGCTCAACCAAGATAGCTCCGGAGATCGCAGCCGTTGTGGGCTCGCCGGTAGAGACCGCTTTGTAATGGAGGTCTAGATCCTCGCTGGTAGGCTCTTGCCTACTTCTGTCGCGGAGGGATGGTTTGCTGCGTCCCCGATTGCGAGATGGCATAGGTGCCTCATGGATGATGATCAGACACTGGACGACAAAGAGACCGTGCGCCGCCGCGACGAGGCTCTGAAACGCGCTTTAAACACTCCACCGAAGCCGCGAAAGTCGGACACGAAGAAGTCCAGCACCAAGAACCCCCGGCCAAGTGAGCCGAGGGTTTCGGATTGGAGGCTCTTAATGTTTAGGCTGCTCTTGAGCGGCTTCCGCAGCACGTTCGGCCTGCGAAAGCGTGTTAATCATATTCCCCAACGAATTCACGAGTTCGACGGCTGCGTTTGGAGCCAACACCAGCCTGGCCGTGACAAAAACAGAGGGCTTCGTCCCATCTTTGGGGGCTTCATTTGTCATTTCTGGAATGAGCCTCATAGCCCCCATGGTGACGGTGCAGACCCCATTGAAGAAGCCTGTCGAAATGAGCGTGTCTGCGTAAACGTCACGGACGCTAGCGTCATCTACGAGGGGCAATTTCGGTTTCTCATTAGCCATGATGGCTCTCCTTTCATGTTAGAAGAGCCAGCAAACGGCTTGACGCAATACGGGTGAGGAATAGACTCGTAGACCTTGGAACAGACAATTCCCCTGCCGCCCGCTGGCAGGATCAAGAGCGGGCGTGGTCGCAACACGCCCGCTCTCAATTTATATAGCCCCATTATCCCCAATCCAGCGGCATGTTCACGGTTTGCCCTGACTCGTCCACAGGGAAAGCGGCGCTCCCGCTCTACTGGAATCGCGTGGCGAATAGCCGGCCAGCCCTCCCCCTACCGATGATTCGACCCCGAATAGGGCCGTCCGATAAGCCAGGTCTGTCCCGCCGCCGGCGCGCAGGATGTCGCCATCACCACCGCAAGCTGGTTCGGCACATCGGGTCCGGGATTGTCCAGACAGCGCGGGAACAAGCGCATATCCTGATTGCGGATGATCACGGCGCTGCCGAAGCGGACGATGTCGTCCGGCGGCTCCTGCCCCGGCACGTCCGCGTCCCGCTTCTCCGCCTTGTCCTCAAGCGCATCGCTCATCTCGGCCATCTTCTCTTCCATGGCCGCGAGCTTTTCGGAGAGGCAGGCGATCTTCGCCGCGTCGTCGCCGTCCGAGCAAAGGGCCGCTGCATGGCCGGCGTTCGGCAGCAGCAATCCCGCGGCGAGCCCTGCGGCAGCAAGCTTCATCGTCAAACGAGGGGTCAGGCGCGTCTTGTGGTTCAACGTCATGGGCTTCTCCTCCCGAGGCTTCTCCTCCCGATCGGTATCGGTTGAAGTCTAGCCCCACTTCGCGGCCGCCAGATGCCGCTTTTTCCGCCAAAGCGGGCGAAATTCGATCAACAAAACGTGTGGGCTGCGGCGCTCTGTGGCTTCCCGGCACGCCCCCGCCCTGAAATAGTCCTCCTGGTCCGTCATAACGCTTGCCGATCCGCGCCCCCCGGGCTAGCGGATACCGCATCGTCGGGGGAATCGTTCGCGTGCAGGTTGAGTGGTCTTTCAGAAGGTCGGAGAACGGCCCGGTGTCCCGATCCTTGCGATCAGCGCCCCGCCTCGCCGCCCTGGCGATGATGCTCGCCGTCTCGCTCACCGCCTGCAGCAAGAACGAGCTGCCGACGGAGGAGTATCAGATCTCCAGCGAAACGCCGGAGATGCGTGCCCAAGCCCTCGCCAACGCGAAGATCGCCTGCGAGGAGCAGACCCGCAGAAGCGGCATGAAATCGGTCCTCACCATCTTCTCGCGCATGCGCCCCGGCTCGGCCGAACGGGCCTTCGTCAGCTGCATGGAAGACAAGGGCTTCGATCCCGACGCGCCCGAGGCCTTCCCCGAACGCCCCGAGGATGCCGTGCTGGCTTCCGAGCTCCCCGCCGAGAACTGATCCGCCACCGCCGCAAGGCGAACCTGGACGCGCGGCGATTTACCAAATATCCCAACAATCTGCCGCAATCTCGCTATAACTTCGGCAGCTTCGATCGAACATCCCGGGGGCAGATTTGCGGGACCTCTTCAGCGGCAACCGGCGCCGCAAGCTCATCGACTGGCTCGCCATCGACGCCTGGATCGATTCCGGGCTCTACGGCGCCTGGATGCGCATCCGCGATTGGGGCAGCGCCTATTCCACCTTCTTCGGCCGCTTCGAGGTCAAAGGCCCGCTGAAATTCTTCAACGAGCTCGCCTGCGATGGGCTGACGCTGGCAACCGGCGGCCTGCTCATTGTCTCCGCCTTCGCCCTGCCCGCCTTCGATATCGCCCGCGGCAAGATCAACCTGTCCGACGAATACAGCGTTACGTTCCTCGATCGCTACGGCAACGAGATCGGCAAGCGCGGCCTGCTGCGCGACGATTCGGTGCCGCTCGAGGAGATCCCGGACAACCTCATCAAGGCGACCCTCGCTACCGAGGACCGCCGCTTCTTCGAGCATTTCGGCATCGACGTCATGGGCACCTTGCGCGCCATGGCGGAGAACGCCCGCGCCAATGCCGTCGTCCAGGGCGGCTCCTCCCTCACCCAGCAGCTCGCCAAGAACATGTTCCTGTCGCCGGAGCAGACCCTGGAGCGCAAGATCAAGGAGCT
>Ga0310345_10004719_pt1 | contig 12300 bp, 9 predicted proteins | sample HC15DNA20500_MG_FD_204667 | JGI IMG/M metagenome (GOLD analysis project Ga0310345, IMG submission 204667) | Marine microbial communities from station ALOHA, North Pacific Subtropical Gyre - HC15-DNA-20-500_MG | ecosystem: Environmental > Aquatic > Marine > Oceanic | place: Pacific Ocean: North...
AAAGAAAACTGTAAGTAAAAGGCAAATAGTTTATGCGCTTCACGGAACCCTCAAGTCTTTAGTCTTTCGAAGAAACAGAAAAATATAGTAGATTAACCCAGCACCAGCGGCAATGGAAAACAAACTGCCAAGTAAATAGATAACGGTAGCGTTTGCCAAATAGAACCTTAAACACCAAGCACCAAAACCAAATGAGAAAATAGCAGAGATAAGAATCACAATGATGTGAAATGCTTTAAGTGACATGATTAGAGACTTTTACCACCAATTTAAGATCTAGAAAAGGCAAAGTCAGATGTTGAAGTTTCACCCTCGTTAACCGTAACCGTTGCGGTTTGAGTCCCCAATTTTTCATGCCAAGCTTCAATCTGATAAGTACCAGCCGGTAAATCCCTGATTTCAAATTTCCCGTTCGGAGCAGTCAGGCTGAAAAATGGATGGGGCAGAACACTAACATATCCACCCATCCAAGGATGAACATCACATTTAATTGGAAAAGGATCCTGTTCTTCTTCTTGGAAAGTATAATTGATTTTCTTGGTCATTTTTGGCATGGCTTTATTGAATTCTGAGTTTATATCTGGCATGGCATGAACATTGTGCATGATACCATCAGAGTTCTTGATGGTTATTTCTTGGCCAGTCATCACTGCTAGAATATGTGGTTTATACATACACCCATATTGATCTAGAGCGGCTGGTTGAATACGACCAGCCGAAACCTCATCAGTTGCGTCATAGACCCGACCAATAGGTGGACCTTCTGTAATACGAACCAATATATTCGCCAATGTATTGCTTGGTCCAATAACTACAGTATCAGATGTTGGTTCGGTTGTTGTATATTTTCCGTAACAACCGACATCAACCGACATCTCTTCTATCAGCGATTTCACTCTGGGAACAGTGCCTTCAAAAGTAACCAACCCGGAAATCACTGAGGTGCCATATATGGCGCCACCGGATGAAGCAGTTGTTGAACCATCGCCTGTTTGTTGAGGATTAAACACTTTATTACGCCAATAAGCACCAATTGGACTACCTGTTGGGGCAGTAAATTCACCACTATGTTCGTCATCATGGTTTCCATGATCCTCTTCATGTTCCTGAGGCTCATGAATGTGGGCTAAAGACTCATTATACTTTTCTTGGAATCTGCGTTCATCTTCATCATTATAATACGGATGCTTGTTTCTTGTCGCACCTAATGCAATGAATACTAAAATCAAAAAGCAGACAACCGTTAGTCCTAGAAGCTGGTAAATGGACTTCTTTTCGTGGTTCAAGTGCATGAAATACAATGCTACTAACGACCCCTTAACTGCAGCAACGATTAAAGCAATCATAATACCACCAGATATACCGAAGTCAACGTAGCTAATCCCAACGGTGACCGCTGTCAGTATGGCTAAAGCCAAGAAAACATATAAATACTTCTTAACGTCTTGGCTGACATCATGTATATGATCTTCCGACATTATTTAATTCCTTCCTAACTTCCAGGTAACAAATAGAGAACAGGAAACAGAAAAATCCAGACCAGATCGACAAAGTGCCAATATAATCCAGCACACTCAATTCGATTTATAAATCTGTCCGGCTCAGTCGCCCACATTTGACAACCCGGAACTGCTGATACAAATGTTTTCACCAATCCCGAAAGCAAAAGAAAAACGTATAAAATAATGGGACTAACTGCAAAAACAATCCCAGATTTGTGATACAACAAGAAAGCACTTAATGCTATCAATGCAACAGGTATAATCAGGTAATATATGATTGCCCAAAATCGTGTTAACAGGGATTTCCAAGGTAATAAGAAGTATCCATTGACTAGGACACCGCCGATAATGTGAAGCGCATGTAATCCGGTCAAGGTAAAGTATATAGCGTAGAAATTATGGGTTTTGGGATATATACCGTGAGAAAATTTGTAGTTATATTCATAAGCTTTTGCGACTAAAAAAACCAACGAGAGTAAAACGGTAAGTCCCATAAAAAGTTGGAATCTTTTCAAACTCTCAGCTCGGATTTTTTGAGGATTGGACAGAGCCGATACCGTAATCCTTTCCTGAACATCCTCCGAACCTAATTCCAAGTTGGCTATTTCTTTCTCCCTTGCCCGACCAATTGCTAGAGATGCCCAAGCCATGACAATAGTAACACTGGAAGCAATCAAGACGAAGGTGTTGAAGGTCGCTAGCGGAACATTGAGACCAGCACCACCTTTTTCAACCGGAATACTACCTTCGAGCCAACCAACTGCTCCAGTACGTAACAGAATATAAGTAGAGAAAAGACCTCCAAACAGCATCACTTCAGACGCCAAGAAAAGCCATATTCCCATTTTACCGTTATAGACTCCCGTGTCCGGTCGACTTTCTACTGTGTAAGGAATTTGCAAAGTTAAGCCTCCAATTCCAGTGCCTGATTTTGTGGTGTAAAATCTTCGTCCATGCCCGGCAGACTATATTCATATGGCCCCCGAAAGACTTCAGGAATTTCGGCGAAATTCATGTGAGGTAATGGAGGAGATGGCGCAGCTGTCCATTCTAGTGTCGTGGCCTGCCATATATTATCCTTAGCTTCCTCACCCCACCAGATGCTACTGAAAAAATTAAAAATAAATGGGAGTTGGAAAATCGCCAGTCCCCAAGCACCATACGACATCACTTGATTCCAACCTAAGACATCCTGAGCATGAGCGTATGTGAGACCTCCGTCAGCCAATCGTCTAGAGACACCAGCTAACCCCTGAATAAACATCGGCATAAAAATCACGTTCATACCAATAAAAGATCCAAGAAAATGAATTTTACCTAAGCCCTCGTCCATACGACGACCTGTAATTTTAGGAAACCAGTAATAGATTCCAGCAAAAAGGGCAAAGATAGTACCTGGAGCAACAACATAGTGAAAATGACCAATAACATAATAAGTATCGTGAAGCGGAATATCACTGGTGTTCAGTCCCAAAGGTAAACCTGTCAGCCCGCCAATACCAAACATTGGCAAAAACGCCAAGGCGAAAAGCATCGGAGTATTGAAACGGATCGACCCACCCCAAAGTGAAATCATAAATGCTGTTAAGATAACAACAGATGGAATGGAGATAATCATGGTTGTGGTTTGAAAAAAGGCACTGATGGCTGTACCCATACCAGTCAGGTACATGTGATGAGCCCAAACGATAAAAGACATAAAGCCAAGAAAAATCACAGCATAAACCAGAGATTTATAGGCCCAAAGTGGTTTCCGTGTGTTATTGGCGATAATCTCGCCAACAATCCCCATAGCTGGTAATATCAAAACATAAACTTCTGGGTGGGCTAAAAACCAGAATAAATGTTGCCAGAGTATCGGACTTCCGCCACCAGCCACATCAATTGGTTGACCACTAACCACCAAACCAGTTGGCATGAAGAAACTGGTTCCAGCAAGACGATCCATCAGTTGGAGGATTCCTGCTGCTTCCAACGGAGGAAACGCTAGCAAAAGCAGAAAAGATGTAACCAACTGCGCCCAGATAAAAAACGGTAGACGCATAAAGCCCAATCCTGGCGCACGAAGTTGAATAATGGTAACAATAATATTGACAGAACCAAGCAAAGACGATGTAATGAGAAATACCATGCCAACAAGCCAAAAATCTTGTCCATGTCCAGCAGCAATATTAGATAATGGAGGATAAGATGTCCAACCGGACTGGGCAGGACCAAGAGGAATAAAAAAGCTAATCAACATAATAAGACCACCGACAAAATAGACCCAGTAGCTAGTCATATTAAGCCGAGGAAAAGCCATATCCGGCGCTCCTATTTGAATCGGAACAATATAATTACCAAATGCTCCGACACCGAGTGGAACAACCCCTAGGAAAACCATAATAGTACCGTGCATAGCGCCAAACTGGTTGTACACTTCCGATGAAATCACAGCACCAATTATAGGAAGAGGATTATCGGGAAACGCCAATTGCCAACGCATCAACATCATCAGGACAAAACCAAAAAAAAGAAAAACCAAGCTAGTAATACCATACTGGATACCAATGGTCTTGTGGTCTACCGAGAAAAAGTACTTTCGCCAGAAACCCTCATCGTAATGATGTTCCTCATGGTGATGCTCCTCATGATTTTCATGAAGGTCTGAATCGTTCTGATGTTCCATTTTCTTATCCTGTGTAATGCTTTGCTTCTAGGAGATTAACTTAATAATTAAGATTTACTCAAGGTAAAGTTTAATGTATGGGTTTTACCGTCCACAACAGTAACAGCTTGTGTTTGTGTCCCCAGTTTTTCGTGCCAAGCTTTAACATCATAAGTACCAGCTGGTAAATTCCTAATTTCAAATTTTCCATCTATGTCAGTCACATTAAAAAACGGGTGATTTGAAATGCCAATGTAACCTCCCATCCACGGGTGTACATCGCACTTAATAGGGAAAATTGGTTCAGCTTCTTCAAAAGTATGCGAATATGTCTTCCTGGTTTTCGGCATGGCTTTATTAAACTCGGTATTTTTTGCTGGCAACGCATGGACATTATGCATGATTCCATCCGAGTTTAAAATTTTGATTTCTTGTCCCACCATGGCTCCGACCACATGAGGTTTATACATACAACCTTTCTGGTCTATCACTACGGGTTCGGATGGGGTAGCATATTCGGCATTGGTTGGCACCCCTTTTGCGATATGAACAAATACATTCGCTAATTGGTTTTCTTTGCCTAAAACAATTGAATCTGATACTGGATCATCGGAGTACTCAGCAATACAGGCCGACTCTACAGCCATATCTTCAGCTAGAGATTTAGTCCATTTCTTTGGAGCTTTGCCTTCAAAGGTAATTTCTCCAATGATAACCGCAGTTCCTGTTGAATCCACGGCGGCTGTTACGGTTTTGCTATCAGTAGACGCAGATGGTCGTTTAGGAACAGGCCTTCGTCTCTCTGCTGGTTTATCACTCCCGCTACAACCAATTAAAATTGAAACTGTCGTAACCATAAATACAATAGCAACAAATCTTTTTCTCATTATTGTTTATGTGTTTTCCTTCTCAAATTTTTCAGCCAGAAAATGCTTAAACCCTTCCATATCCGCAGGCACCTCAAAACCACGAAACTCGCTACGACAATCGTAACAAACAACCATGTTTGGCACACGTCGATACAGTAACCAATCAAAAAACGACAGAACTGGCAAGCTGAGACAATAAGTGAAGGGTGCCAAGCAAACACCCACGAACATGATGGCTAACCCCAAGACCTTGTTGAAATCCTTTTGTCCGTAAAAATATGGACAACCACATATAGGACATTTCTTAAAGATGCTATCCCGATTAATCTGCCATGTTGTCTTGCAACTCGAACACTGAATACTTTTGACTTCCTCACCAACTTCAATTTGTGAATCATGACAACAGCGTTGGCATTCAACACCGATCGACGGTTTCATAGCGCAAGGCCATACTGAATCAAGTAATACTTATACGCAAAATCTCCCATCAGGACTGAAATGGAGACTACATACAAAATTCCTGTTGCCGATTGAGTTGATTTTAACTTTACCGTTTCATGTACAAAATACAGGAGAATAAATGGAAAAATCGTTCCAAAAAACAATCCAACCGATAGGAGGAGACCATCAACCATCTGAATGAAGCGAAACAGCGATATCTCAACGTCCAAATACGTCACTTTTCCAATCATAATCGACAGAAGATTCCAAATTAATCGAAGAGTCACCAACCCCCAGAAGATCCTAGTAGCCTTCATCAACAAATTAATCGGTAAATTTTCGACATTCAAGTACCAATGACCAAGTACACCCGCAAATATTGAAGCGCATAATACTAGACCACTAAGAATACTGATAACCTGCAACATCCAGTCGTACGAAATCAACTGGTTCTGTACTTGAAAAAGAGCAATAATTCCTATAACTGATGTCGAAGCTATCGAGAACCATTTTATCCGATCCCGATTCCAAAAGTAAGCGGAAACGGCAAGCAATGCTAAAAACCAGAAAGTTACCAGCCCTTTTACCGGAAATGTGACAGCATCTATACGCCACAGACTAACCACTCCAAGTCCACCAATGACGCCACAAAAGCCAAGATTGAAACGATAAAACCCAGTTTTCACAACCTCTCTGTCATTAACCCAAAAAAAAAGGGGATATAAACAGCCGAAACCCAGTGAAGTTGTCACAAGCGCGTTAGTTAGCATTATTATTCGATGACAAGAATATAATCTCGCAAAGCATGAATCTGGTCTTGTTCTTCAGCTGTTAGGCTTGCTGGATCAAAGTAGGATGGCATCTTAGTTCCTGGAAGCAATTTTTGCGGATCAAGTAACCACTTGACAATCCACTCCGGTTTCAACCGCTGTTTCGCCATAGCTAAGTTAGGAGCCCAATTAGCTGGTGAGCCTCCAGGCATCTGATTCCCTTTGATATGGCACTTAATGCATTGAAACTCTTGTTCTAGTAGGTTTTTGGCGTTGGTATATTCTTCTGTAGTGAATTTTGGTTTTAGGTCATCGACAAATGGAAAGTCCTGCTGGTCAAGGTAACTGAAATATCTAACTAAGGCATTAACTTGCTCTTCGGTAAAATTGAAGGTTGGCATTCGGACCTTCAGCCACGGTCGAATGGGCATAGGCGCACGGAAGAAACTATATAACCAATCTGTCTGTACTTTTTGGCCTTCGCCTATAAGATTAGGTGGACTATAACTGTTGGTTACAACTTGTGCCTCATTCTGATCACGTCCCTCAAAGTGTGCAAGCCAGTTTGTGATGCTAGGTTTAATTGATCCTCCTGCGTCTTCAAGAAGATGGCAACCAGTACAATTGTATTCGCGGGCCAAACTCTGTCCTCGCTCAACATAAACATTCTCTGGCGTCCGAGGTATCATCTTGGATGATAGAGCTTCTTCGTTGACAAAACCTAACAAAGCAGTAACCACCGCTTCAACTTCTAAATCACTAAAGCCAAAGTTAGGCATTCGAGTCTTTTCAGTGAACTTCTTGAGTTTGACTACCTTAGCATCATCTAGATTAGCAATTTTCTCTGTATTACTATCAACAATAGCGTTCGTATCCCAAATTCGTGGATTCAATAGCTTTTGGCGAAACCAACTGTGATTCGTATGACTCAAGTGTTTCAAGCTTTTAGGTTCAATGTGGCCATGCTGATCATACACGGCTTCTTGTACTGAACCAAAGTCGAGTTTCTTGGTCATTTTACTGCCGTGATATGTTAAGTCGACCCCAACCGGTTTCTGGGTTTCAAATCCAGGAATGTTATGACAACCATAACAACCATAATGAGAAATAAGTTTCTGACCAGTAAATGCCAGCATCTGATCCGAACTCATTTCTTTAATTTCTGCTTTTACCGCAGCCTCGGATCTGGAACCTTCCAAAAACTCTTCCGTGATAGTAGATAGTATCTCTTTATTCAGTGAACCGACATTCGTTTTCTTGAAAGTCTGACGTAGTGTAACGAGATAGGAAGTGAGATCGGCCGCTTCCTTGTCCGTCAGTCGCAAGTTAGGCATTCGCGTATCTGGATTGTATTGGGTGGGATCTTTTAACCAGTTATATACCCACTTTGGAGAAGTCTTGACACCCGTGCCGATTAAGTTTGGTCCTTGTTCAACGCGCATCGTATTCCGATGAGCTTCGATTTTAGCTTTTTTCTGTGCATCTGTATCGTTCGATGAAAAATCGGTTGATTCAATTGATGACTCGGGTGAAATTTGGTGACATCCCATACAGCCAAGCGAATTGAAAAGTGTTTCCCCCGTTTCAGCATCACCCCTAACCGGAACCTCGGCCATCTCAAATTCTGAGCTGTTTTGGTAGAGATAGTGGGCAATGGCATGAACTTCTTGGTCATTTCGTTCATCGGCATGCCTATTGTTAAGAAGTCCATAAAATTTCGGCATCCAAGTATTATGACGAAAATCTGTCGGGTTTTTAATCCAGTTGCGTGTCCAATTTTCATCTTCAATCTTTGAAGCCACTTTGGTTAAACTCGGCCCAACGGGTTTTCTTTCCTCATATTTCTTTATATTATGACAGCCGTAGCAACCAGCTCTCTCGATCAATGCAAGGCCAAGAGTTAGCTTCTCCCCACCGTCGATCTCTGATTCACCAGAATGACATTTGAAACAACCTGCTTCAGCATACTTGGTTGGAAACATCGGTCTTTGCCAATGGTGGAGAGTAAACCAATCTGGATGAGTGTTTTCTGTTGGATAGTTATGAATTTCTCCCCATTCCTCTTCTTGGTGATGAGATGAAGGTTTATGCACAACTGACGAGAAACTTGTCCCTCTACCACGACCTGCATGACAGCTTGAACAACCAAACTGCTCGATTGGATGTGGTGAATCGCTGCTGAGGAATAGGTCCAGTCTTGGGTGTGCTCTAAATGGTTTTTCCACCGTTTGCAGAAGATCATCTTGGTTACGGTCTTCCTCAGGATCAAGCAAACCATTTCCGTTATCATCTTCATGTATATAATCTTTACGCTGGATACCTAGATGACAGGTAGTGCATCTGTCAACTTTTGGAACCCTAGAAAAATTTAAGTCCTCAATCACATCAGGAACAACAATTTGATCAATTTTATAGTAGGGACTAGAAAGATCAAGAACAGGCAGGTCTCGAATATGGTTACCCACTGTATTTATTACTCGAGCTATGGTCGCCCCAAATTCCCCTTGGCTATCAACTTCGTATATATCGTTTTGGAGATCAACGTTATTTCCTATACTAACAAGTTGAGGATCCACTTTTCTCAATTTACTTTTTAGGACATTTACATCTGACATCAGAGCCCTAGCTTCTTTTTCCAAACGTTTTTTCTCTGCTTCATATGGCTTTAACTCGTCACGAAGATCCTTGAGATTTTGGTTGGCACCCCGCATTTTTGGTGCCAACTCATTCATCTTTTTCTCTTTATCTTGCATTTCAGCCTTCAGCTGTTCAGCATTGTGATGTTCCCCATGATGAGCAACGGCCTCTTCATAAAGATATTTGATCTCGTCATACAGAGATTTCCTTCGTTGGTATTCACCGGTATATCTAAAACTATCTGCTTCTTTTTCAGCAATTCGTGCTTTAAGTGCTCCCACCTTTTCGTATTTATCATCTAGGGCACGCTCTGCTTCATCAAGTGCATACATTGTTTCTGCATATTCTGCTTGGCTTAGCAGTTTTGCCTCTGCGACCAAGTATGCATCCTTGGTCTTATCAATTTCCAATTGGCGAAATTCTCGCTGGTATTCCTTCCATTTTCGAGCATAATCATCTTGAAACATCCAAAGAAGAGTTAAAACAAATATGATGCTGGAAATAGCAAACCATTTATTGAGAAGAGAAATTTTGTAGTATCGTTCTTCTTGTTCTGCCATTATTGATGGTAACCTTCGACAATCATGAATAAAAAAACCTTCTACATTTCTATCTGTAAGACATTAGAAGAATAAATTAAATGTTAAAGAAATATTCTGGTATAGCAACTAAGTATTTCAGGTTAAACAACCACCTCAAATACATTTTTGCTGGGAGGGAAGCGAGCGAAAGCACTAAAACGAGGAAAACACTATATCGCGCAGTTCCAAGCTTTTCAAAATATTTTCTAAAAACGGTCAGTGTTAGAATCGGTGGCAAGAAAGCAAAATACCCCCCAATTAGCAAGAACCCGAAAATTTCCCGTTTAATAATATTTTTAGGCAATCCTTGTTCCAGCCATTTCACCCAGACATACTCCGATAAATTAACATTAGTCAAAGCCGGTAATAAGTGCGGATCCCAGTATTGGAAGGGGCCAAAGAAATTCCAATTAGGACCACGTAAAAAGGTCCCAATGATTATCATTACAACCCACATTCCTAACCAGCCAAACATAAAGATAGAGATCTCTGCCTTACGCTCAGCATAACTGTAATATCCCGACCCTTTTGGGTTAAGATCAATATAAGGTATAGCCATCAAGCCGACAATTATAAGTGTCGGAAACACCACACCTGCTAACCATGGGTCATAATAAACCAACATTTCCTGCAAGCCTAAAAAATACCATGGAGCCTTTGACGGATTAGGAGAATCGGCTAAATTCGCAGGCTCTTCAAGCGGAGCTTTCAAAACAATCCCCCAAATAGTTAAGAAAACAGAGCAGAGAATGAGTGCAATGAATTCAACATAAATAAGGTCCGGCCAAACAAGCACTTTATCTTCGGGATCATGATACTCATCCACGGGTTCATTATTGGCTATCCGTTCATCATTTTCATATGCCTGCTTCATACTTAACCATAAGAAGAAAGTAACTCCGAAAATCAAGCCTATGATCGGTACATTGTCTGGTTTGAAAATAATCAGTTGGAAATTACGATCGGTCAACCCTCCAAAAAGAAAGAAAGCCAACAAGACTGAAAAAAGGACAATCCCTCCCTTATTGCTCCAAATTTTATGGATCCCCAACTTTCGATTAACTTTCATAAACCAATTATTGGGTGGAAAAACAAAGAAAAATGTAGCAATGACAACAGTGAATAGAACTGTTGGCCGAGAGATGTAATTGATAGAGTTTTTTATTATTTCCATAACGAACTCAGATTTTCTTCCTTACCCTACTCTAAGTTGGGCCAGAAATACCTCCATCTTTTCGAACTCGCCAAAAATGAACAGCCATAAAAATCATGATGATAAAAGGCAAACCTATACAATGTAGAACATAGAACCTGAGGAGAGTTGCTTCTCCAACAAAGCGCCCAGCTTTTAGGATAAAACTCGCATCAGCTCCTGGATGTACCAATTTAACATCACCAATCTGCATTAAAGCAGCACCTGGACCTTCATAACCAAGGAAAGGTGAAGCTCGTCCCATGTTTGCTCCGACTGTAATAGCCCATATGGCCAACTGATCCCAAGGTAAAAGATAGCCAGTAAAACTCAATAACAGAGTCAAAGTCAGAAGTATGACGCCCACAGCCCAATTGAATTCTCGGGGTGGTTTATATGATCCGGTCAAAAAGACCCGAAACATGTGTAACCATACGGTAATGACCATCAGGTGGGCCCCCCAACGATGGATCTCACGCATAACACCCAATGGCACCTGTTCACCCAAGTCAATCATATCCATGTATGCATGTTCAACAGTTGGTCGATAATAAAACATCAGCAAAATGCCAGTAATCGTCAGGATAAGAAACACAAAAAAGGAAAGTCCTCCCATACACCACGTGTATTTAACTTTAACAGCATGCTTGGGTAATCGTACAGGATGCAGGTGTAAGAAAACATTGTTCAGTACACCCATCATCCTCTGTCTTCTGGTCGTTGGTATCCCACCTGTACGGAAGATCGATCGCCAAATTTGTGTGCTACTCACTTTCTGAAAGAGGCTTTCTTTACCCCCTCTTGAATCTTTCATTAAACAGTTTCCTCTCGATACACTACACAACTAGATAAGACTCAGGTTTTTCCCATTCACCTTTTTCTTGTTGAAATTTCTGCTCTTTATCAATCAAGATTTGACCATCATCAGCCCAAACAATACGGTACCGTTCTAGTGGTCTTGGTGCGGGACCTTCAAAATTAATTCCTGTTTTTCGAAAACCACTGCCATGACATGGGCACTTGAATTTGCTTTCACTACCTAGCCAATTGGGAGTACAACCCAAGTGTGTACACGTAGTTGACAGTGCATAGATGTATTCATCAGTTCGGCCAATCCAAACTCCATACTTTTCTTTCCACCTTTCATCAATTGCACCGATTGAATAATCACTTGGAAGACCAGCCTTAAAGGATTGTGGAGGTTCAAATAGTACATTCGGAAATAAAAAGCGTCCTAACATAGTTAAAAAAGCACCGGTTGCCATAGCAAAAGCAGTCCAGCCAATTCCCAACCAAGGTATAAAGGATCGTCTATCAATTGGTTCAACGGTAATCGTGCCTCTCGGTATATCGAAGACTTCGGGAACTGCAGTCCCAGTAACAAATGGGTGGCTGTCTACCTCTTTGGTTGTTGTTCGAGCTGCCTTGGTCGCCGGTTTCTGGGCAGATGCCTTAGGAGCAGTTTTTTGAGGTGTCGCGGCAGATGCACCAGCACCACCGCCTTGTTTGGCCCTTTTACGAAGAAGCATTTTCCGTCGGGATGGTGATAATCCCTCCAGCTCGGCATCGTCGAAATCGTCTTCTGGAGGTGGTGAGGCTTCTTGATCTACTAACTCTTCCTCCGGTTGAGGTGTCGCGGCAGAGGCACCAGCACCACCGCC
>Ga0310345_10004721_pt1 | contig 12294 bp, 12 predicted proteins | sample HC15DNA20500_MG_FD_204667 | JGI IMG/M metagenome (GOLD analysis project Ga0310345, IMG submission 204667) | Marine microbial communities from station ALOHA, North Pacific Subtropical Gyre - HC15-DNA-20-500_MG | ecosystem: Environmental > Aquatic > Marine > Oceanic | place: Pacific Ocean: North...
TCAGTACCGGGAGAGCACCGGGAAGCCCAAGACAAACTGGGCAAACACTCGTGTTCGGGGGAGCACCAAAACCGGCATCGCACCCACAGAAAATCTTCGTATCGGTCAGAAGCTGCGCGTGAATTTCAAGGCCAATGACTGGTTCGAACTTCCAGCTTTGCACCGGCGCTTCAATCATCGGCACGGTCGACCGACGCGCTCACACTGGGTCCAGCCGCCAACACCCTTCGCTCTGCATTGCCGGCAAAAGTTTCAAAGTTCTTTACGAACATTGTTGCCAACTTAGCTGCCTGCGCATCGTAATCGGCAGTACTAGCCCAAGTCTTACGAGGACGTAAGACCTCAGTCGGTACCCCGGGACATGAAACGGGCACGTCAACATTAAAGACCGGATCCGTTTCAAATTGCACGTCGTCAAGTTCACCGGCCAAAGCTGCAGCAATCAGTGCGCGTGTGTGCGAGATCGGCATGCGGCGGCCGACACCGAATGGGCCACCGGTCCAGCCCGTGTTGACTAGCCACGCAGTAGTTCCATGAGTTGCGATCCGCTCGCCGAGTAGCGATGCGTAGGTGGTAGGCGGCCAGACCATGAACGGTGCGCCGAAACAGGTACTAAAAGTAGCCGTCGGTTCGGCAAGGCCACGCTCCGTACCGGCAACCTTGGCCGTATAGCCAGACAAAAAATGATACATCGCACCAGCAGGCGTTAGCCGCGCGATAGGCGGCAGTACGCCGAAGGCGTCCGCAGTTAGCATGAAGAGATGCGGCGGGTGTTCACCTTGTCCAGACGTTACAAATCCATCGATCGCTGACAGTGGATAGGCGCCTCTGGTATTCTCCGTCACAGAGTCATCGTCGAGGTCTAATCGCCGCGTGACCGGGTCCACCGTTACATTCTCAAGCAGCGTGCCAAACCGCCGAGTCGTAGCATAAATCTGCGGCTCCGCCTCTGCCGACAATTTGATCATCTTCGCGTAGCAACCACCTTCGAAATTGAATATGCCGCGCTCACTCCAACCATGTTCGTCATCTCCTATCAAATGCCGCGCCGGGTCGCTCGACAGGGTGGTCTTACCAGTCCCAGATAATCCAAAGAACAAAGCCACGTCACCTTTTGCACCCGCATTGGCCGAACAGTGCATCGGCAAGACACTCCGCAACGGTAACAAGTAGTTCATTACTGTAAAAACGGATTTCTTGATTTCCCCAGCATAGCCAGTTCCACCGATTAGGACGAGTCTCTTGGAAAAATCCAAGAGGATAAAAACCTCTGAGTTCGTCCCGTGTAGGATTGGATCAGCCTCAAATGAGGTAGCATTTATCACACTCAACTCGGGCTGGTGGGTCTCCAGTTTTACCCGGTCAGGCTCCGTTATAAACATGTGCCGAGCGAATAAACTGTGCCAGGCCCGCTCAGTGACCACACGAACCGGAAGCCTGTAGGCCGGGTCAGCACCAGCATAGCAATCCTGCACGAACAGATCCTTGCCGCGCAGATACTCAATCATTGCTTGGTGCACCATCTCGAACCGATCAGAGTCGATTGGACGATTCACACTCCCCCAGGCGATATTTGACGAAGTCGACGGCTCGTCAACTAGGAACCGATCTTTAGGCGCCCTGGCGCTGATCCGTGTTCGGCAAACGATAGGCCCCTCAACGGCAACGGTGCCCTCCCGTCTCGCCACAGCCTCTTCATAAAGAGCGGCAGTCGATAAGTTCCAGTAAACAGATGCGGGGTCAACGATGCCAAGAGCCTCAAGTCTTTGATCAGTTTTCACGCTTCACTCCGTCCGGTTCTGTGCCGTAACACCAGGCACTAATGGTGACCTTCAAGCGGCCCTAACTCGAGGATGCAGGCCGTCTATGGTACACAAGCCAATCTTTTACATACCTTCACTACAAAAGGCAAAGAAAACCGCCGACACAAACAGTATGACCCCTGCACCTCAACGCCAGCCCCATAGACTACACCAGCTAGTTTCCACTACAATCCCAAATCTTCCGGAATACTCCACAACCTATCAACCAGCCACGGGTAACATCGTACGATCCGGTTTGAAGCGCGTCAAATTCAACATTACGAAACCTTCTAGTGAACTAACCTCCTCGAGAAACCGATAGAGACATAGGTAGCGAGTAGGACACCTACTGTGCCATCACAACAGCGACGTCTGACGAGCCCAATGCTAATAATCCTGGCGGTAACCGCCTGCACGTCCCGCTGTGCCACCACACCAATTAAGTCCCCGCGGCCGCAAACCGCGACAGTACTCCGCGTCGAGGTCAACGTCGGCGGCGGGCAACGGATCCAAACGATACCACTCGAGCACTACGTCCGCGGGTCGGTTCCAGCCGAAATGCCGCTCGGAGACTCAGATATCGTAGTCGCCGGCCGACTAGCGCAGCTTCAAGCGATCCTTGCCAGAACCTATGCCCTCGCCAACCGAGGACGTCACCGTCACGAAGGATTCGACCTCTGTTCGACCACCCACTGCCAAGTCTACAGAGCACCTGAAAAGTCGCCCGAGGTCGCCAATCTTGTTGACAATGCCGTGACCCGTACCAGTAGACTGATAATCACTGACGGGAACGGCCCGATTCAAGCCTTTTTTCATTCAAACTGTGGCGGCCACACTAGTTCGGCTACCGACATCTGGGGTGGACCGGCACCCCGTTACCTCGCCGGTGTCCCAGACGACTACTGTATCGAAACACCTGGCAACAACTGGCACCTATCCCTCGACCGTGAACATTTACATCGAATCCTCAACACCGAAACAGACACTGAGGTCGGGCAACGCCTCGACCAGGTTGTAGTCCTCAGACGCGGCCCGGCGGGACGCGCGATTCGTATCAGCGTCAAGGGCGAGAAGTCTCAGGTAATCCCGGGCGAACGCTTACGGGCCGTGATCAATGCTCAACTGGGTCATCGTGCTTTTCGTAGCACACTCTTCGCCGTGGATAATAAAATGGGTCAGATTATTTTCTCTGGTCAAGGTTTTGGACACGGGGTCGGACTGTGTCAAGTGGGATCAATAGCCAGAGCACAGAAAGGTGCATCGGTCGAAGATATCCTCGCTCATTACTACCCTGGTACCTGGATTGAGCCCTATTCCACCCAGATCAAACATTAAGATCAAGATTTGGAGTAAGGGGTTGGCGCCTAGCCGAACCGAGACAACTAGGCACCTGGCACTGTTACTGTCCTTGTCCTTTATAATTGGGGTGACTTGCGACAGGACATTAGTTAACGGCTGTGATAGGTGAGCGAGCGGACCTATCGCACTACGGTCACCCAAACGATATTCCATGGCGTCCACTCCTGTTTCAGATGACGGTTTTTCCGCGGTGCCTTCCCAAATCTTCCGCAAAGGTTTATCTCTGAAGAAAGAGGTGGCCGGTGCCCTTGCAGCCGACTACCACAGTACCGTCATCGACCGGATCAAGGCCGACGACTACCAGTGCCAAGTGGGACGACTGCGTCTCTATCTTGCTCGTGAATTCGGTTTTTGCTACGGGGTCGACCGGGCGGTGGACTACGCTTATCAAACACGCCAGCGATTCCCAAAAAGAGACATCTACCTTACAGGCGAGATCATCCACAACCCGCAGGTCAACGACAGACTGCGCTCGGCCGGTGTCCATTTTCTTAGCGACCCAGAAGTGGACATGGACGACCTCGGATCCGAATCCGTGGTGATTTTGCCAGCGTTCGGGGTCACGATCTCCACGTTGACCCAACTCCAGCGCCAGGGCTGTACCCTGGTCGATACGACTTGTGGCTCGGTGCTTAATGTCTGGAAGAACGTGCTGCAGTACGCGCGCGACGGTTATACAGCTCTGATTCACGGAAAGGTCAAACACGAGGAAACGCAGGCCACCGCATCACAGGTTCAGAAATATCAGAACGGACGTTCGTTAGTTGTACTGGACCGAGTCGAAACCGAGGTCGTGTGCGACTTCATCCGCCATGGCGGCGACGGGGCAACATTCTCTACGCGGTTCAATAAGGCCATTTCACCAGGTTTCAATCCACACCGTGACCTGCAGCGTATCGGTCTAGCCAACCAGACCACTATGCTGATGTCTGAATCACTCGCAATTGGAGAAATGCTGCGACAGGCAATGGTCGACCGATACGGGCAATCCCAATTGGACCTACACTATCGTGCGTTCGACACGATCTGCAGTGCAACGCAGGACCGCCAGGACGCGGTCTCGGCGTTGCTTAAACACCCGGATCTAGATCTGATGATCGTCATTGGAGGTTATAACAGCAGTAACACCTGGAACCTAGCGCGTCTGGCTGGCCAACAACTCCCCACCTATCACATCGCCGATGCCAGCTGCCTCGTATCCAGCCGGGAACTCAGGCACCGTACCGTGGACGTTGGAAAACCGTCACCTCATGGTCAGGCGGTAAACGAGATCTTTACGTCGGGTTGGCTGCCACCCGGAAAAATCGTCACCATCGGGCTTACCGCCGGAGCCTCGACGCCGGACTCCATCGTTGGACAAGTGATCGAGAAACTAGAGATATTTGCCCGTGAAACGACCTGATCCATTCGGATATGGCAAGGGAGAAAAATCTGCCGTGTTGCCTAACGCATTGATTACAGCGACAGCAATTTTCACCTCCCGTCACCATAGCAGCCTGGCAAGCTCCGAGCACTTCTGATCTAACACGGAGACCAAGCCGCCCGACTATTCAGGAAAATCAGCCGCGGTTAGGTTGACGCTACCTGCAGTTTATGTGTTCTGGAACTAGCCATGGCAAGCCCCCCAAGATTCCGACCAACATCTAGATTCGGCAGATACCGGCTCTTTATCGAGAATTTCAAAAAACAAGAGATTAACGGAAGATATAGTTGTGGTGTCTAGTCCAATATAGCGAGGAATGCGTGTGTGACCCTAGGATAGTAGTGCCATCTCTGAGTCCTTATCCCGTCACGAAATCACGTCGTGCGAAGGAGCATTTGTACCATGTCGAGTGTCCGATACCGTCATCTGATTAGCATCCCCATGCTCGTGTTAACTACAACAGCTTGGGCGCAAAGCTCTGTTGACCGCCTAGTTGACTTTGCCACCCAGGCTGCTGCGAGTCTGGCTGCCAACCAAGTCCCTGGAAACGGGACCAACACCGATCTGACCTTGGAAGATGCCATAACACGGGCCCTCGAACGAAACCTGGACATTGCCGTTGAGCGATTAAACCCTCAGGTTGTTGACCTTTCACTAGCCCAGCAACTATCAGCGTATCGACCCTCGTTAAGTTCGACGCTCAGCAGCACCTCGCGTACCAATCCGTCGGCAACCCAGCTTGATGGTGGCGAAGCGGTTATCAGTGACAACTCACTTTTCAACGGTGGTCTTGATCAGTCTGTACAGTGGGGCGGCGGGAGCTACCAAATCAATTGGAACAATAATCGATCTTCCTCAACCAACATTTTCTCTAGTTTTAATCCGAGTTATCGGTCTTCTTTTCAAGCCTCTTACACACAACCTCTACTGCGTGGTTTCAAGATTGACTCGACTCGGCAGCAGATCAAGGTCACAAGGATCAACAGAGATATCGCTGATATCGACTTACGGCAAACGATGACCAATACGGTCTCCTCTGTCAGGAACGCCTATTGGGAGCTTGTCTATGCAACTCAAACCGTTGCCGTGCAACAGCAGACACTTGAGCTCGCCGAAAGTCTCGTGAGTGACAACGAGGCACGGGTAGAGATCGGGACTCTGGCCCCCATTGACGTCGTGCAAGCCCGTTCGGAGGCGGCAGCCCGCCGGCAGTCGCTCGCACAGGCTTTACAGAACCTCGCAACAGCCGAACTCACATTAAAACAACTCATCGTAGGCGGCACCGACGACGAATATTGGAGCGTGCAACTAAATCCTGTAGACCTGCCGACTCTCAAACCTGAGCCGGTCGACCTCCATTCGGCGATTCGCGTTGCTCTCGACGAACGGACTGACCTGGCCCGATCACGCCGGCAACTCGACATCAATGGAGTCAACCTGTCGGCAATGCGGAACAATACATTGCCTTCGGTAGACCTGGTCGGCACCTATCAATTGCAGGGGCAGGGCGGTACCCGCTTTCGTCGGTCCGGACTGGGTGGCGCAGTAACAACTAGAATCCCGGGAGGAATCGGCGATGCCTTCGACCAACTGGTCGACGCCGACTTTCCAACATGGACCGTTCAGCTTATGGTGAGCTATCCCCTCGGCCAGAGCGAGGCCGAGGCCGCCTACGCACGAGCACGAGTCCAAGTCCAGCAAGTTCAGGCGCAGCTGCGTCAGCTCGAATTGCAAGTCGCCGCCGAGGTCACCAATGCCGTGTTACAAATAGAAGGGATCAAGCGACGCATCGAGGCTGCCACTGCAGCTCGGGAGTTGGCGGGAGAACAACTGGCTGCCGAACAAAGTAAATTCGAGGTTGGGACGTCTACAAATTTCTTCATTGTTCAGGCACAGAGAGATCTCGCGGCCGCTCAGGATACGGAACTTCGGGCAATTCTCGATCAACAAAAGGCACTGGTGGAACTTGACCGTGTACAAAAGACTTCTCTATCTGGAGCTGGTATCTCTATCGTTCAATAATAATGGGGTATTTGAACAACGAAACAACTAGACAGTTGAATGCACATCCGCGCACATACTAATTCACTGGATACCGTGCCCTATGAAAAAATTTATTTTCCTACTGTTGCTCGTTGGAGGCGCTTCCTACGGCTACTACGGACTCCAAAACACGGAGTTCGTGCCAGAGATAAGCACTGTTCCCTTAACCCGCGGTAACATCATCGATACAGTGGGAGCGACCGGCGGCCTCGAAGCGGTTACCACCGTGCAGGTCGGAAGTCAGGTGTCAGGGATCATCGAGGCACTTTACGCAGACTTTAACTCGATAGTGCACGCCGGAGAGGTAATCGCCAGACTCGAGCCGTCACTTTTCGAAACTCAAATCGAGCAGGCTCGTGCGAACCTAGAGCGGGCAGAGGCCGACGTTGACCGGCTTCGGGTGATGCTCGAGGACGCTGAAATCCAACTTAAACGATCTCAGGAACTGGCTTCAAAAAGCCTGATCTCAACGATTGAACTAGAAGCAGCCCAGGTGGCTGTGAGGTCGGCCGCGGCGCAGTTCAAGTCGTCTCAAGCGAGCATGACCCAGTCACTGGCGTCGCTGCACCAGACTGAGGTAAACCTAGGGCATACGGTTATCACCGCCCCTATCGACGGCATTGTAATTGCTCGACAAGTAGACGTCGGCCAAACAGTAGCCGCCAGCATGTCCGCCCCTGAGCTTTTCATCATCGCTGCGGACCTGACAAAGATGCGCGTGATCGCCAATATCGACGAGTCTGATGTTGGACGGATCAGACCTGGACAGCGAGTTAGATTCGGCGTTGACGCCTACCCAACGGAAGAGTTCGAGGGAACGGTTTCCCAGATCAGGCTCGAGCCTGTAATTCAACAAAACGTTGTTACCTACGCAACGGTAATCGACGTGCCGAACAACGAACTGAAGCTCAAACCTGGCATGACAGCAACGGTTACCCTCGAAATTGAAAGGCGAGAAAATGGCCTTCGCATACCGAATTCTGCGCTCCGGTTTCGCCCAACACCGGACATGTTTGCTGCCCTGAACCAACCGGCACCAGACATATTTCGACCTGGTAACAGTAGGAGCCGCGCCTCCATCCAAAGCATCGGTCCCCGTCGTAGGACCAGTGTTGAAATAAGCGATGCTGAACGACAGCAGCGACGGGAACGGATACAAAACATGACGCCAGAACAACGGGCCGAGTTCTTTGCCGCGCGTGGTGACAGAGGTTCTGGTCGTGGCAGAACCACCGGTCGTGGTTTACCTCCTCGCAGATCCGATCGTGGCGCCGAGATAACGGTGCCCGCAGTTGAGCGCGGCGCCACGACGATTGATGCCCTGTTCGCACCGCTGGAGACAACTGAAACGGATGGCCGGGTGTGGATGCTCGACGGGGACCAGCTGCGACCGGTCGAGGTGCGGCTCGGGATCACCGACGGCACAACGACCGAGTTGCTGAGAGTGCGTGGTGGTGGCCGACGCGCCCGCCCGAGGCCGGACCCGCAGATCGCTGAGCTGCGTCAGCAGATCGAGGCGCTCAAGGATCCGGAGGCCCGTCAAAACCTCGAGCGGATGCTCGACCGCCTGGAAGGGGACAGCGACGCGGCGGCGCCAGTGGCACCACCGCTGACCTTGGCCGCACTCGACGAAGGCGCCCGGCTGGTGACCGACATCACCACACCGGACGAGGGCACGTCTGCCCGATCATCCGGTGGCGGCTCACCGCTGATTCCGCAATTCGGACGTAGACGCAGGTAGACGGCAGGTAACAATGACGCCGAGCATCACGGTGCGAGACCTCACGAAAGTCTACGACCTGGGGGAAATCCAGGTGCGGGCGCTACGTGGCGTAAGTGTCGATATCGACGAAGGCGAGTTCGTCGCCGTCATTGGCCCCTCGGGCTCTGGAAAATCGACCTTCATGCACATTCTGGGCTGTCTGGACCGACCGAGCCAGGGGCAGTATCTGCTGGACGGGAATGACGTCTCGACACTGTCGCGCAACGCCCTTGCCGCGGTGCGCAATAAGAAGATCGGGTTCGTGTTCCAAGGCTTCAACCTGCTGTCCCGGACGACCGCGATCGACAACGTCGAGCTACCTCTGCTGTACGACGGCAACGGCATGCGGGGCAAGGAACGGCGGCGCCGAGCAGATGACGCACTAAAGGAGGTCGGGCTGACCGACCGAGCCCATCATCACTCCAACCAGTTGTCAGGTGGACAGCAGCAGCGGGTCGCAATCGCGCGGGCGCTGATCAATAAGCCGTCGATCTTGCTCGCCGACGAGCCGACCGGCAACCTCGACAGCCGCACCAGCATCGAGGTGATGGATATCTTCCAGAAGCTGAACACCGCGCGTGGGATCACGGTGCTGCTGATTACCCACGAGCAGGACATCGCCGAATATGGAACGCGGACCATCATCTTTCGGGACGGCAAGATCGTCAGTGACAAACCAAACACCGTCCGGCGGTTAGCGGCCGACGAGCTCGCGACGCTGCCACCCGAGGATACCCCCCACACCGACACCGACAGACCGGCGGCGTACAGCCCAGCGCCTCAACCGAGCACACCGGTCGGAAAGTTCGACCTCGACCTCAATCGCTACCAGGCGCAACCGCACAAGGAGTGAACTCGATGTCCTTCTTCATGATCTTTCGTGTGGCACTCAAAGCGCTCGGACGAAACAAGATGCGGACGGCGCTGACCATGCTCGGCTTGATCATCGGTGTCGCCGCCGTGATCACCATGGTTGCCCTTGGCACCGGCGCCCAGCAGGAGATCGAGGCGCAGATCCAGTCGGCCGGGACCAACCTGATTATGGTCCGCGCCGGCAACTACAGCCGTGGCGGCATCAGCCATGGCATGGGCTCATCCCCCAGACTCAAGGCGGTCGACGTGGATGCGATTCGGGAGCAGGTAGCGGGCGCACAGTATCTGACCGCCAGCGTCAACACGCGAGACCAGGTGGTTGCGGCGGGCCAGAACTGGCTCACGCGCATCGAAGGCGCCGACGTCGAGCTTCCACTCATCCGGTTTTGGGATGTCGAGCTGGGCACCTTCTTCACCACAACCGACGTCAGTAGTACGGCGAAAGTCGCCGTGCTCGGGTCGGTGGTACGCGACAACCTGTTCGGGGAGGATTCCGACCCAGTCGGCCAGACTATGCGCATCCGCAGCCAGCCGTTCAAGGTGATCGGCGTGATGGAAGCGAAGGGCTCAGGCTCGTTCGGCGAGGACCAGGACGACACGATCTTTGTGCCCTACACGACCGTCCAGCGGAAACTGCGTGGTCGGGATGGCAACAACATCTCCGGGATCACGATCTCGGCACGGTCCGCAGACGACATCGCACAGGTCAGCGCTCAGATTGAGGAGGTCCTCCGCGCGGAGCACAAGCTAATTCAGGGGCAGGAAAACGACTTCATGGTGCGCACGCAGGAGGACATGACCAGCATGCGCACGCAGCTCACCGAGACTATGACCATGTTCACCCTGGCCATCGCTGTGGTCTCACTCATTGTTGGCGGCATCGGAATCATGAACATCATGTTAGTTTCGGTAACCGAGCGAACACGTGAGATTGGCCTGCGAATGGCAGTCGGGGCTAAGGGCCAAGACGTGTTATGGCAATTCCTCGTCGAAGCTATCGCACTGAGCGTCGTCGGCGGTCTGATTGGTGTTGGCCTCGGTTTCGTGGTAGCTCAGGGGCTTACCGAATTCCTTCAGTGGCCGACCATTGTTCCGCTGGACGCGATCGTGGTTTCTGTGGCCTTCGCGGCCGTGATCGGTGTAGTATTCGGATTCTATCCAGCCTGGAAAGCTGCACAACTCGAACCGATCGAGTCGCTTCGTTTCGAGTAACCGAACCAGGAACATAGAGTTGCAAGTGCTCCTTAAGGAGCTTTCTAATGAATTACTTACAGGGCACCGGCGACAAAAGGACGGCTTTGTCTGTCCGGCGCCGTAGGCAACTCGACATTGTCACCCTTTCGTCACGTACCGACCTTCTTAGTTCAGTTGTATATCTACCTAGCACTGGTGGGCCTTGGCACTTCTGTCACAAACTGCTGACAATTGTGACAACCGCTGTGTTGTTCATCTCGACAGGGACCACCGTATCGACACAAGTTCCTAATGTCTCAGGGACCTGGACCCTGGACCGAGTTAACAGCGAGTTCCCAGAGAATCGGAGTGAGAGACGAGGACCTGGCCGCAACTCCGGTGGTCGGGGTGGATTTGGCATGCGGCCCGCTGAAACGCTCGTCATCCAACAGACAGCCGGTAGCTTCAAGGTGGAGCAACAGTCCGGCAATCGGAGCACCACCATGGAATACGCACTCGACGGAAGTCAGACGGCGGTCGAAGTGGGTAGAGGCACACTAACTGTGACCACCAGCTGGGACGGCCAGGTCCTAGTCATTACGGGAACGCACAACATCGAGACTCGTCGCGGTAACCTCTCGCTCGATATCTCGGAGCGGAACACGCTCAGCCCAGACGGCCAGACTCTTACGGTCGAGAGAACCCTGGGCACGCCACGCGGCGAACGGACGTCCAGGCTGGTGTACCGAAAGGCGGTTTAGATTCAATGCGTCCACTTCTCAGTCGATTCCAAGACCAAATCCTCGGGGTTTTTCGCATCGTGGCGGGATACGCTTTCATGCTGCACGGCGCCCAGAAGATATTCGGCGCGCTCGGCGCCGACGGTCCGGTCAACTATCTATCGCTACGTGGCCTGGCAGGAATCATCGAATTGTTTGGGGGAACGATGATCTCAGTGGGCCTGTTTACGAGCTACGCCGCCTTTATCGCAAGCGGACAGATGGCAGTTGCCTATTTTGTCGCACACGTCGCCCCTAACGGCGGCCTACTCGCACCCTTGACCAACCGCGGTGAACCAGCTGTACTGTACTGCTTCATCTTCTTGTTCCTAGCCGCCACCGGTGGAGGAGCATTCAGTTTTGACAGACTCATTTCTGACCGCAAGAAAACTTAGGAAGTTTGTCGGAACAAGTCCTGGTTTACCTACCGGATGAAGGCTCCAGCCACGACTACCTACTGAAGCAACCTTAGTAGCTCGCTCATGGTTCGCCCAGTGACCGGATCCACCAAGCCCGGTGCGATTTGGACAAGGGGCCTCAGCACAAAGGACCGAGAACGAAAACGCGGGTGTGGCAACTGAAGGTCTGTGGATTCGACAACCAACTCACCCACCAACACCAGGTCAAGGTCAAGTGTGCGAGGGGCACCAAGGTGACTTCGCTCTCTCCCCCGTTCAACCTCTATCGCTAGCAGTGCGGCCAACAAACGCTCAGGGGATTCCTCGGTCGCCCCAACCAGAGCAGCGTTTAGAAACAACGGGTCATTGGGATCGTGCTCGGGAACCGTCTCGATAAAGGTCGAAACCACCACATCGGACAGCAGGAGACTTAGGCGATCGACGGCATGGACAACATGGGAAACACGATCGCCCACGTTGCTCCCGAGGGCCACCGCCACTTGCCGCCCTCTTCGACCCATCGCCGAAACCCAGTCCAAGAACCCCAATCAACCTAGGAAAGCTACCGGCTTATTCAAGGCGAACTCTGTTTTTCTTTGCAAGTAATGCACACACGCGTCCACGGGATAGCGTTCAGCCGCGCTGGGGCAATAGGCTCCCCACAGTCACGACAGACACCATA
>Ga0310345_10004722_pt1 | contig 12293 bp, 17 predicted proteins | sample HC15DNA20500_MG_FD_204667 | JGI IMG/M metagenome (GOLD analysis project Ga0310345, IMG submission 204667) | Marine microbial communities from station ALOHA, North Pacific Subtropical Gyre - HC15-DNA-20-500_MG | ecosystem: Environmental > Aquatic > Marine > Oceanic | place: Pacific Ocean: North...
AGCGGATGCTCCCAATCCCGCCGCACGCGGGGCACGCGGTCCCCTGTTCGACGCGGCGCTCGGGGAGTGGCCGCGTCATCGTGCCGCCTCGTCATTCACGATAGGTAAAGCGCACGGCGAAGCGCTATCAAATCCCGCGACCACGTCCCGCCGCGACGGTCGTCTGCCAGCGACGAACGCCTTACCCGAAAATATCCACCCCCTACGCAGGTCGTCGCTGACAAACCCGCGCCGCCACATGGACCAGACCGACCCGTGGGTGCCGTTGTATTGGAGCGTTACGGGCCACTCGCGCCGGTACTCTGTGCCTGGCCCGCTACGGAACGAGCCGATCATGGTCTGTTTCATCGTGTCCTCCTTGTTCGAGTGCGTCCTGGCCTCGTCAGTACCCGCATCACGGGTAGTCCGGCGCGGGACGGGCCCGCACCGGATTCGGCCTACTGCCAGAGTCGAGTGAGTCTGTCGATGGCAGTGTCCAAGCGTTCCACTACCTGCGCCAGCTCGCTCACGCGACGGTCGAGGTGCCCCAGCCGGGTGAGAATCCCGTCCCCCGACGTGCCCACGGCTGTCGTCGGGACGGGGCCCGCTCCGTTGCCGGTGGCGGCCTGGGCAGCCAGGGCGTGATTGGTGCTGGCACTGGCCTTTCGGATGTACGTTTTCTTGAGCTGCGCGACAGCCTTCTGCTCGTAGGCGTGCGAGTGCCGCCCCAGTACTGGGCCGCCCGGTACCTGCATCACGTCGGTGAGGAGCCCCTGCTTTTCGAGACAGAGGACCCCGTTGCGGGTGATCCCGAGGATCGTCCCGGCTTGTTTAGTGGTCAGTAGTAGTTTCACGGTGTCTCCTTCTTGAACGGGATTCGAGTGCGTCCTGGCCTCGTCAGTGCCCGCGTCACGGGCAGTCCGGCGCGGGACGGGCCCGCACCGGATTCGGCCTGGTATTTATCTCTTTAGTAATTCCCACAACGCCAGCACGGTAGCGCTGGTGACGTACGACGAGGCCCACTCGCCCTCGTCGCTCTGTGCAGTGGCAAAGTTCTGTTTGCAGTCGCTGGCGTACCGTGCCGCCTCGCGGGCACCCATTCGCGCCAGCGTTTTCAGCTCGCCCGCCGCGTCCACCCAGGCGTAGGTGTCCTCCAGGTCCGGGGGGAGTGGCCGCGTCATCGTGCCGCCCAGTCAATGTCAGCGCCTGCCGCTGTCCGCATAATGCCGGACACGTTCGCTTCTGCGATATCCTCGGCACTTGGAGGCCGCGCATCCGCCTCGGCACCAGCTTCATGGGCCAGATCGCGCAGCACCTGCCGGGCGTCCGGTAGAGTCGCGACATAGGCCAGTAATCCTGGGCTGACCCAATGCGCCGGTTCTCCAGCCCAGCAAGTGGTATACCCATGCGCGCCGTCTGCCGACGGTGCGAGTGTCACGTCGCCGTCGACCCCGTCAACCGACACGTTCACGTCCACGCCGTCAAGAACGTGGACCTCTGTCGCCGTCGCAATTCCCACTTCGATTTCATACACTGTGTCGCCCATCGTGTCCTCCTGGTTTGAGTGCGTCTGGCCTCGTCAGTGCCCGCATCACGGGCAGTCCGGCGCGGGGCGGGCCCGCACCGGATTCGGCCTGGGGTTAGTCCGAGCCGTAGAGGTTGAACCGCTCGACGCCGCGCGGGGTCAAATGCCAGCCGGGTTCCCGGCGGGCGTTCGCGAGGTTTCGCCGCTCGATGAACCCGCCGTTGTGCGCGGATTCGAGCGCGCGCGACAGGGAGCCGATGGTCTTCCGGTCGCGCGGGTTCATCCGGTCCGCGAGCCCGTCCGGTTGCAGGCCGGGGTTGACGAGGATGATGCCGAGTAAGCGATTGTGAAATGCCGGTGTCTTGGTCGTGGTGCGTAGGGTCATGGTCTGTGCTCCTGGTTCAAGTGCGTGTCGGCGGTCAGCTTACCTGCACCGCATTGGGTTTGTCAACCTAATACTTACCAAACTCGGTATGGCTCCCCCCCCCGTGCCGTTCTTCTTCCCAGTGCATCTCGGAGATCCTGAGCAGCTCGCTGAAATCCCCCTGCTGCGCCTCAACAAAATGTCTGAGGTTCACCAGTAAGTCGATTGCCCGCTCGGCGTGGTCGCCGTCCCCCTCGTGGCCGTAACACGCGGCGAGCGCCGCGAAGATTAACGCCACGCGGTTCTCGGCCTGCTCGCATCCTTGGCAACTCATAGGTTTGTACTCCTTGTGCAAGTTCGAGTGCATCCTGGCCTCGTCAGTGCCCGCATCACGGGCAGTCCGGTGCGGGACGGGCCCGCACCGGATTCGGCCTGCTGGAGGGCTAGTTCCCCACTCGGTGTGTTTCGACCGCGAGCAGGAACTGTCTCTTGCCGCTCGGTCCACGCTGATCTATGGTGCCATACTTGAGGGTCGCCTGACCCCCGTGGCGAGGGCGGCGTCCATACTTGGCGAGCTGCGCCGCCTTATCCATCTGCACCATGCTCTCAATGAATACGAGCCGGTCGGCTGGGCTTGTAAAGGTGAACGTCTCATGGGGGCCAAAGTTCGTGATATCCATGAAGCGGTCCATCTCGTCCATGTCTAGCCGTTGCCGCTGCCGCCGCCGCGCCAGGGACGCCCCTTCCTTCATTGTCAGGCATTTTCTGTGCATGGTCTGTGCTCCTGGTTCGAGTTCCGACTGGAGGTATCGCCCTCCGCTCGGCCCTGGAGCTGCCCCCAGGGCCGACGCAAGGTTCACCGCCCGAGGATATGGTCCGTCGCCTTCTGCGCCTGTGACGCGGCGCTGATGACGAACCCGTGGTCGTTCTTGAGCACCGTCAGCCAGCTCTTGATGTAGGCCGCGTTCTGGTCCAGGTTGTCCGGCAGCCCCGCCTCGGCCCCCAGGAACGCCGCGCCCATTTCCGCGACCAGCTCCTCCTTGCTGTAGACCTCGGAGCCCTTCCCGAGGGCCGACCCCCGCTCAAACCGCTTGAGCCGGGATTCGTGGCCGGTGCTATGGACCAGCTCGTGGAACACGGTCGCGTAGTAGGCCACGGTGCCCGTGAAGCTATCGCGCGGCGGTAGGCCGACGTGGTCGGTGGAGGGCCGATACCAGGCCGCCCCGGACGTGTGGTCCATCGTCGGACCGTTCGGGTAGCCCGCCACAATCGCCTCGGCCGCCACGTCCGGCGCGACCGGCGTGGTCGTCACCGGGGCCGGGAGCAGCGCCTCCAGGCCCGTCGTCTGCTCGATGTTCCAGACCAGGAAGTACTTGAAGAACCGAGGGCCCGTGTCGCGGTCCGTCTCCACGTCCGGGGCCGCGTTCTTCTTCTTCCCAAAGGTCCCCCAGAAGGACACCAGCGCCGCGTTGTGATTCGAGCCGGTGCCCGTCTCTCGGTCGTAGGGTTCCTGGCCCGGCTTGAACGCGCCGCCTGCTGCTTCAATCTGGTTCTTCGTCACCCAGTAGGGCGACGTGAACCCCTTCTCGGCGGCCGTCAGGCTGAGGAGCAGCACGTTGATACCGCTGTAGTGCCGCTTGCTGACGAGGTTCTGGGGGGACGCGGCGCCGCCCGCCCAGGGCTTGCGCCAGGGGACGACCCCGGCCTCCAGCGCCGCGATGATTTTCTCGGTGATAATCGTGTGAACCTTGTTCAATTTCACGCTGCCTCCTTGTGCTAGTTCGAGTGCGTCTGGCCTCGTCAGTACCCGCATCACGGGTAGTCCGGTGCGGGGCGGTCCCGCACCGGATTCGGCCTGGGGTTAGTCAGCGGCCCTCGGTATCTCGCGACCGCACCAGCAGGTTCGAGGCTCGCCCGCCGCGATGGCAGCGTGCAACTCTTCAAGGGCCGTCCCGGCAAGGAACCTGTCCGGCCAACCAGACCGTCTCCCGCGCGCGCGGTGTTCTGTCCGGCCACTGAACTGCACCCGCCAGTTCCGTCCAAGGGTGTACGTTTTCTCACCTGGCTGGTAGACCGGTATGGGTCGAGACGACGCCCCAATCAGTGCCCAGATATTGTCGCGGTGCAGTTGCAGCAGGGCGTCCAGGCCGGGGCGGCTCCGCTTGGCCGTGTAGCCGACCAAGAGTTCGGTGACACACTCGACAGGTATGAGCGAATCGTGACAGGTGCAGCTCCCGACGAGGACAACCTCGTAGCGCGTCGTGTGCTTCATGTGCATGGCTCCTAGTTCGAGTTCGAGTTCGAGTGCAACTGGCCTCGTCAGTACCCGCATCACGGGTAGTCCGGGGCGGGGCGGTCCCGCACCGGATTCGGCCTGGGGCTCGCGTCAGCGCCGAGACTGCATAAGTTTCACCGAGGCGACCAGTATCGCCTTGGCGTGCGCGCCCCGACGCCCTGCTTCCGGCCCCGGGCGCCACTGGTGGACGAGCTTCCCGTCGGCGTCTCGGACGCGGTGGACCGCGTCCACGTCGTCCGCATTCAGGGCGAGGTGCAGCTCCGCGTCGATAACCGTGGGGAACGCGCCGCAGACCGTTTCCGTCGTGAACGCGCCGGTGCCCTCGCAGAGGCGTGCAGTCGTGGCGACGAAGCTGAGTGCCGCAGTGTAGGTCTTCTTCATGATTGTCCTTTCGAGTTCGAGTGCGCCTGGCCTCGTCAGTACCCGCATCACGGGTAGTCCGGGGCGGGGCGGTCCCGCACCGGATTCGGCCTGGGGTTAGCGCCCGTCCGGCGTCTTCGGCGCGTGCCCGACGGCGAGCAGATACTGATACGGCCTCGCACCGGCGATTTTTCCCGACGGGCTCTGCTGGATAGTGCTGCCGTACTCCAGCCAGTGGGTCATGTCTTGCCAGCACAACCCCATAATGAAGCAGCGCCGTTCCTCCGCGCTATCAAAGGTGAAAATGTCGTGTGGCCCCAGGCGGACGGCCATGAATCGAGCGAACCCAGGCTCGTGCTGCCCCTCACCGAGCGTGATATCTTCCGCTTCTGTCGTGGTCAAGTGCGGCCTATATGCAGAGGGAAAGTCGCTCGTGTCGCTCAGGAGAACTATTTCCCGTCGCACCACGTCAATGCTGTCACGACCGAAATCGACGAACTTGCCCGTCAGCCCGTAACGCCGCCGCTCCTCCTCGGTAGAGCGACGTTGCAGAACAATCTGGACACTTTCCCCGTCGTGATACGAGGCGGCCGTGTTGACGCTGAGCCGGACACCCGGGAATGCCCTCAGGTTAAACTCCGCCGGAAGGCTGGCAATCGCTTGGTCTACCTCTTGGAATCTCGTCATCGTCGGTTCCTCCTGATTCGAGTGCGTGGTCGAGTCCGAGCCCAAACTCTAACCCCCGGCGCTTTAGCTTGTCAAGCTTTTTCTTTCTCTCCTGCTTTTGCTGGTGTTTTCGGCCGGACAGATCGTCCGGACAACCCCGGACTCGTCCGCCCGCCCCCCGGACGGACAACACCCCCCCTTTAGGGGGGTTGTCCGGGGCCTGTCCGGGGACGGATGGGAGGCAGCTAGAGAGTAGGCGCTGGCTGACGTCAAGACAGGACAAGCCCCGGCCGTGCGAGGGGCTGACCACGGCCGCCCCGGCCGGGCACAGGACGCCCAGGGTAGCCCAGGGTGCCATCCCCAGCCAGCCGGGGGCCTCACCCGCGCGAGGAGCTGACGAGGTGCAGGGGGAGGGGAGGAGGGGGGTAGGAGAAAGGGGGGAACAAGGTAAGCTCTGTGTTCACAGTAGTTTAGCAGGTTAACATAAGGCCGATTATGCGACCTTGCCTCTTTTCCTTAATGATTCGTGAGGGTTTCGCTCGAGGAGGGCAGCTCGAGGGGCGAAAGTGGCCCCGGTCGGCCGGTTCCAGGGCGGTGCTCGACGGCCGCTCGGCGCGCGAGAAAAGCAAAAACGACTGCGCGTTTCCTGTTACATTATAAGGACCTGTCTGGCGACCGAGCCTCACGGAAAAAGTTTTGGTAATAAACGCGCGACAGCAACGGTTCGTTGATGAGTATTGCATCGACCTGGACGGCAAGCGGGCCGCGCTGGCGGCGGGGTATGTGGGCGGCAACCAGAACTATCCGCATGAGGCGGCGAATCGGCTCCTGCGCTCGCCCGTAGTGCGGGCAGCGATTGCGCGGCGGAAGGAGGGGCAGCTCCAGCGGGCGGAGCTGTCGGCGTCCACGGTATTGGATCAGCTTCGGGCGTTGTCGATGATTGATATGCGGGACTTCTTTGACGACGACGGGGTGTTGAAGCCGCCGAGCCGGTGGTCGGTGGACATGGGGCGCGCGGTGGTGAGCTTTGATACGGTCAAGAAGAACGTGACGTCGGGGGACGGGAAGAGCGACGATGTGTTCCGGGTGCGGCTGGCGGATAAGGTGCGGAGCCTAGAGATGCTGGCGAAGCACTTTGGGTTACTCGTGGACCGCGTGGACCATTCGGGGGCGGTGGTGTTTGTGCATGAGCAGCTCGAGACACCGGTCACGGTCGAGCACGCGGCGGTACCGGCCGCGGCACTCCCCGAGGCTGAGTAAGGGCGCGTGATGCAGGCGCACCGCGTGGTGATTCCGTATACCCCGCGGCCGTTGCAGCGGGAGGTGGGGGCGTTGGCGCGGACGAAGCGGTTTGGGGTGTTGGTGTGCCACCGTCGGTTTGGGAAAACGGTGTTGGGGGTGAACCTGGCGCAGCAGACGGCGTTGCAGTGTGAGAAGGACCGGCCGCGGAGCGCGTATATCGGGCCGACCTACACACAGGGAAAGGCGACGGCGTGGGATTACGTGCAGCACTACGCGCGGCCGATTCCGGGGGTGGAGTTTAACCAGAGTGAGTTACGCGCGGATTTTCCGAATCGGGGCCAGAGCCGGATTTACGGCGCGGACAATCCGGACTCGTTGCGGGGGTTGTATTTGGACCGCGTGATTCTGGACGAGTATGGGCTGCATCCGCAGAAAACCTTCAGCGAGGTGATTGGGCCGACGCTAGTGGACCGGGGGGGCTCGGCGCTGTTTCTGGGTACACCCAACGGGAAAAACCAGTTTTACGACATGGCGACGTTTGCCCGTGACGCCCAGCGGGACGGGCACCCGGACTGGTTCTATCGGGAGTACAAGGCGAGCGAGACGGGGCTGCTCGACGCCGGCTATCTGGCGTCGGCCAAGGCGGTGATGACGGACGACGAGTATGCCCAGGAATTTGAGTGTAGTTTCGAGGCGAGTGTCAAGGGGTCGGTGTACGGGGCGGAATTGACGACGGCGCGGGACGAGGGGCGGGTGGCGGTGGTGCCGATGGACCCGGCGCTACCGGTCGATACCGACTGGGACCTCGGGGTGGGGGATGCGACGGCGGTGTGGTTTAGCCAAAGCACCCGGAGTGGGGAAGTGCGGTTGATCGACTACTACGAGGCCAGCGGGGAAGGCTTGCCGCATTACGCGGCGATGTTGCAGCGCAAGGGGTATGTGTACGGGACGCATTGGGCGCCGCACGACATTGCCGTGCGCGAGCTGGGGAGCGGGAAGAGTCGGCTGGACGTGGCGGCGAGTCTCGGGATTCGGTTTGCGGTCGTCCCGCGGGTGCATGGCGAGAAGGGGCAGGAGGTGGAGGCGGGGATTCACGCGACGCGGTTGTTTCTCGGCCGCTGCTGGTTTGACGCCGCCAAGACCCGCGCGGGCCTCGAAGCCCTCAGTCACTACCGCCGAGACTATAATAGCCGCCTCAATGAGTTTACCGCGCGGCCGGTGCATGACTGGGCGAGTCACGGCGCGGATGCGTTTCGCGGCCTCGCGGTCCGCTATCAGCCGCCGCGGTCGGCGTCGCCCTACGTGAGTCGGCCGGTGGCGGCCTCGGACGCGAGCTGGATGGGGATGTAGATGTGTGACCCCGACGCGCACTCCGAGGTCATCCTCGCGGACGGGTTTGAGGCGGCGCTCCTCGGATTTGGGTGGCAGTTCACCCGAGAGGTCGCCGTCTATGACGTCGAGAAGTGTTTGGCGATTTTACACACCAGGGACGGGATGAGCCGAGACGAGGCCGTAGAGTATTTCGAGTTTAATGTAATTGGGGCGTGGGTCGGGCCGCACACCCCGGTTTTTGTACACCTCGCCCACCGCCTCGTCGTCCAGTAGCGCGAAGGAGCCCGTATGGCACGCACCGATATTCAGCAAGCCCTCGACCGGTTTCGCGTCGGGACGGATGCCGACGCGGCACAGCGGCGCCGGGAAGTCTCGGCGCTCCGGTTTCAGGTCCCCGCCCTGGCGTGGCCCGATGACGTGAAGGAGCAGCGGAAACCGCAGATTGTGGGCGGCGTGGCGTTGCCCCAGCGGCCCATGTTGTCGATTCCGTCATTAGATGCGCCGATTCAACTCACGCTCAACGCCGAGCGGGCTGCGAAACTCGGCATTCACATCCACCCCATCAGCGAAACGGCTGACGACGAGACGGCGGAGGTGATTCAAGGGCTGTATCGGCGGATTGAGGTGGATAGTCGCGCGAGTTTGGCCCGCACCTGGGCGTTTGAGCGCGCCGTGAAGTGTGGCCGGGGGTATTACCGGGTCTTGACCGAGCCGGACCCGGATGCCGGCAGTCCGTTTGACCAGAAAATCACCATTAAGCGCATTTTACAGCAGGCGAGTGTCGTCTTGGACCCGTTTGCCCAGGAGCCGGACGGGAGTGACGGGCAGTGGGCGTTTCTCGTCCAGGATATGCCCTGGGACACCTATATTCGCAAATATCCCGACAGCGAGATGGCGGCGTTTGACGCGGATGAGTTTTCGCTCGTCGGCGTCCAGACGCCGGAGTGGGTGACGGGGGAGGCGGACTCGGCCGGCCGCGCGGTGCGGGTGGCGGAATACTATCGGCTCGAATATGCGACCCGGCGGCGCGTCTTGCTCGATGACGGGAGCGATGCGTTTGACGACGAGATTCCCGACGGGCGGACGGCGCGCGCGGGGGACGGGGCGCGGGCGATGGAGGAGCAGGTCCCGACGCTCTGGTGGTCCACGATCAACGCGGTGGAAGAGTTGGCCCCGGCGCAAACGCTCGACGGGCGCTACATTCCGATTATTCCGGTTATCGGCCGGGAGTTGATTCCGTTTGAGGCGCAGCGGCGCTGGGTGGGGATTATCGAGCCCAACGAAGATGCCGCGCGGCTGCTGAATTATTCCGCGTCCTCGGCGGTCGAATTGGCGTCGCTCGAGTCGAAGGCGCCGTATCTGATGGTGGAAGGGCAGGAAGAAGGCCACGAGCAGGAGTTTCAGCTCGCCAATGTGCGCAACTTTCCGTATCTCCGCTATAAGAATGTGAGTCTCAACGGTACGCCGGCCCCGCCGCCGCAGCGGACCCAGGTGGATACGAGCCGGTTGGGGCCGTCAATGGTCCTCTTGCAGCAGGCGCGGGAGTTTATCCATCAAGGCACCGGGGCGTTTGAGAGCGCGCTGGGACAAGAGAGCCAGATGGCCCGCAGCGGGCGCTCGGTCTTGGCCCTCCAGCAGCAGTATGAGCAGGGCAGCTCGCATTTTCTGGACAATCTGGCCGAGATTTCACTGACCTACGAAGCCAAGGTCATCTTGGACCTGATTCCGACGATTTACGACCGTCCAGGGCGCGTCGCCCGGATTCTCGACCAGGAAGACGAGACGCAAACGGTGCTGCTCAATGCCCCGTTCATGCGCGACCCCCGGACGCAGCGCCCGCGCCGGGTCCTCGGCCCCCCGCCCGGCATGGGCGTCGGCCCCCCGCCGGGTCCGCCGCCCGGTGCAGGTCCATTGGCGGGACCGCCCATGCTTCCCCAGGGGATGCCTCCCCCGCCAGGGCTGGGCGGCCCGCCGATGGGCCCGCCGATGGGACCCCCGCCGATGGGGCCCCCGATGGGTCCACCCCCGATGGGGCCGTCGAGCCCCGAGACGTGGGAGTACGACTTGCGGAAAGGCCGCTACGGGGTCGTGGTGACGATTGGGCGCTCCTTCAAGAGTCGGGCCCTTGAAGGCGCCGACGAGATGGGGCAACTCTTCCAGGCCAACCCCAGTTTGTTCCCTATCCTGGGCGACCTGTATCTCAAGTTTCGGGACTTTCCCGGCCATAACGAAGCCGCCGCGCGGGTCAAGAAACTCCTCCCGCCGCCCTTGCAGGAGCAGGACGGCCAGCCGGACGCCCAGCAACTCCAGCAGCAGTTGCAGCAGCAAGGCGAGATGCTCCAGCAACTCACCCAAGCCCTCGACGCCAAGACGCGCGAGATTGAGACGGATGCGGTCAAGGAGCGGGCGACGACCGAGCGTGAGCAGCAACGCCTCATGGCTGATGCCCAGCGCGAGCAGGCGGACCTCCAGGCGCGCATGGACATGGAGCGCATGAAGAATGAAACCCAACTCGCCATCGCACAAATGAAGATTCAGGCCGGCGAAGCCAAGGCCGTCTTCGAGGCGACGACGAAACGGGTGGGGACCGAGAGCCAGTGGCAATATGATGAGGAGATGAAGGTGCAGCAACAGCGCGCGGACACCGAGTTAGCGGTACTCAAGGGCGCGATGCAAGGCGCCGCGGCCGGCGCCCCCGCGAGCACGACGGTGTCGGTGATATCACCGCCCGAGGAGGAGGAGGGGTATGGACATGGGGTGTAATTCCCCAGAGATGACCTTCGCCTGCTCGCAGTGTGGGGCGTGTTGCCGGGCCGCGGCCGACGCCGGGTTGGTCCCGACCAGGGACGGCCACTGCATCCATCTCACCACGGACCACCGCTGCGCGATTTACGCCACGCGCCCCACAATCTGCAACGTGGCCGCGACCCATGCCGGCTTGGCGGCGCAGGGCGCGCCGTTCTCGCGGGCGCAGTATTTCACACTGAGCACCCATGCTTGTCACCAACTCATGGACCGCTACGACGTGGCCGACCGCTTTCGTCTCGACCCCTCGGTCTATGGGATAGAGACGTAATGCCCCCCCAGACTCGCGGTCGAACGTCCCGCCTGACCGCCGCCGAGCGCGCGGAGCTGCGCCGCCGGGACGCGCAGACCGAGGCGATTCTGGCGCAGCTCGCGCAGGACAGCCGTGGGCGGCCGATGCCCTCACCTACGACGCCGGCCCCCGACGCCTATCAAGGCGACCTCACTGACGTCCTCCTCGGCGGTCGGGACGCCGCCATCCGTGCGCCGACGTGGTCGGAGGGGGCCTGGGGGGTCGTCGAGCGCCTGGGGGAAAACCTGGTGGGGCTGCCTTCGGCTGCCCTTAGCGCCCTCCAGATCCACCCCAGTCAGTTCTTGGACCGGAGGCGGGAGCGCGGCGAGTCGACTCGACGCTGGCAGGACCAAACCGCGGGGCTCTCCCGCGCCGAGATTTCAGCGGGGATTGACGCGGGAACGATTGATACGCCGACCCTTGGAGGAAACGACCCTATCGTAGAAGCGATGTTGACGGGGCCGGTCGGGGGCACGCGCCGTGCGGCGGCTGGCGTTATGGGGGAGATGCCAGGACTACGCGGGCCGGCTTCCGCGTGGAAGGGGCAACCCAGCGCGCCATACGTTAGAACACCGGAAGGGGCATTAGTGGTGTCTACTCGCGTGCCGACCGCGAAGCGTCCGATTGCCGAGACGGGACCGCCAGGGCCGCTCGTGACCGGCCTCGAGGAGGTGATGCGTAACCCTGTGGGGACGGCCAAGAAGCCGAGCTTGGCCGAGAAGATGGCAAACATTGTACGCCCAAGCCCCGTTCTCACCGAGCGCGAGGCCGCGCGGGGCACCTCCGATGTGTTAGAGAGGTTTGTCGATAGCGCCGATGAGAACTTGCGCTACCTGATGAAGTTGATGGCGCCGTACGCCGAGCGGTCGTCTAAGTGGTATCAGGGGGCGCACAGGATCACGAAGGAGATTGCGAGCACCTGGGGGATGACGGCCGACCAGGGGACGGGGATCGTGTCCGTCCTGAGCCCGCAGAAACAGTGGGACATGAACGTCAAACTCGGGCAGCGCGTGTCTGAGCACGCGGCGACGTTCGCGGACGCGGACCAAGTCTTCACCCCAGAGATGTATCGCCAGCACGTCCTCATCCGGCGGAAGTCTGTGGCTGCGTCGATAGCGGAGAACCTCAAGAAGGGGAAAATTACCGCATCTCAGGGCAAGAGGGCGATGGCTAAAGAGAACGCCACGCTCCGCGCGCAACAGTCGCTCGTGGGCAGGCCGTGGTCGGAGTTAGCGTTTCCTGATCGGGCGTATATGGTCCGAGCGCATGACGAGCTTGTCAATCCCCAAACCTTCGATCTCTACACCCCAGAAGGCGATGTGTATGATATTGCGCGGAATATAGGACGCAAAGGTGAGCCCGGAGAGCCGTCAGCGCTAAGCTGGAACAGCAACGCCGAGCTAACGAAGGCTATGGGGATTGCCTCCGACCC
>Ga0310345_10004724_pt1 | contig 12289 bp, 8 predicted proteins | sample HC15DNA20500_MG_FD_204667 | JGI IMG/M metagenome (GOLD analysis project Ga0310345, IMG submission 204667) | Marine microbial communities from station ALOHA, North Pacific Subtropical Gyre - HC15-DNA-20-500_MG | ecosystem: Environmental > Aquatic > Marine > Oceanic | place: Pacific Ocean: North...
GCGCAGCGACCGAAGCCCTCGCCCGCCGCGTCGGGACCCTGCGCCGCGCCCGCGCCCGGCAAGGCCGTCGCGTCGCGCTGGTGCTGGCCGCGCTGCTGGCGGCGGGAGTGGCGCTGACGCTGAGCCTCGGCCAGACGCTCACGCCCCCGGGCGAGGTGCTGCGCGTGCTGATGGGGCAGAACGTGCCGGGGGCGGGCTTCACCGTCGGCGAACTGCGCCTGCCGCGCGCGGTGCTGTCGGTGCTGGCGGGGGCGAGCTTCGGCCTCGCCGGGGTGGTGATGCAGACCATGCTGCGCAACCCGCTGGCCAGCCCCGACATCATCGGCATCAGCGCGGGGGCGAGCGCGGCGGCGGTCTTCGCCATCGTTCTGCTGGGCTGGAGCGGCGCCGCGGTGTCCCTCGTCGCGGTCACCGCCGGGCTGGCGGTCGCGCTGGCGATCTACCTGCTGGCGTGGCGCAACGGCGTGGCGGGGGCGCGGCTGATCCTCGTCGGGATCGGCATCTCGGCCATGCTGGACAGCGTGATCGCCTACGTCCTGTCGCGCGCGCCCTCCTGGACCCTGCAGGAGGCGATGCGCTGGCTGACCGGCAGCGTCAACGGCGCGACGCCGGAGCAGGCGCTGCCGCTGGTGATCTCGCTCGCCGTCTTCGGCGGGCTGCTGGCGGCCCTCCGGCGCGAGGTCGAGGCGATGCGCCTTGGCGACGACGCCGCCGCCGCGCTTGGCGTCGGGCTGGCGCGGGCCCGGGCGCTGGTGGTCGTGGCCGCCGTGGGGCTGATTGCCGTCGCCACCGCCGTCACCGGGCCGATCGCCTTCGTCGCCTTCCTTTCGGGCCCGATCGCGGCGCGGATCTGCGGGCCCGGCCGCGCGCCGATGGCCGCCGCCGCCATGACGGGCGCGGCGCTGGTCCTGTTCGGCGACTACGCGGGCCAGCACCTGCTGCCGGGGCGCTATCCCGTCGGCGTCGTGACCGGGGCGCTCGGCGCGCCCTACCTGATTTACCTGATCGTCCGGGCGAACCGGACCGGAGGCCAGATATGACCGCGCCCGCCCTCGCCGCCCGCCGCCTGCGCGCCGGATACGGCGAGACCGCCATCCTGCAGGAGCTCGACTTTGCGGTCCCGCCCGCCCGGATCACCGCCATCGTGGGTGCCAACGCCTGCGGCAAGTCCACCCTGCTGCGCTGTCTGTCGCGGCTGCTGGCGCCCGAGGCGGGCGAGGTGCTGCTGGACGGCCGCGCGATCCACCGCTACCCCCGGCGCGAACTGGCCCGGCGGATGGGGCTGCTGCCGCAATCGCCGCTGGCGCCGGACGGGATCACGGTCGCCGACCTCGTCAGCCACGGGCGGCACCCGCACCAGGGCCTGCTGTCGCGCTGGACGCGCGAGGACGACCTGGCCGTGGCGCGGGCGCTGGAGGCGACCCAGACCGTCGATCTGGCCGAGCGCGAGGTCGACGAACTGTCCGGCGGACAGCGGCAGCGGGTCTGGATCGCCATGGCGCTGGCGCAGGAGACCGGGATCCTGCTGCTGGACGAGCCGACGACCTTCCTCGACATCAGCCACCAGGTCGAGGTGCTGGACCTTCTGGTCGACCTCAACCGCAGCCGGGGGACGACCATCGTCATGGTTTTGCACGACCTCAACCTCGCCGCGCGCTACGCCGACCACCTTGTCGCCCTGCGCGCCGGGCAGGTACATGTGGCGGGACCGCCCGCCGAGGTGCTGACCGAGTCGATGGTCGAGGCGGTCTTCGGCCTGAAGAGCCGGGTGATCGCCGACCCCACCTCGGGCGCGCCGATGATGCTGCCGCTGGGGCGCCACCGCAGGGCGGACGCCGCCAACACCGAGGAGCTTCGCCCATGAGTTTCGCAAGCCACGCCGCCGCGCGCTTCGACGGGACGCTGCCGGAGGATCTTCTGCCGCATCTCGCCGCGCATGTGCGCGACGCCGATCTGGAGGTGGAGGAGACACCCGCCGGGCTCAAGGTCCGCACGCCGCTGGCGCGGATGGACGTGACGCGCGATGCGGCGGGCCTCTCCGTCGGGATCGCGGCGGAGGATGCGCAGGTGCTGCAGCAGGTGCGGGAATACCTGCTGTTCCTGTTCGACCACATCAGCCCCGGTACCACCGGGGCGATGCGCTGGAGCGGAGAGATCGCCCGCAATCGCGCGCCGCTGAACTTCCACCTCGCCACCGTCGTGGGCACGTGCCGGGTCGGCGCGAACTTTCTGCGGGTGGAGCTGGCCTGTCCCGGCACCGGCCAGTTGGCGTCCGGGCGGGGGATGCATTTCTCGCTCCTGCTGCCGCCGGAGGGGCGGGCGCCCGTCTGGCCCCGGCTGGATGACACCGGGCGCACCGTCTGGCCCACGGGGGAGGCGGCGCTGCACCGGGCGGTCTATACCTTCGTGGATCTCGACCCTGCGGCGGGGCGGTTCACCTTCGACGTGTTCGAACACGAGGGCGGGCGCGCCACCGGCTGGGCGCAGGCGGTGCGGCCGGGGCAGGTCGTCGGGATCACCGGGCCGGGCAGCGGCGGCTTCCCGCCCGGGCGCGACATGCTGATCGCGGGGGACGAGACGGCGCTGCCCGCGATCCGCCGCATCCTCGCCCGCTCCGCCCCGGACCGGCGCGGCGACGTCTTCGTCGAGGTCGGCAGCGCCGCCGACCGCTGCGAGATGCCGGGGCCGGAGGGGATGGCGCTGACATGGCTCTTCCGCGACCGGGGCGAGACGCTCTGGGACCGGCTGAAAGACCGCGCGCCGCCCGAGGGGCCGGACCGCTATGTCTGGATCGCGGCGGAGCAGGAGCTTGTCCGCAAGGCCAAGGCCCGGTTCAAGGGAGAATTCGGCGTCGGCGCGCAGGAGGGCTACTTCGCCTATTTCTGGACGGCGTGAGGTGCGCGGTCAGGCCGGTTCCGCTAACGGGGGCGCCTTGAACAGGACCGTTACGCGGATCGATCTTGCCGCCTTTCTCATGCGCGGGCCGGGTCGGGATCGATGACATGCGCTGCGGCGGCGGATCCGGGGCCGGCCGGGCCGCGGCTTGCGTCCGGCGCGGATTTCCGCCATCGCACGGGTCATCGCCCCGAGGAGATCGACGCCACCATGGCAGACATGATTGCCGGATTCGCCCGCGGACGCACGATCGCCGACCTCCGCGTCGCCTGACCATGCCGCAGTCCGAAACCCCGACCGGAGTCCGTCAATGACGGGCATCGCCCTGACCATCGCGCCGATCTTCGCCATCGTCGTGATCGGCAACCTGCTGCGCCGCGCGGGCATGCCGGGCGACGGGTTCTGGCCGTTGGCGGAAAAGCTGGGCTACTGGGTGCTGATCCCGTCGCTGCTGTTCAACCAGCTCTCCACCACCGACATCCGGCCCGAGCTAATGGCGCCCTTCGCGCTGACGCTGGTCGGGGCGTTCTACATCGTGGGTGCGGTGGTGCTGCTGGTCACCGGGCTGATGCGGATGCCGTCGCCGCCACGCGGATCGACCCTGCAGGGCGCGGTGCGACACAATTCCTTCCTCGCCCTCGCGGTGGCGGAAACGCTCTACGGGGCGGAGGGCCTGTCGCTGGCCGCGCTGGCCGCCGCGATGCTGGCGCTGGCGACGAACCTTTCCATCGTGCCCGCGCTGCTGACGCTGAACGCCGCCTCGCTCGGCGGGTCGGTTCTGCGGCGGGTGCTGAAGGACATCGCGCGCAACCCCTTCGTCATCTCGATCACGCTGGGGCTGTCGGCCAACTTCCTGCTGCCGCACGATATCCCCGTGCTGCACGACGCCACGGGGATGCTGGGTGCCGTGGCGCTGCCGTTGATGCTGCTCTGCGTGGGGGCCGGGCTGCGGCTGCGGGGGCTGCGGGCGCAGCTTGCGCCGCTTGCCGTCGCGACCGCCGGGCGCTACCTGCTGTTCCCGCTCTGCGTCCTGCTGCTGCCCAACGGGCTGGCGGCGGAGGAGATGATCATCCTGCTGATCTTCGCCGCCGTCCCGACCGCGCCCTCGGCCACCGCGCTGGCGGGGCAGACCGGCGGCGATGTTGCGCTGATGAACGCGATCGTGACCTTCCAGACGGCGCTCGCCTTCTTGACCCTGCCGCTCACGCTCGCCATGGGCGCGGCATGGCTCGGATTGTGAGGCACACGGACCCATGAAGCACCTGACACGGCACATCGGCATTCCCGGCTGGATCCGCCACGTCGGCCCCCGCGACCTGCGCGCGGACCTTCTGGCGGGGCTGACCAATGCCGCCGTTGTGCTGCCGCAGGGGATCGCCTTTGCCATCATCGCGGGGCTGCCGCCGGAATACGGGCTGTACACCTCGATGATCTCGGCGGCGGTCGCGGCGCTTCTGGGGTCGTCGATGGTGATGGTTTCGGGCGCGACGACGGCGCTGTCGGCGCTGCTCTTCTCTTCGATTTCGGGACTCGCGCCGCTGGGGTCGGCGACCTACATCAACTTCGTCCTTGTCACCACGCTGCTGGTCGGCCTGTTCCAGGTCGCTGCCGGGATAACCCGGCTCGGGCGGCTGGTGAGCTTCGTCTCCCATTCCGTGCTCGTGGGCTTCACCGCCGTGGCGGCGATTCTGATCGGGATCAGCCAGCTGTCCGGCGCGCTCGGCGTGGCGGTGGAGCCGGGCGGCACGGTGGTGGAGCGCCTGCTGCGGCTCGTCGGGCAGATCGAGGAGGCCAACCCTGCCGCCATGGCGGTCAGCGGCGCAACGCTGGCCATGCTTCTCCTGCTGACCCGCTTCGCGCGGCGGCTGCCGGGGTTCATCATCGCGCTGGCCTGCGGCGCCGGGCTGGCCTGGGCGATCGACGGGCCGGAGCGGGGTATCACCATGATCCAGCCGCTGTCGGCCGCGCTGCCCAGCTTCACGGTGCCGGAGTTCACCTTTTCCAACATCTCGCTGCTGGCGCCTGGGGCCGCGGCCATCGCGCTGCTCGGGCTGCTGGAGGCGATCACCATCGGCCGCTCCTTCGCGCTGCGCCGGGGCGAGAGCTTCGACGCCAACCGCGAGATCATGGGGCAGGGCGTGTCGAACCTCGTCGGCGGGCTGTTCCAGAGTTACGCCAGCTCCGGGTCCTTCACCCGTTCGGGCGTGAACATGGAGGCGGGCGCGCGGACGCCGTTTTCCGCGCTCTTCGCCAGCGGCTTCCTCGCCCTGCTGCTGGTGTTCTTCGCCCCAGCGATCACGTTGATCCCCTATCCGGCCATCGCGGGGCTGATCCTTTACGTCTCGTGGCGGCTGATCCAGTTCTCCGAGATCCGGCACATCCTGCAAAGCAGCCGGTCCGAGACCATCGTGCTGGGCCTGACCGTGGCCGCGGGGCTGATGATCTCGCTCGAATCGTCGGTTTATGCAGGGGTCATCGCCTCCTTCGCGGTGTTCCTCTGGCAATCTGCCCGGCCCGAGGTCGTCGTCACCGTGCCGACCACCATGGCCAACGGGCGGCGCAAGTTCCGCAACGCCCGCGCGCACAAGTTGCCGGAATGCCCGCAATTGGTGACCCTGCGGCTGGATGGGCCGCTCTATTTCGGGTCGGTCGAGCATGTGGAGGCCGCCGTTCGCCGGATCGAGAACGCCCGCGTCCGGCATCCGCACATCGTATTCGTGCTCAAGGGCGGCGGGACCATCGACCTCGCCGGCGCGGACATGCTGATCCGCGAGATCCGGCAGACCCGGGCGCACGGGCGGCAGTTCCGCATCGTCGCGCTCTACCCGCCGCTGATCCGGGCGCTGCACCGCTATCACGTGATCGACGAACTGGGGGAGGAGAACCTCCATGTCTCCAAGGGCGACGCGATCGAGGCGGCGATGACCGGAATGGTGCCTGAAGTCTGCGCCACCTGCCGCAAGCGCGTCTTCGGCGAATGCGCCCTGCTGCCCGCGCCGCCCGACGCGGTGCCGGCCCCCCGCCGCATCACGGAAGCCGAGGACGCCGGCCACTGACCGCCCCCGCAATCGCCGATTGACAGGCCGCCGCGCGCCTGATTATTTCGAGAGGCGAAATAAATGCGGCACGGTCCCGGAGGAGGGACCGGACGGGAGGCGCAGCTTTGTATCTTGGACTGGATGTCGGGACCTCGGGCCTGCGGGCCCTGCTGGTCGATGAAAACGGTGTGGTGGCGGGCGCCGGAGAGGCGGCCTATGCGGTCTCGCACCCCGCGCCGGGCTGGAGCGAGCAAGACCCGGCGCAGTGGATTGCCGCCTGCGAGGCCGCCGTGGACGAACTGCGCGCGGCCCATCCGGCGGAATTTGCGGCACTGAAGGGCATCGGGCTGAGCGGGCAGATGCACGGCGCGACGCTTATGGACGCCGGGGGCGAGGTGCTGCGCCCCTGCATCCTGTGGAACGACACCCGCTCCTTCGAGGAGGCGCGCGCGCTGGACGGGATGCCGGGGGTGCGCGAGACATCGGGCAACATCGTCTTCCCCGGCTTCACCGCGCCGAAACTGTCTTGGGTCGCGAAGCACGAGCCCGAGCTCTTCGCGAGGGTCGCCACAGTCCTGCTGCCCAAGGATTACCTGCGCTTCTGGCTGACCGGAGAGCGCATCGGCGACATGTCCGACAGCGCCGGAACCTCGTGGCTCGACACCGGGGCACGGGCGTGGTCCGACGATCTGCTGGCGGCCGGCGGCATGCGGCGCGACCAGATGCCGGCGCTGGTCGAAGGCTCGGCCCCCGGCGGAGACCTGCGGGCGGAGCTGCGCCGCGCTTGGGGCCTGACCGGGCCGGTGACCGTGGCCGGCGGCGGTGGCGACAACGCGGCGGCCGCCTGCGGCGCGGGGTGTTTCCGGGACGGGCAGGGGTTCGTCTCGCTCGGGACCTCAGGCGTGCTGCTGGCGGCCAAGGACAGCTACGCGCCGGACCCGGCGTCGGCGGTGCACACCTTCTGCCACGCGGTGCCGGACACGTGGTACCAGATGGGCGTGATCCTTGCCGCGACGGATTGCCTGAACTGGCTGTCGCAGACCGTGGGGCAGGCGCCCGGCGACCTGGCCGGTCAGGTGGCCGAGCGGGCGGACGGCCCCTCGCACATCCTGTTCCTGCCCTATCTCTCGGGCGAGCGGACGCCGCACAACGACAGCGCCATCCGCGCCACCTTTGCCGGAATCGGCATCGGCGACGGTCCGGCGGAGCTGACGCAGGCGGTGATGGAGGGGGTGGCCTTCGCGCTTCGCGATTGCCACGAGGCGCTGCGCGGCACCGGCACCGCGCTCGACCGGCTGTTGGCGGTCGGCGGCGGCACACGCTCGCGCTTCTGGGTCGAGACGCTGGCCAGCGTGCTGAACCTGCCGCTGGACCTGCCCGCCAAGGGGGAATTCGGCGCGGCGCTCGGCGCGGCGCGTCTGGCGATAGCGGCGGTCTCCGGCGGACCGCTGGGCGAGATCATGACCTCGCCCGAGATCTCGGAAACCGTGGAGCCGCGCGCGGATCTCGTACCGGCCTACGACGCGGCCTATGCGCAGTACCGCGCGCTCTACCCGCAGATGAAGACGATCCTCGGGTGAGTACCCAAGCTCTCGCCGCGCGGCGCGGCGGGGGCTATGCTGGGCGCAGGCGTGGCAGTCAGGGGAGGACGCCATGAAATGGGCCGCAATGCTGACGCTGGCCGCCGGGGCGGTGCAGGCGGGGGACCTCGGCCCACGCCCCGACTTCCCGCCAGTCGAGATGGAGGCGGTCGAGCTGGGCCGCCTGCTGTTCTACGACCCGGTGATCTCGGGCAACCGCAACATCTCCTGCGGGACCTGCCACCACCCGGATCTGGGCACCTCGGACGGGATGTCGCTGTCGGTGGGCGAGGGCGGCGTCGGGCTGGGGCCCGATCGGGTGTTCGATCCGCAGGACATGCCGGAGGAGCGGATCCCGCGCAACGCGCCGGGGCTCTGGAACCTCGGGGCGGCGGAGTTCACCGTGATGTTCCACGACGGCCGGCTGGAGGAGGCCGCCGATCAGCCTGACGGGATCCGCACGCCGCTTGGCGCGGACATGATCGCGGGTTTCGATTCAGTGCTTTCGGCGCAGGCGATGTTCCCGGTGCTGTCGGGGGACGAGATGGCGGGCCACTACTCCGAGAACGAGATCTCGGAATCGGTCCGGTTGTCGAACCTGACAGGCGAGAGCGGCGCATGGGTGCGGATCGCGGACCGCGTGGCGGCGATCCCTGAGTACCGTGCCCGGTTCGACGCGGTGCTGGGAGAGGGCGCGCCGATCCGCTTCACCGACATCGCCAATGTGCTGGCCGATTTCATCAGCTTCGAATGGCGCGCGGACGAAAGCCCCTTCGACATCGCCATGGCGGGCGGCAAGCCGCTGCCCGGGGCGGCCGAGCGCGGGCGGCTGTTGTTCTATGGCGAGGCCGGGTGTTCCGGCTGCCATTCCGGCTGGCTCCAGACGGATCACGGGTTTCACGCCATCGCCGTGCCGCAGATCGGCCCGGGCAAGGCGGCGCGGTTCGAATCCCACGCGCGGGACGAGGGCCGGATCCGGGTGACGGGGGCGGCGGAAGACGCCTATCGCTTCCGCACGCCGAGCCTCCGGAACGTGACGCTGACGGCGCCCTATGGGCATGACGGGGCCTACGCGACGCTGGAGGGGGTGGTGCGCCATCACCTCGACCCGGTGGCGGCACTCCGGGCGTATGACCGGGGCCAGGCGGTGCTGCACGAGATGCCATGGGCGGAGGATTGGGCGATCCTCGACACGCCGGAAGAGGTGGAGCGGATTGCGGCGGCGAACGAACTGGCGCCGGTGGCACTGAGCGACGCGCAGGTGGCGGAGCTCCTCGCGTTCCTCGAGGCCCTGACGGACCGGGAGGCGGCGGAGGGCCGGCTGGGTGTTCCCGAGACGGTGCCGAGCGGGTTGCCGGTGGACCGGTAGGGGGCGGGGTGAAACGCCGCCGTGCGGTGGGGGTGACGGCCGGGGGATGAAGTCTCCCGTCCTTCGCTTCTGCCTCATCGAGTTTAGAACGTCGCGCTATTTGCGCGGAATCAAGGCGAAACCGCCGCGCAGCGCCTGCCCGTCCCGGGGGCAGGCGCTTTGTCATCGGTGCGCTGATCCTTGAGGGAAGATGTAGTTGGCAGCATAAAAGTGCACGGGTCGCGCGGAGCACACGCCTACCCACGGGCAGGCGCTGCGCAGCTTGCGTTGGTGCGTTTGGCGGGAGTGGCGGGTTGAAACCCGCCCTGCGGCGGGGGGGGCGCGTCTCCGGAGGGCTGGCTGCACCTGTCGCTGCCACGGGGCGGGCACGTCCCGCCCTATTGTTTCAGAACGACGCGGGTGCCGGCGTCCACCTCCTGCCAGGCCCCAGGCCTGCCGCCGGGCCAGATCACCCGGACGCGCGCCGTGTCCGCCCCGCCCAGCCCGAAATGCAGGGCCCCGGCGCTGCCGCCCGCGTGGCCGCCGCCGACAGTGACCTCCTGCACGTGCCGCCGCCCGCCGGCCTCGACCTCGACGAAGGCGCCGATGGCTTGCGTGTTGGGCGCCGCCCCCGCCAGCGTGACGGTCAGCCAGTGCCCCGCGGTCCCCTCGTTCTGGTAAAGCTCCATCTCCGCCCGTCGGTTCACCACCGCCAGATCCAGGAACCCGTCGCGGTTCAGATCGGCCAGCACCGCCCCTCGCGACCGCTCGAGCGAGGCGATCCCCGCTGCGCCGCCGGCCTCGCGGAAGCGTCCGTCCGGCATCTGCAGAAGCAGGTTGTTCGGGTCCAGCATCGCCGCGTCCGGCATCTGTTCCACGTTGCCCTTCGCGACGAAGATGTCGTCCCGCCCGTCGTTGTTCACGTCGCCGAAGGCCGCGTGCCAGCCGGTCGAGGGCCGCCCGTCGCCGCCCGTGTAGGGCCGATGCGCCGTGGTGCCGAAATCGTAGGAGGCGTCGCGGTAGGTCGGCCCGCCGCCCCCGGGATCGAAGAGCTGGAACTTCTGGTCGCCCATCGAGGTCAGGTAGACATCCGCGAAGCCGTCCCCGTTGATATCGCGCGAAGCGATGCCCATGCCCCAGAGGTGATAGGGCGCCCAGCCCTCCGCTTCGGTGTAGAGCCTCGGCTTGGCCTCCATCGCCCACATCTGCTCCTGCCCGCCGTTCACGTAGTAGTGCCGGTCGTTCGACAGCCGCAGGTCGGCGCGTCCGGTCCGCCGCCAGTCGGTGAAGAGCGCGGAGAGCGCGCAAAACCCCGGCCGCAGCTCCTGCGCGGGGGCGTAGCGGTCGCCTTCGGGGCGATAGAGCAGCGTCGCGTCGCAGGCGCGGAAGGGGCCGTCGGGGTCGTCGCGGTCGACATAGGTCCCGAAGGCGAGGGTGGGCAGGCGCTGCCCGGCCTCCCACGTGGCGGAGAAGGCGGTGGTCCAGTGGTCGCCGCTCTCGAAACCGATCCCTTCGAACGGGGCGAAGCCGCAATCGCCGGTGCCGCGCATCAGCACGTCCGGCCCGGCGCGCAGGATGGCGAGGTCGAGCGCCCCGTCCCCGTCGATATCCAGCGGATAGGCCCCGGTCACGCCGGTCAGCGCCAGCGCCTCGGGCGTCTCGGCGGCATAGGCAAGCGTCGCGCCGGGCCCGTCGGTCACGTTGCGCAGCAGGACGGCGGGCGCGCTGCCTCCGGCGGCGTAAAGCTCGGGCAGGGCGTCGCCGCCGCAGTCGAAACTCGCCACGCCGCCGCCGACGAAATGCTCCCAGCCCCCGGAATAGACATGCGCGGGCAGCGGGCGCGGGGTGAAGGCGGGCACCACCGGCTCGGCCAGTGCGGGCGCGGCGCAAACCGCGAGGAGGACGGCGATTTCAACTCGCATTGGCAGCCAGCTCCCTCACCGTCAGATTCGACACCTCCTCGATCGCGTAGGCGGTGGCGCCCTTGGCCCACATCAGGTCGCCCCAGCCGTGCACCTTCACCTCGGGGGGGGGCGCGTCGACCTGCACGATCCAGCGCTTCATCTCGTCGATCACCTTGTCGGAATAAAGAAAGTCGTAGTTCAGCTGCGCCCCCGAGAGGATGATCAGCGACGGGTCGAAGATGTTCACCACGTTGGCCAGACCCATGGCGAACATCCGCCCCGCCCGGTCGAGGATCGACCGCGCGATCCCCTCGCCCCGCGCGGCGGCGGCGAAAAGGCTGTCGAGGTCCTTGTGGTCGGTCTCGCTGTTCAGGTTCGCTTCGCGCAGCAGGGCGTAATCGCCGACGTAAGCCTCGAGACAGCCGCGCTGGCCGCATTGGCAGAGCGCGCCTTCAAGATGCACCTTGGTGTGGCCGAACTCCGCCCCGCAGCCGCGCACGCCGCGATAGACCTTGCCCCCCAGGACGATCCCCATGCCCACGCCGTGCTCGATGGTGATCACGATGAAATCGTCAACGTTGCGCCCCTCGCCGAAGATGTGTTCGGCCTTGGCGACAAGGTTGGCGTCGTTGTCGAGGAATACGGGACAATGCACCCGCGCGCCCAGCATGGCGCCCAGATCGACGTTGCGCTCCCGAAGGGACGAGGACCAGTAGACGAAGTTGCGCCGGGCATCGACCAGCCCGGCGATTCCGATGCCGATGCCGGACAGGTCAGCGACGCGCAGCCCGGCCTCGGCACAGGCGTCGCCGATGGCGCGCAGGATCTCGTCGCAGAACTTCTGCGGGGTCATCCGGTTCTCGGGCAGCCGCATCTCGCGGGCGACAAGCTCCGTGCCCTCGAAATCCGTCACCACCACGGAAATCGCGTGGTGCGAGACCTTAACCCCCGCCACCCTGTGCGCATCGCCCCGGATCTTCAGCGCCACCCGTGGGCGTCCGCGCTTGGCGTCCTGCAGGGGCGGGTCGGCGCATTCCTCGATCAGCCCGGCGGCCAGCAGTTCGGAGGTGATGGCGGTCACCGTCGCCGGGCTCGACCCCGCCTCCTTTGCGATGTCGATGCGCGCGATCCGGACCGCCGCGCGGATCGTTTCCAGCACCTGCCTGCGGCCGCCCTCCCGCTGATCGGCGGTCCCGGGCACCCTTCGCGTTCTCATCAAGCTGCGTCCTCCCGTCACGCCGCCGGCCCTGCCGGGGCGGCGCCCTCCGGGCACGATACGCGATTTAATTTGAAACTCAAAAAAAATCTTGTTATTGAGGGGCCGACGGGGGCCGGGAGGACCACGCGCGCCCCGCATCCAAGGGAGGAGTGTCATGAAAATTCTAGGTGGAATCTCTGTCATTGCGGCCATGGCCATCACGGCGGGCGCGGCGCTGGCGCAGGATCTGACCGTGGGCGTGAGCTGGTCGAATTTCCAGGAAGAGCGCTGGAAGACGGACGAGGCCGCGATCCGCGAAGCGCTGG
>Ga0310345_10004725_pt1 | contig 12287 bp, 7 predicted proteins | sample HC15DNA20500_MG_FD_204667 | JGI IMG/M metagenome (GOLD analysis project Ga0310345, IMG submission 204667) | Marine microbial communities from station ALOHA, North Pacific Subtropical Gyre - HC15-DNA-20-500_MG | ecosystem: Environmental > Aquatic > Marine > Oceanic | place: Pacific Ocean: North...
TCACCTAATTGAATAAAAGTTGTTTTACCTTTAAATTCAATAAATTGATCGAAATTATGATTCATTGTATTTAAAAAATCAAACATATTTTCTTGAATTAAATTAACTAATGTTTTATGAAAAATAGCTTTAATATATTTGTATTTTTTACTATCAGCCATTGCTTTATTTATTTTTTTCTGTGCTTTCATACATTTTTGAACTAATTTTTCATATTTTTTCATTACTTCATCTGAACATCTATCATATTTATCTTCATAAAACTTTTGTTTATCCTTAACTTTATCAGAAATATGTTCTAATTTATTAGTTTGTAAAATCTTATAAATATATTCAAAATATTTAATAATATCAACAATATCTTCCTGATTTAATACAGACAATTGATAGTTTTTCTTATAAAAAGTGTATTCAGTTTGTTCAGTTTGTTCTATTCCTTCAGTAAATTTCTCCGGAATATATTCTTGTATTTCAGGCATTTTTTTTACTAAATTATTAATTTCATCAATAAGAAGAATTGTGTGATTATTCAAATGATATTCAATTTCATCAGCATTCAAAGCATCAATAATATTATTAATCTTTTTATGAGATAAGAATTCAAAATCATTATTATATTCATTTAACATTTCAGAAATTGCGATAGACTGATTAATAAGTTTATAATACATAAATTTATTTTTTCCTTCAGGTCTAATTTGACAATGAAACGCAAGGAAATTTAATATCAAATCCATATAGACAACAGAATAATCCATTTTTGAAGGATCAAACAAATTATCTAAATTACTAACAAGATTTTTTTTCTTACATAGATTAATAATATAATTTATTCCATGTTGTTCTAAATATTTTGGCAAATTTTCTGCCGTCTTTTTAGTAAAACTTGCATCTTTGAGTATCTTAATAAAAGTTTCTTCATCATCAGATATTTCTTTAAAATAATTAAGAGCTAACTGTCGTTTTTCCTCTTTTAGTTTTTCTTCCAATTCATTTTTAAATAGATTTCTTATTTTATTAGAATTATTAACTTTTGTTTCTAGTAATCTTTCAAGAGATAAAACAAAATGTTTTCTCATTTCATTATTAAATTCATAAGGTGAATTAGTCATAATTATATTTTAATTAAACTTTTATTTTTAATTTAATTAAACCATATAAAATTCAATTTTAAATTAAAATTGATTTTTAATTATTAATATTATTAAATTAGATAAATTAAAATTAATAATGGATATTAATAATTTTTATGCCGAAAATTCAATTACCTCATTTGAAGAGGCTCAAGAATTCCTTTCTCAAGAACCATATTGTCTTGATTTAAAACAAGATGGTGATTTATATCGTATTATTCATGTAGATGAAAAAAGTGATATGACGAATGATATAGTTAAAGCACTATCTGGTTTAATTTTAAATATTGAAAATATTTCACAGATTCATTATAAAGGTCAAAAATTATCCGAACAAATATTACTAAATGAGGGAGAACGATTAGAAACTACTCATATTAGAACAATTGATATTAATAATTGGAATAGCATTAAAGTTCAAAAATTATACGATGGTTCTCGTATTAAATTATTTTATCATGTTAATCAATGGATTGTATCAACTTCAAGATGCATTGATGCTACAAGAGCATTTTGGCATTCTCCTAAATCATTTTATGAATTATTTAATGAATGTATTGGAGATTATGATTTTGGACGATTGGATAGAAATACATGTTATACATTTATTATTCTTCATCCAGAAAATCGCATCGTTCTTAATCATCAAGAACCTTCTTGTATTCATATTTCTACATTTGATAAGGTAGAAAATAAAGAAATTGATGTAGATATTAATATTACTAAACCAGAAGTATGTAATTTTGCTACATTTGAAGATTTTGTTGATTCAGTTACAAATCTAGATTATACAGAACCTGGTTATATGCTAATTGATGAAAATTTCAATCGTATTCGTGTTATTTCTTCTAAATATGAAGAAGTAAGAAATTTAAAAGGAAATGTTCCAGATATGACAAAAAGATATTTACAACTTCGAAAAACAACTCCAGAAAAAATCCCCACTTTCCTAGAATATTATCCTGAATATACAGAACATTTTGATAATATTGAACTACATATTCTTTATATATGTAATGTTATTTTTCAAAAATATAAAGTACGACGAAGACAACATCGTCGTGTTGAATTAAGTCAAATTGAAAGTGATATTCATTACCGAGCACATGGTTTATACTTAGGATTACGACAATCAAGTAATCTTACAAACACTAATATTATTCGTGGTATTACTCTAGATGATATGGCTATGATTATAAACAGTCTTCCTGTAAATAAAATTTATCAATTACTTCAGGAATATAATTCTCATTTTTAAATAAGTCTTGATGCTATCTTTTTTTTAATATAACTGTATTGACCTTTTGCCCAAAATACAGAACCAACTAAAATTAAGATTCCTGTTATCAGATAGAGATATTTTTCAGTTGATGATATACTAATATAGATATATAATAATATAAGTGGTGCTATTATAAATCGCACTAAAACGAATGAAGTTGCGAATATTATAAATAATAACTGTGATTTATAATTAAATTTTTTTAAAATTTTTACTCCATTAAATAATGGAGCAGTTACTTCTCCAATAAATAAAACAATTGATAAGAGATTATAATATTTATCAATAGAGATTGTATAAATAATAGCAATAATACAAACTAGATGATGAAATATGTACAATGATGTTTTATTGTATATACACCAATACATATCATTAAAAAAATAAAATAAACTAAAATAATGCCAATTGGTTAAAAATGATTTATCTTCTAGTTCTTTAGAAAAAAATATCATAGCACAAATATCTACATATGAACATATAGAAACAAATGTTCCATGTGTAAGAGAATTAAAAAGTTGATAAACTTCTACTAATTTTTGGTCTTTTCTAATATCAGTAAGATAAACAACAATAAAGTATATTGTTGCGAATATAAATGTTAAAAAAATTTCCATCAAACTAATTCTATAAAGCATTTTCTATTATTATTTTTATGTCATTTTGAAAACTCATAAAATAGTTCAAAAAATATCTTATTATTATGATATACAAAGTTAAATGGTTTCTTGTAATGGAAAAATTAATAGTTATGGTATTAATGGATTTTTAGATATATACAACTTATTAACTTATAAATTTTATAATCATAATAAAAGTGTTATTAACAAAGATTATATTGCTTTTTTAAAAAAGCATGATAAATTGGATAAAAAATTAGAAATAATTATGAAAAAGAGTAATATAACCAATTATCAGGCAACCGGCTACACCGAAGGCTATAAAATTATGATAACAAAACTTGAAAAACTTTTATCTAATAGAATAATTTTACTAAATGATTTAAATAAAAAAATGAAATTATTTGATTTAATGAATATCAGTTATAAACATGTTAATAAAATGATACACCACATAACAAATACTTTTAAACCCAAACAAAAATTATATATGGAAAATTTAGTGTCTCAATTATTAGAAGGAACTTCAACTGTTTATGATAAGGGATACTATTCTCTTTACAAATATATGGATGAATTTTTTAATATTACAAAAGAACAAACTAAACAATTTACAGAAGATAAATCATTTAAAAAAATTTTTGATGTAAAAAATGATAAAATTTTTAAAAAATTTATTAAGGAAATTGATAATGAATTAGAGAATAATATTTCTATTCAAAATGAAATTACTAAAATGAATGAAATCTATTATATTTCACCATATACAAATACAATTGATAAAAATAAATTAAATATTGAGATTGATACTTTAACAAATTATAAAGATTTAATAACAAATATAAATTTTAGTTTTATTCAAAAAAAGGTTTATTCTATTATCCTTCCACTAATTATTTATAATGATGATAATGAACCAATAGAAATAAGAACAGTTTATTCTCCAAAGACTTGGAAAATTAAAAATAATTTTAATAAAATTTATGCTGAAGTTTTTGCATATATTAAAATAAATTACTTATTTAATATTCAAAATGAAAAAACATTAGAAAATTTAAAGAAAAAATTTAGTAAAAACATTATAACTTGTGAAGAAATTGATAAATTCATTACATTTGAAGAATGTAGTAATAAATTAGAAGCAAAAGTGTTAGAAAAAAGTACTATTGAAACAAAAATGTTTTCTATTCATAGATTGTTTTCTGAAATTTATAGTACTAATATGGAATTATTTGATAAAGATAATATTTTTACAAAACAATTTTTATATACCAAACAAACAAGACAAACTAAAAATATGAATTTTAATAGTGAATCTTATAATAATAAATTATATCAAACACTTTTAAAGAGAGATATTGATGATATATATGATATTATATTATCTGATTTAGATAGAACTGCTTTTTTAACATTACTCAAAAATAAATCAAACATTAGTGATGAGACAGTTACTTTAAATAAACTAAACAATTACAGTCATAAAAATAAGATTAAAAATAAAATTTTAAAAAATGTTATTAAAGATAAACAAAATGTTATATTTGATCATTTAGATAACAAAAGTAATATTATCGATGATGAACAACTAGAATTTCAAAAAAGAAGAAAAATTGTTATAAAATTTGGAACTAGATTTGATAAAGAGATTAAAGAGTATAATGAATATTTAAATCAAGCATTATTATTAAATAAAGATAAGAAAGATTTACAAAATAGTACAAATATTTTAAAAAGAATTATAAAAATCAATAATATTGATAATGATCTTAATCAATTGTTTAATGAATTATTAACACGTGGAGTAGAATTAAAGAAGGTATTACAAAAAGATTTAAGTTTTATAAAAAAAACAAATAATTTCATTGAAAGACTTATAAATGATATAATAAATATGAAATCTAATATTAAAAAAAATGTTAATGATTTTGCAAAAGTGATTGAATATATTCTTATTAAAAAACCAATCAATTTAGAATTTACTAGAGAAACTTTGGAGTTAATTCATAATGAAAATATTGAGTTAGATTATTTTGATCATGAGATTTTTTATATATTATTATCATATTTACATGAAACCAAGGATGATAGTATTGTTAATAAAGTTTATAATTTACTTACAAATTTAAAAGAAATGCAACCAGAAGTTAATACTCCTTTTAATTGTTTTGAAAATATTAATCATGTTATTAATTTAAATCAAAATATATTTAATTATAAACCTTATATTTGGATGTGGCCAAAACCAATTAAAAATAGTTGGGTTAGAAATAATAATAAAAAAATGATAAATCCTAGAAAAGATTTTTTCTTAAACTATCCATTTGTTTTAAAGAAAAATAGTCACTTTACCAAAAAAGATGATCTTTATCCATGTATTTTAAAATGGTTATCTGAAGATGATATGATATTTATTGAAATGGCTAAAAATTTTAAATTATCAAATGATCATGAAAGTTTACAAACTTTATTAAATACAATTGATAGTAAAAAAGTAAAAAAATTTATTACTAAAAAAACTAAATTAACTAAATTAGCAAATATTTTAGAAAAAAATGGTGTAAATGTTATCTATAAAATAAATTATAAAAAACAAACAAAAAAATGTATGCTTCCTAATAGAATTCATATTGAAGAAGAACAATTAAATACAAAACAGTGGGAAACTATTTTAGGATTAGATAATGATATTTATTATTATGTTGTTCAAATTAAAATTCAGTTATTAATTCAATGCCAATTTTTAGACATGTTATTTGATATAAAAAAAGATAGGACTAATAATAGAAATAAAAATAGAATCCAAAAAACTTCATTTCAATTATTTCTTAAAAAGATAATTCAATATATTTCATTTTTATATGAAATCCATACTGAAAAATATATGACAAAACGAAAACAAAAATATGAAGTACAAATTAAACACGATATCCATAAAGAAGAAGAAAATGAAGAATCTAATAATAATGTAAAAGAAGATGAAGATTTTATCACATTAATTGATGATATATTTTAAACTTAAAATTGATTTATTTATTTAAAAATAAAATGAAATGGGTTGTTTTTTATCTTTAACAGAATTAAATGAATTCAACCAACTTACAGATAGAGATGAATTACAAGAAAGAACTTTTAATTCATATTTAGCAAAACATTTGTGGAAAAAATTTAAGGATAAACGATTACAAGAAACTGATATAGTATCTGCTTGTAGTACAGGGCAAAAACATATTATTAGATTACTTATTCGACATGGTACAAATGTAAATCAAAAAGTAAATGGATGGACAGGATTATTAGAAGTATGTAAACCTTCTAATTTAACTTCATATGAAGTTAAAATGGAAATAGCGGATATGTTAATTAAACATGGTGCTGATGTAAATATTGCCAATGATTATGGATGGACACCTTTATTATTTACAACAAAAAATACAAATTTTAATTTGACATTTCTATTACTTAGAAATGGAGCTTATATAAACGTCCAAAATGTAGTTGGATATACACCATTAATGTATGCTTGTAAAAATAATGATATAACTGTAGTAAAATTATTACTAACACTTGCAAATGATATTCCTGATTTAACCATAAGACATCCAACATCTGACAAAACTATATGGGATTATGTAATTAGAGGTTCTAGATGTGAGGATAATTTAATAGAATATTCAGAAATTTTTATTAATTGTATTGTTAAATTAAGTCAAAAATATAATATATGTAAAGATGTTGCTTTAATTATCTGTGAATATTTAGCATATTATTAATATAACTATATCAATATATGTAATTTATAATAGTATATGAACGATTTACCAGACGTTTTAGTGAATAAAATAAGTGATTACTTATTACCATCTGAATTTTTAAAATTCAGCATAACTTCAAAAAATATTCATCGTATATGTAATAAAAAAAAACATATTTTTTTATATAATTATTTTCATTTAGAAAAATTCTTTATTATACCAGATAAAACAAAATTATTATCAATAGAAACATTATCAACAATTGTTCATAGTGATCAATATACTCATTGGTTATTTTACATAATAAAAACTGATAATTTAATGAAATGTGAAATTGTTTGGCGTGTAGTTTGGAAAGTTGTTACTTCAAGATATTATATTACAACATATTGCCCAACGAGTTATGACCATAAATGTATTGTTTCTCGTTCTCGTTATTTTAGAGATTTAATTCAACAAATGCGATTTAGTAGATAATATACATTAATATTTCACTAATAAAATAAAAATTGAATTTTGATATTTTACAATCAAATAGATACATAGATAAGTAGACATTAATAATGAAAGAAACCATAGTATTAACTGATGATAATATTATGAATACACAACAGTCAATGAGTTCAATGAATTCAATTGAACCAATGGAATGTACTTCAAAGGAGACCAATAAAGTAGGTAGTTTTGGAGTATATTTATGTTTATTAATAACATTTGTAATAATTTGTGTTTGTGGTAGGACTGTTGGCGAATATAATTATTATTCTGCAAATGGTGTTAGTAAACAATTATTAGAGCAAGATTTTGCCGATGATAGTTTAATTACTCAGGGTGAAAAGAATTTTGATGCTGTATCAATGACTGATGAAATTTGGATTTACCTGGAACAGATTCTAGTACCAGTTCTTTTTAATAAAGATACTGTTGCAGGTCAGAATATTTTACTTGGAGGATTGCGTTTTAGGCAACTAAGAGTTAAAAGAGAAGATTGTTTACATAAACAAAATTTATTCCCAGATTGTTATCCTAAATGGAGTAGTAATAATGAAGATAAAACTTCATTTATCATATCGGAAAAAACATATGAATGGACTACAACACTACAAAATCATGAACAGAATAGTTGGTATGGAACAGTTGACCAATATCCAGGTTCAGGTTTTGTTATTGATTTTTCTAAAAATAAAACAGAAATTTTAGAGTCAATATCTATTTTTAAAAATAGTGATTTTATTAACAAACAAACTCGTGTTTTATTTATAGATACTGCTTTGTATAATCCAAATTTAGACGTTCATACTTTGATTCGATTATCATTTGAGTTACCACATACAGGGGGTATTCAACCGCACAGTGAAATAAAAACTTGGCGATTGAATAGATATGGTGGTACAAGAGGCAATATTGTTTTTGTTTTTGAAATCATTTTATTAGTTTTAATTAGTATAATTACTTGTAAAGAAATTTATAATATTATAAGTTACTGGAATATTCCAGAAAATAAAAATTCAAGTTGTATATGTCGATTTTTTAAATGTTTTAAATTTTATTTTGATGATAATAGATTTAATATTATTGATTTGATTAATTTAGCATTTTTTTGGACTACAATTAGTTTACGTATTTATGAAGTTCGCTATGATACTTCTATTGATATGTATTCAACAACTGAATATGTTTCCTTACGGCATATTCAATATTTATTTCAATTAGAAACACAAATTCAAATGGTAAATGGTTTTTTATTATGGATCAAAATGTTTAAATATTTCACATTTAGCAAAAGAATTAGATTCTTATTCAATATGTTTCAAAATACAGCGACAGATTTAATTATTTTTATGATTGTCTTATTTATTTTTATATTAGCATTTGCTACTACTGCTTTTCTATCATTTTCATCAGATGTAGAAGAATTTAGATCTTTAAATTCATCTATTCTAAATCTTGTAAGATACTCTGTTACAGATATGGACTTAGATAAATTATCAGATTCCAGTTTAGTTGTTGGACCTATTTTCTTTGTATTATGGAGTCTATTAATGATATTAATTCTTGCGAATGTATTTATTGCTATTATGTGCGATGCATATAATGCTGTAAATGATACTCATAAAGATGAAGAGTTTGGAATAAACTTTGGATTAAAAACAATAATGAACAAATTCCAAAATTTAGGAACATTTTTCAATACTTCTTTTTCATCTATCGATAAAAATAATGATGGAATAGTTAATCAGAAAGAGTTAGCAAAATGTACTGGATTAAATAAAAAAGATGCTCAATTAGTTATTAATACTTTTGATAAAAATAAAGATAACTGTTTAGATAGAAACGAAATGGCAGAAGCAAGACGAATGTTATCAAATATAAATATTAATAATAATAATAATAATAATAATAATAATAATAATACTGATATTGATATTGAACGAAAATTAACTGATGTTGAATTATCTGTTTTAATGAATAATATTGTCCAAGATATAGATAATGATAGGGAAATTAGTGATTTAGAAATAAGTCGTTCTCGTTCTTTGGATGATTCTCGTTCAATTGATATATATTCAATTAATTTATCAAATTTATCATATTCAAATAAGACAGATGAGGAAAAAATTTAATAATTATTTTAGATATACATTATATAAATAGAAAATGGATATCCAATTAATTAAAAAAGTAACATCTGCTTTGAAGAAGATGCAATATAATTTTTCAGATAAAATAAAATTAACACAATTAAAAGGTGGAATTACGAATAAAATTTTTTTAATAGAATTTTCAGATAATAAATTTATTATTCGTAAATGTGGTAATAATACAGAAAGATTTATTAATAGAGAGTTAGAATATAAAATAATAAAACAATTAAATACTTTTGACATTACTAGAAAACTTTTACAAAAATTTGAACAAGGTTCAATTGAAAGTTTTTTAGAAGGAAGTTCTTTAAAAATAGACCATTTCAGAGATCCATATATTCTAAGTATATTAGGTAGAAAATTCTTTGATTTACATTCTATTAATATTTTAGAACAACATGAAAGACAACCAATGATGTGGAAAAAAATAGATACATGGTATAATCAATGTATAGAATTATATAAAGATGATCCTATTAACTTACCTATTATAAATAAGATTGGAGACTTAATATCTGAAAAAAAAATTATTCAAGTTGAATCTCCTGTTATTTTATGTCATAATGATTTAACTCCTGCAAATATTATTTATAATAATAGTGACATAAAATTTATTGATTTTGAATATAGTGCCTATAATTATCGTGGATTTGATATCGCGAATATGTTTTGTGAATATTCTGGATATGATTGTAATTGGAGTTTATTACCAACCGAACAAGAGAGGAAATTATTTTACAAATTTTATTTAAATACAAATGACAAAAATAGAATTAATAACCTTGATAAAGAAGTTTTATTTTTTATACCAATTTCTCATTTGTTCTGGAGTCTCTGGGGACTTTTACAACATAAATATTCAAATATTGATTATGATTATCTACAATATACTCATAAAAGATTAGAAGGAGCAAAATTATCAGACAACTCGATACGCCGAAGGCTATAATATTATTTTGACATTACTTCACTTTGACTAACATTTGATAAATATTTGATATACCTTTTTGCGATTAAAAAAAAAATATACTAAATTTAGATTACGATATATATTTAGTATATAAATTATGGGTTTTAAAAGATATAAACAAATCGAGTCATCTTTTATATAACATTGATATAAACCAATCCTAATGTCTTCTCTAAGAAAGCAAATTAATAGTTTATTAGATCACCGATTTTGGAAAAACAAGGAAAATATTTGTACCCAATATTTCAAAATTTGCGATCTATGTAACAAAACTTATATTAAAGGTTTAGTACTAATGCAGGTTGGTTCATTTTTTGAAGCATATGGAATTGATAACAAATATACAAAAAAAGGACATGCAAACTTAGTTGGTAATTTATTCAATATGGCAATTACAAGAAGAAATAAGAAAAAATATGTAGATGAACTCGGAAATAGAAAAATTGAAGATTTAACGGAGAAACAATTAGTTAATTTACATACAAAATATCCTTTAATGAGTGGAATGAATGACATTGTCATAGAAAAATATTTACGGATTGCGATTGAAAACGGTTATACAGTTATACTAATAGAACAAGTAGAACAGCCAATCAGAGGTAGTATGGTTAAAAGAGAAGTAACTAGAATAGTATCACCAGGTACTTATGTCGAAACTTCGTCAAAGGATAAAAACAATATTGCTTCAATTTTTATAGAAAAAGTAGTAAAAGAAAACGTCCAATATTTTTGTATTGGTTTATCGTTGATAGATGCTACAACTGGTGAAAATTCAATTTTTGAAGTATATGATAAGAAATATGATCGAAATTTTGCCTTAGATGAAACAATTCGTTTTATTCTTTCCAATATAACAAGTGAAATTTTGATTCATACAAAAAATGTTGATATGACTGAAAATGAGATTATCTCTAGACTTCAACTGTATAATCATAAACTGGTTAATGTAAAGATTGATGAATTACCTAATGATTTCTATAAAATAAATTTCCAAGAGAGATTTCTTAAAAAAATATTTCCAAATACTGGTTTATTAAAAGCATATGAATATCTTGATTTGGAAAGAATGGATTATGCTAGATTATCATATATTATTTTACTGAATCATATTTACCAATATAGTGAAATTTTAATTAAAAGTATCTCTAAACCGGTCATCATATGTAATGACAAATATTTAAATCTTGATACTACAACCATTTCTCAATTGAATATTACAAATAATAAGACCATTTCGATAAAAAACAAATACACATCCTTATTTGATGTCATTAATTTTACAAGTACAGCAATGGGTAGAAGGTTACTAAAACAAAACATCTTGAATCCAATTGTTTCTGTAAGTGAATTAAATAAAAAATATGATATGATTTATGACTTAATAATTGATGATAAATACAAAAATTATTTAAATTATCTTTCTGAAATGAATGACCTTGAGCGAATTCATAGAAAAATGTTGTTAGAGTTACTTAATCCATATGAAATTGATGGATTATTACATAATTACAATGTCATTCCTGATATTATTGATTTATGTAAGGAAGACAAGACTAGAGACTTATTAAATATTTTTACAAGTGATCCAATTAAAAGTCTAAGTAATATTATTGATGAAATTGAAAGCAAATTTGATATTCGTCAAATGAAAAAATATGCCTTAACAAAGATTGAAAACTCTTTTTTCAAAAGAGGGGCAAATCCAGAGATTGATAATTTATCAGATACAATTAATGAAAATATCACATTTTTAAAAAAATTCAATAAGAATGTTTCAGACTTAATAGAAGTTGGTTCACAACAAACTCGGTTTAAATCAAAGAACAAACTGTTTTCCAGTCTTGATAAATATGATAAATCTGGTTATTACATAAAGATGACT
>Ga0310345_10004727_pt1 | contig 12285 bp, 12 predicted proteins | sample HC15DNA20500_MG_FD_204667 | JGI IMG/M metagenome (GOLD analysis project Ga0310345, IMG submission 204667) | Marine microbial communities from station ALOHA, North Pacific Subtropical Gyre - HC15-DNA-20-500_MG | ecosystem: Environmental > Aquatic > Marine > Oceanic | place: Pacific Ocean: North...
GATCTCGGCGAAATGGTGCAGGGGCGCGGCATGGCGCTGCTGCTTCACCTCGACGATGTGGCACATGGCGAGTTCGGCGTAGGTGGACGCTCCCTTGGGCCCGACCAGGAGATAGTAGCGCTCGACATTGACCGAGCCCGTGCCCGCCCCCAGCCGCTCGACCACGTCCAGGATCTCGTCATCCACATAGGGCCGGAATTCGGACTGAATCCGCGCCGCCGTGGCCGCATCGAGGCGCTTGTAGCGACCAGGGCGGTCGCGGAAGCGCAGGCCCTCGTCGGTGATGGTGACGGCCTTGCCCAGAGTGCTCTTCGACTGGAACTTGGATCCGCCGATCGCGCGCTTCTGGGCCTTCTTGATGCCCTTGTGCAGGAGGTGATGTTTGGGAAAACCACTGAGTACGCGCCGTCTCTCGCGTGGGTCGGCCACGATCGCCTCCGCGGTCTTGCGATAGCGCTTCAGGAAGGCGCGTGCGGCCTTGACCTGATCCTTCTCCGTGGGAGCCGAGAGCCCCGACAGGTCCTCCACCTCATCGGTCTCGTACTGACCGTCCAAGACGCCATGGGCGTAGTGGGAGGCGAGGAAGATGCTCGTCAGGTAACGGGCAATATCCCAGACGGCGTGGCCGATGCAGGCATCATCGAAATCGTTCGGCACGAAGACGATGAGATTGCCGTGCGAGCCCTTTTCGGTGACGAAGCCGAAATTCGACATGTGGCAGTCGCCCATGATCGCCGTCGGCTTGACCCAGTCGGTGAAGCCCTTCGGCAGCGTCAGCACTCCGTCGTGAAGATCGGTGTAGAAGAGTTGGGCCGAGCCACGGAAGAAGTGGAACGGGTTGCCTGCCATCTTGCGATGCTTTCGGCCCGGTGCGTCCCTGCCGGGCCGGGCGCCGTCGATGCGCTCCAATTCGCTGGCGATCAGTTCGGCGCGATCGTGGGTCGACTGGGTCATGGACAAGGAAGTGTGCCAGTCGATGCCTGCGGCAAGATCGGCTGGCGTTGCTGCGCTGGCCGATGAGCAGAGAGGTCAGCGCGTGGCAAGCCGTTTTTGGCATGATGGGGCGATTTCCGCGCTGTGCAGCGGAAGGAGGACGCTTCGAGGCAAGAGGGGGTTTGCGCATGGGCGGGAACTGGCGGCGATCTGTGTTCGGCATTCTCGTGGCGGTGACCGCCGCGATCGGGCTTTCGGCCGGTGGTATGGCGAGGGCGCAGACCGAAGATCTGAAGGACTGGCGCGCCGGACCCAGCGACGATGCCGTCATGGAGATCGGCCAACGCTTCGACTGTGTCGGTCCCGACTGTCCGACCGGCCTGTCCTGCCTCTACGCCCTCGGGCCGAACCGGCCCCCGGGCTCCTGGCCGGTGACAACGGAATTCATGCTCGACGAGGAGAAGATGCCGTGGTCGGACTTCGAATTCTGGTTGGTCGCGAAGGCGAAGGCCCTGCGCCCGGTGCTTGCCGACGATCCGCTGGTGCGCAGCGATCGCTTCGCGCGCCGCACGCCTGCGACGGTTGTCGATCTGGAGAGCGGCGAATACGTCACCCGTAGCTACGGCATCGTGTCGAAGCGGAACAGCTACATGCTGCCGGCCTATTTCTGGACGGTGAAGGGCCGGTTGGCCGTCATGTTCTGCGTTCACGCCCCGTCCGTCGAGGTCGCGCGCCAGGCCAGACCGCAGATCGGCGCCCTGCTGCAATATCTTCGGCCTGAAGAATCCGAGGACGCCGACGAGTCCTGATCGATCTGCATGAGATCGGCCTTGGCGGCTTGCCTGCCCGCGGCGGCCGCTTTGCGTTTTCTCGCAAGAGCTTGAAGAGGGAAGGGCGCAACTGGAGCCTCGTTCACCCGTTCCGACGGATGAACATGAGGAGATCAGCCAATGACGCTGCAGAGATTTTCGACCGCCAGCCTTCTTTGCGCCACGGCCTTCGCGCTGACGGCGGGCCTCGTTCCATCATCCGCGAGCGCTCAGGATTACCGCACCGGTGTGCGCGGCCAGGGCGTGATCCTTTCCGACCGGGAGCGGCGTGAGGCCTATGCGGTTCGGCTGCCGAACGGGCGTGTGGTCGAGCGGGCCAGCAATGGTGGTATCCCCTGGCTCTTCGGCCTCGGTGACGTTTATGGCAAGGCCTCGGGCCTGCCCCTGGTCAATGGCGCGACGCCCTCCGTCCTCGCTTCGACCCCGTCGGGCGGGATCATTCCGGGACAGGATCCGCGCTGAGGAGCGCCGCCTCGGGGCTTACAGGCCGGGCAGGAATGAGCAGCTCGCGGCGAGCCTCAGCCAACTCCTTGAAGGGACGTCACGATTTCGTGTGAGCACCTGCAGCAACGATTTGCGAGTTCATCGTGTTGAACGGGCTTGTATGTCACACGTGAACAAAAAGAGTTGGTTCTCCATGAAATATTTCCTCGGCCTCAGCATGATCCTGTCGACCCTGGCATTCGCAGGCTGCGCCTCGAACAGCGAATTCGCCGCGGCCAATAGCACCGACACCGGAACCACGCCCTCCAACGGGATCATCGACGGCCAGACGCCCGAATAAGCCTGAAACTCTCTCTCGATCGATTGCCCGCCCGCCGGTCCCCAAACGGGGAGGCGGGCGGGCTTTTCATATTGGCAGGTGTCTTGAAAGTGCCATCTCGCCCCGGCAATTCCTCTCTCGGGTTCGCGGCGAACGGAAGGATGGACTTGCTTGGCGACACATATGAAAATTCTGATTTTTGTTCTCGCTACCGTTTTCCTCGGTGCCTGTGCATCGAAGCCGCCCGCCGATCCAGGCGGCAAATGGGCCAAGCAGGCCGAGATGATGGACAATTCCCTGTTCTATTGAGTCCTGGCGGTTGAAGGGTGCGGTCAGTCCATGCAAGACCGCGCGGCCATGAACCTCCAAGACGTGTCATGGGAACGCTGATCGTGTCCGACTTCACCCTTCGCCCCAACGCCCCTTTCGACCTCGCACCACTCGCCAGGCTTCTCGACAAGGAGGAGGATCTGGCGCTGGTCAATCCCAGCGCCAAACACCCCTTCGATCCGCTGGAATGGCAGGAGAAGTGGCTGAACGAGCCGGACGATGCGTCGTTCTACCTTGTCGACGCGAATGGGAAGGAGGTTGGCTTCTTCGCCCTGCGTGTCGGGATCGGTCCCGAAGTGCGCCATCTCGTCTACGTCTTCGTGGAGGAAGAGTCCCGTGGCGGGGCGGGCAAGGAACTCGCCGCCCTCGCCGAACAGGCCGCCCGGGATCTCGGCGCCATCTCGATCACCCTGAAGGTCGAACTCGACAACGAGCCGGCGCTCGCGGTCTACCAGGCTGCTGGCTATGAGGAACTCGGCCGCTCGGGCGGCATGGCGACCATGCGCCGTGACTGGGGATAGGCGTCCGCCCGGCGTATCTCAGGGATTGCCGGGCGCGGGCCGTCAGACAGCCTTCGAGTACCGCGCCGCCTTGGCCGCCAGATGCGCGTCGAACCAGGAGGCCACCACCCGCGTATAGGGTTTGGCTTCCGGCCGGATGACGAAGCGGTCATTCTCGATCGCGACGAGGCCCAGACTGTCGGTTGCGGCGTGACGTCGCGCTTCGCGAATATAGGAAGTGGCGTCTGCGCCGAACTGACGCTTCAGTTCGGCAAAATCCAGCGCGAAATCGCACATCAGCCGGGCGATGATATGCCCGCGGATGCGGTCGTCCCGGGTCAGGGCATAGCCACGGTCGCCGGTCGGCTGGCCGGCTTTGACCGCCTCGCGATAATTCGCCGTCGGCACGATGTTCTGGACGAAACCGCCGGGAAACTGGCTGATCGCCGAGGCGCCGAAACCGATCAGCGCGCTGCAGCGGTCGGTCGTGTAGCCCTGGAAATTGCGTGCCAGTTGGCCGCAGCGCGCCGACTTGGCCAGCCGGTCGCCATGGCGGGCGAAATGGTCGATCCCGATCGGCTCGTAGCCGGCTTGTCGGAACGCCTCGGCAGCGCGCGCCGCATCGGCGAGCCGGGCTTGCGAATCCGGCAGATCCTCCTCGCGGATCATCGTCTGATGCTTCTTGGCCCAAGGCACGTGCGCATAGCCGAACAGGGCCACGCGGTCGGGCGCAATGGAGATCACCTTGTCGACGGTTCGGTCGAGACGTTCGGGCGTCTGCAGGGGCAGGCCGTAGAGCACGTCGATATTGATGTTGCACAGGCCGGATGAGCGGAGTTCCTCGACCACGTCGCGCGTCTGTTCGAAGGTCTGCGGCCGGTTGATCGCGGCCTGGACGGCAGGGTCGAAATCCTGGACCCCGATGGACGCGCGGTTCATTTCGAGCGCCCGCAACCCGGTGAGCGTGTCCGCCGTCACATCCGACGGATCGATCTCGACACTGATCTCGGCATCCGGCGCAAAGTCGAAGGCCGCGCGCAGGGCTTCGTTCAGACGGAAGAGGTCCTCCTTGCGCAACAGGCTCGGCGAACCGCCTCCCAGATGCAGCGCCCCCAGCAGCGGAGAGAATCCGATCTCTGAGCGCGTGGCCGCGATCTCGGCGATCAGCGTGTCGACATAGGCGGCGACCGGCTCGTAGCGCCGCGTCTGCTTGGTATGGCAGCCGCAGAACCAGCAGAGCTTGTCGCAATAGGGAATGTGCAGATAGACCGAGACCGGGTCGTGCGGCACGAGGCCGTCGAAGAGCGCCTGTTTCAGCGCTGGCCCGGCATCGGCGGAAAAATGCGGTGCCGGCGGATAGCTCGTATAGCGGGGAATCTGCGCCCCATAGCGGTTCAGGACGGCGCGATAGTCGATCGTGACCGGCGCTTCACCGCTCATTGCTACGGTCCAGTTCTGCGATCAGGGGAACGACATGTTCTTCCTCGAACGCGAGATGGCGTCGCAGCCCTTCGAAGAAGCCGCGCAGCATGTAGCCGAGCGCTTCGGCATCCGAGCTTTCACCGCGACGGACATAGTCGGTCAGCTTCTCGCAGAGCTCGTCGGCAAAACTTTCGTCTTCCCAGTGCTCGTAATGGAGCCGCTGAAGCGTGCCGAAGAGTTCCGGCCGCTTTTCGAAATGCTGGCTCAGGAGCGGGAAGATGGTGTTTTCTTCGAAATGATGAGCCTTGCGGATGGTCGCCCCGATCGAACGCGCCACGTGCAGCGTGTGCTGCGTATCCAGATTGTCCGGCAATGCGTCGGCGATCGCTTCCAGCGAGCGGCACAGTTCCCGTTGGCAGGCGAGTTGCCGGCGAAGCAGCGCCGTCACGCTCAGGTCCGGAGCGACGGCGCTGGCGGAGACTGGCGGCGCTGTCCGTTTCGCCGCAGGATGTATGACGACGACCGCGCCATCATCGTGTTCTCGGCGATCTTCCGATGGGAATTGAGGAAGGAACGTCATGAAACGGCTCCGGCTGGAAAGGGATGATTGCGACTTCTAGCCCCGTCTTGGCCGGCATCACCTTGATCCAAGTCAAAGCGCATTTGCCCAAAAGCTGACACTTCAGCGCCCAATCCCCGCCGATTTCGGACGGCCCGACGGCCGCCTCCGAGCGGCGGTTATTGGAGGGTGGCAAGACAATGAAGCATATGACCGTGACGGTGTTCATCGGTCTGGCTGCGTTCCTGGCGTTGCTCGGCGCCGGTTTCGCGGCAGACGATTCCTTCAGAGCGCATTTCTATGTGCTCTTCTTCGTGCTTGTTCTGGCGACGATTCTGCTTCTGCGGCAGATGGACTTTTCCGGCGACAAGATGATTCCGCTCCGCGCCAATGGCGGGGGCACGGCTGCGGCAGCCGATACGGTCGCGTATCAGGATGACGTCGTGCGTTACGGCGCCATCGCGACGATGTTCTGGGGCGTGGTCGGCTTTCTGGTCGGCGTCGTCGCGGCCTCGCAGCTCGCCTGGCCCGATCTCAACATCGAGCCCTGGTTCAATTTCGGCCGGGTGCGCCCGCTGCATACGTCGGCGGTGATCTTCGCCTTCGGCGGCAACGCGCTGCTCGCCACCTCCTTCTACGTCGTCCAGCGCACGTGCCGCGCCCGCCTGTGGGGCGGTGATCTCGCCTGGTTCGTGTTCTGGGGCTACCAGCTCTTCATCGTCCTGGCCGCCACGGGCTACCTGCTCGGCATCACCGATGGCCGCGAATATGCGGAGCCCGAATGGTATGTCGATCTGTGGCTGACGATCGTCTGGATCGCCTATCTGGCGGTCTTCGTGGGCACGCTGGTGAAGCGCAAGGAACCCCACATCTACGTGGCCAACTGGTTCTACCTCGCCTTCATCGTGACCATCGCGATGCTGCACGTGGTCAACAATCTGGCGATGCCGGTCTCCTTCCTGGGCTCCAAGAGCTATTCGGCCTTCGCCGGCGTTCAGGACGCGCTGACCCAGTGGTGGTACGGCCACAACGCGGTCGGCTTCTTCCTCACCGCCGGCTTCCTCGGCATGATGTACTACTTCATCCCGAAGCAGGCGAACCGTCCGGTCTATTCCTACCGTCTGTCGATCATCCACTTCTGGGCGCTGATCTTCCTCTACATCTGGGCTGGTCCCCACCACCTCCACTACACCGCGCTGCCCGACTGGGCGCAGACGCTCGGCATGGTGTTCTCGGTGATGCTGTGGATGCCTTCCTGGGGCGGCATGATCAACGGCCTGATGACGCTGTCGGGCGCGTGGGACAAGCTCCGCACCGATCCGATCCTGCGCATGATGGTAATCTCCGTCGCCTTCTACGGCATGTCGACCTTCGAAGGCCCGATGATGTCGATCAAGGCGGTCAATTCGCTGAGCCACTACACCGACTGGACCATCGGACACGTCCATTCCGGCGCGCTCGGCTGGGTCGGCATGATCTCCTTCGGCGCGGTCTACCACCTCGTTCCGAAGCTCTGGAACCGGGAGCGGCTCTACAGCCTGCGCATGGTCAACTGGCACTTCTGGCTGGCGACCCTCGGCATCGTGGTCTACGCGGCCGTGATGTGGGTCTCGGGCATCATGCAGGGCCTGATGTGGCGGGAATACGGTGAGGACGGCTATCTGGTCTACTCCTTCGCCGAGACCGTCTCCGCCATGCATCCCTACTATGTGCTGCGCACCTTCGGCGGTGTTCTCTACCTCCTCGGCGCGCTGGTGATGGCCTTCAACATCTACAAGACGATCCGCGGCGATCTGCGCCGCGAGGTCCCGATGGGCGGCGGTGCGCCGGTCGCCCAGGCTGCCGGCTAAGGGGGAACACCATGACCAAGGACAATCAGGACCCGGCCCTCAAAGGCGCGCGGCCCGAACTCAAGGCAGACCCGGTGGCGAGGGGAATCCTCGCCAACCACTCCAAGATCGAGAAGAACGTCACGCTGCTTCTCGTCCTGTCGCTGATCACGGTGATGATCGGCGGCATCGTGGAGATCGCGCCGCTCTTCTATCTTGAGAACACGATCGAGAAGGTGAAGGGCATGCGGCCCTACTCGCCGCTGGAGCTGGCGGGGCGCAACATCTACATCCGCGAGGGCTGCTATGTCTGTCACTCCCAGATGATCCGGCCCTTCCGCGACGAGGTGGAGCGCTACGGGCATTATTCGCTCGCCGCCGAATCCATGTATGACCATCCCTTCCAGTGGGGCTCCAAGCGCACCGGTCCGGATCTCGCCCGTGTCGGCGGGCGCTACTCCAACGACTGGCATGTGGAGCATCTGAAGGCCCCGCGCTCGGTCGTGCCGGAATCGATCATGCCGTCCTACGCCTTCCTGGCATCGACGGAACTGGAGATGGACAACCCCTCCGGCCATCTGATCGCCAACCGCACGGTCGGCGTGCCCTACACCGACGAGATGGTCGAGAACGCCCGGAACGACCTCCTCGTCCAGGCCGCGGCCGACGGTGACACGGAGGCGCTGCTTGCGCGCTATCCCAAGGCCGTCGTCGGCGATTTCGACGGCGATCCCACGCGCTTGACGGAGATGGATGCGCTCGTCGCCTATCTCCAGATGCTCGGCACGCTGGTCGATTTCTCGGCCTATGACCCGCAAGAAAACGATCGCTGAGGGAGGCGAAGATGGAATTCGACTACCACTCCATGCGCACCTTCGCGGACTCCTGGGGTCTCCTGGCGATGACCCAGTTCTTCATCGGCGTCGTCCTGTGGGTCCTCAGACCCGGCGCGCGCCGGGCGGCCGACGACGCGGCCGCCATTCCCTTCAAAGAGGATTGAGCCAATGGCCGAGCACAAGGAAGTCGACGCGGTCAGCGGCGTCGAGACGACGGGCCACAGCTGGGACGGCATCAAGGAACTGAACAATCCGCTGCCGCGCTGGTGGCTGTGGACCTTCTATGCCACGATCCTGTTCTCGCTGATCTACGTGATCCTCTATCCGGCGATCCCGCTGATCAACTCGGCGACCGAGGGCGTTCTCGGCTGGTCGAGCCGGGCCGAACTCCGGGAAGACATCGCCCGGGCCGACATGATGAATGTCGACCGGATCACCCAGATCCAGACCTCGGCGGTCACCAAGATCGTCGCCGATCCGGACCTGAGAAGCTTCGCCATCGGCGCCGGGCGGGCGGCCTTCAAGGTCAACTGCGTCCAGTGCCACGGTTCGGGCGCCCAGGGCGGGCCGGGCTATCCCAACCTCAACGACGACGCCTGGATCTGGGGCGGCGACCCGGAGGCGATCTACACGACGATCATGCACGGCATCCGCTTCCACGGCGACGACGACACCCGCGTGTCGGACATGCCGGCCTTCGGCGCCGACGGCCTTCTGGAGCGCGAGCAGATCAGCGACGTCGCCGAATATGTCCTGTCCCTGTCGGACCGGGCAGGCGACGCGGAAGCGGCGGAGCGCGGGGCGAGCGTCTATGCCGAGAACTGCGCCTTCTGCCATGGCGAGAACGGCGGCGGCATGAACGAGGTCGGCGCGCCGAACATCTCCGACGCGATCTGGCTCTATGGCGGCGACAAGGCCGACATCGTCGCCCAGGTGACCGCACCGCGCCACGGCGAGATGCCCGCCTGGGGCGACCGGCTCGGCGAGACGACGGTCAAGGAACTCGCCGTCTACGTCCACAGCCTCGGCGGCGGCGAATAACGCCCCATTCGCTGCATCGACGGCTTACGGCAACAGACCCCGGACGGCAGCGTCCGGGGTCTGTTGGTGTTTGGGGGAGGTTTGCGCTCGTTTCAGTTGTTCCACTAGATGCAACATCACCGTAAAAGCAGGTGTTTTTTCATACTATCAGCGATATTGGGGTAGGTTCATTCACACGGAACAAAGAAGGTTGGCCGCGCGTCAATCGAAAACCGAACCTGTACCTTCAGAGAACCGCACAAGCGAAAGAGAGCATTCATGCACCACAAAGATGCGATTCTCGACACGCTCGCCGAACGTAGCAATGTCGCGCAGTTCGTAGCCTTCAGGCCAGATAACGGCCATCCTAAGCAGAGCTTCTCACGCATCGCTGGTCATGAACCAAACGAACTCTTCCTTGACACCGTCGAGGCGATAGAAACGCTGATGGCAGCAAGTGCTGATCAGTCAGTAAACGTTCGCAGCTATCTCCCGAGCGATCCCCGAAGCCGCGAGTTCGTCTACGGGCTCAGGACTACGAAGGATGCCGTCGAGACCGTCCGGCGGCTAAACCGGGACGGTCTGCACACCATAGTCAATGAAACAGTTGGCGTGTCCGATGGAGGCGTCTCTGGCGTCCTGCAAGGCCAGACCCTCGAGTTTTCGCCAGACGACACGCCGCGTTGCGTTGAGAGGCCTGGAGCGGCCTCCTTCCCGTTCGAGAAAGGCATAGCTCTTCTCGAACTGATATACGGCTTCCGCCCCGATCTAGATGCTAGGTTGGCGGAACGCACGGAATTCAGCATCCACCCCAAACCTATGGGTTGGAAGCGAACACATACGCTCGTGTGGGAACACGAGGAAGGCGTGGCCGATGTCCCGGAGACTCCCATATGTTGGCCAAACAATTTTAGTAGACTGATAGGCGACAAGGCCTTTGGCCTGGCTATCGCACATCTCTCCGGGGCGCCCGTGCCCAAGACGCTGGTTGTCGGGCGGCGGATCAAGCCGTTCTCTTTCGGCAGGCCGACCGGTGAACGGGAGATCTGGACTAGGACCTGCCCAACTGAGCAGCAGCCTGGCCTCTACACCACAGTAAAGGGATGGATCGACCCGTTCAAACTGCTGCGTGAGGAGGATCCGCACGGGGCCGCGATTGCGTCGATCCTCGTGCAGGACGCGGTTGCCGCCAGCTACTCAGGTGCTGCCCTCTCGGCCGCCGACGGCAATCTCGTAATCGAGGGTGTAAGTGGCGAAGGCGCCCGGTTCATGACAGGAGAGGTTAGCCCGGCGAACTTACCGGAGGAAGTCAGAAGGGATGTGGGGAACCTCAACCGAAGACTGACTTCCATCCTTGGCCCAGTCCGCTTTGAGTGGGTCCACGACGGTAGAACCGTGTGGTGCCTCCAACTCCACCAAGGACAGAGCGTAAGCACCCAGAGAATCATCGTGGACGGGATGGCGGACAAGTGGCTTAGGTTCGAAGCATCGCGTGGCTTGCCTGCTATGCGGAAACTACTCTCGGAGGCTCCTACGGATGCGGGGATACTGGTTGTCGGGGAAGTTGGGCTGACCAGCCACGTGGCGGACGTTCTGCGAAAGGATGGGCGTCCGGCACGCCTCTCAACCATAGGTGCCGTGGCCTAGTGGCGGCCGATCCGCTAGGAACGAAGAACCAACGAGCGAGTCTAAGGTTTGTCCTCATCGGTCGCGTCCGCGCTACGCCATATCTCGCCGAGGATACTATCCTTCTCCACCTCGTGTACCGCGAGCACATAATCCACGACATTCGGGACGCCTCTCTCGACGACCAGTTCCACGACGTTGCTGTAGGGTCTGCGACCTGCCTTTCGACGCTCTTCGAAGGGGAAGTCGTCGATACGGGTAAACGTGTTCCTGCCGCGGGGGAGAGGCTTGTAGAGCGTGGCCCCGCTGTTCATCGGGCTGAGCAGGATGCGCTCACCGTGATCCTCCACTAGCCTAGCCGTGTCTAGGGTTAGCACGGTCTGCCTGCGCCCACGATAGGCACGCGCCCGCAGCAACCCCCAGACGCGTTCCCGCGACAACCAGAAGAAGGACTTCGAGTTCAGTAGGCGATACCAATCCGCCGGCGTCAATCCGTCTTGAAGGCACTTCTCCAAAGCGCTGTCGTGCATGGGTTTCTGGTCGCGAAGAACGGCGCCCGGAAGTCCCTCCGCGGCGATCGTGACACTCTCAGGCCGGTGGATCGCAAAGCATTGTTCGCGTTCCTCGCCTTCGATCCCGTAGAGGTCCAAGAGGGCTTCTACGCTCAGTAGGCCGTGCTTTTCTATCGCGGGCCACGCGCCCTCGTGTGCCATGTGGTAAAGCTTGGGATAAGTCTCGATAAGCTGTGCCGTCTTCAAGTCCAACTGCCCTTCTCGATCACGCCGTCCTTCGCGAAGGCCTTCGAGACATAGGCGACCGGCACGCCGGTGACCATTTCGAGTTTCCTGATGAAGTCTTGCGCTTCGCCGTTCAGGGACGCGTAGTCGGTGGCCTGCCGATTCTCCACGCCGAAGTAATCGACGAACGTCAGCGCGATCTTCGTGGCTCCGTTCAATTGCGCAGACCGCCTAATACGTGTCCAGTCGAACTCGGCCACCCGTCGCTTTCGGCCAGAGACAGTGCCGCGCTCCGTCTTGTCGAACTCCGCGATCGGGATGTTCGAGCGCTCCTGGATCGTCTCGAAGTCGATCTCCTGACCAATGGCACCCGACGAGCCACCAACGCGGATCGGATAGGTGCGAACCACCATGATGACATCCCGAACCACACTGAACGGGATCCCAGCGTCTGAGAGGCATCCGGAACTCGAGGTCTCACGCGAAGTCGTATGGGGGTATCTACCGTGGTGGATGCTGAGTTCGGTGCCCTGTGTGCCCTCCAACATGACCGTGCGCCCGCCCATTAGCATCTCTTCTACTACATCGCGAGCCGGGCGGACGAAGTCCCGAAGCTGCCCCACGTCGCGCGCTAGCTTCACAGTCGGCCCGAACAGAGGCTCGCCCCGGTTCAGTATCTTGCGGGCGGCCGCCGAGCCCACGCCTTGCGCGGTCGTCGCGATCCGGTTGAGTCCACCCCGCAAATCCCCCGCTTCGATCCGACGATCCTCGTCGTCGATCACGATGGCCTGTGGATCGATCGTTAGCCGGTCGGGGGTAAGCCGATGGTCCATCATCTCAAGCATGAGCTGAGGGATCCAGAGCATCGAGCCGGCCGCAATGACGATCTTTGCGTTCTCA
>Ga0310345_10004728_pt1 | contig 12285 bp, 9 predicted proteins | sample HC15DNA20500_MG_FD_204667 | JGI IMG/M metagenome (GOLD analysis project Ga0310345, IMG submission 204667) | Marine microbial communities from station ALOHA, North Pacific Subtropical Gyre - HC15-DNA-20-500_MG | ecosystem: Environmental > Aquatic > Marine > Oceanic | place: Pacific Ocean: North...
ACTCAAGTACGTTATCGAATGTGGCCGTGTCGCTCTGACCTTCCCGAATAATCGGAAATAGTTTCTGAAGGTCATCACCGAATAGATCAGATTTACACAGCGCTTCCCTTGCTCGCATCCAGTTAATGTTGCCGCGTAGCGTGTTAATTTCGCCGTTGTGTGCAATATAGCGGTAGGGGTGAGCGAGTGGCCACGACGGAAACGTATTGGTCGAGAATCGCTGATGTACCAAGGCGAGGGCAGACTCCACTGACGGATCCGAGAGATCTGGGAACATCGTTTCAACTTGGTCCGCTATCAACATGCCTTTGTAGAGGATTGTGTTTGACGATAGGCTGGCCACGTAGAACAGGTGTTTTTCCCGTAGGTTGAGCGCGTCAACAGTCTGGGTAACCCGCTTACGAATAATGTAGAGCTTTCGTTCAAATCGTGAGTGAGCATCTCTGTACTCTGTAAGTGATTTGGAGCAACCAATGAAGATCTGCTGGAACACCGGTTCGCTGCTCTTCGCAGTCTGACCAAGGGCAGAATCGTCCGTCGGAACGTCCCTCCAACCGAGAAGTTGTTGTCCTTCCTCAGTAACAATCTGGGCAAACACGTTCCGAATCTGTGCGCGTTCATCTGGATCACGAGGTAGGAATATCATTCCGACCCCATAATTGCCAGGGTCCGGGAGGGGCAGGCCTAGGCGGTCAGCTTCTTTCGCAAAAAACCTGTGTGGCAGCTGTAGTAGCATGCCGGCCCCGTCGCCTGTGTTGGGTTCGCAACCACAAGCCCCTCGGTGCAATAAGTTAATCGCGACTTCGCACGCTTGCTGCACAAGCTTGTGTGATTTTTGTCCATTAACGTTGACAACAAAGCCCACCCCACATGAGTCATGCTCGTGGCTCGGGTCGTAGAGTCCTTGAGGGCGTGTGTCTCTTATGCTCATACCACTTATCCTGTGCCGCCGAATTTACAGCGTGGTCTCGGCGCGCTTTTGCTGAGATGGCGCGAGTGCTGTTGTTTCTCTATCTTGGTCGGCTCCGACTGGTACCGCTTTGTCCTGATCCAACTGGATCGGTTCATCACCCGCTTGGAGTAGCTTGATGAACTCCGTCATCGCGGGATTGAGACGTCGCTTACGTCGGTGAACGATACTTAAGGGACGGACAAAAGGACCATTGTTGGCGGTCTGGCAAAACGGGATCGTAATTAATGAATGCCGCTGGACTTCCTGACGCAGTGTTGGCGATGGCAGGATAGCGATACCTGCGCCATCTTCAACCGCTTGCTTGATATTCTCAATATTATCGAATTCCGCGACAACAGTGACGTCCACTTCATGCTTTCGAAGAAAGCGGTCGATCTCTCGGCGTACCGGCAGGCCACGGTCGAATGTCACAAAGGTTTTCCTCGTGAGATCTTGCGGGTATAGTCCACCTCGCTTCTGAGCCAAGTCTGCGAACGGATGATTAGGGAGACAGGCGACGGTCATTTCTTGGTTTTGCCATGGTATGACCGTGATGCCACGGCTGGGATTCGCGAATGAGATCAGACCAAGGTCAGACTGATCGCTGAGGATGTGGGCATAAATTTCATCTGGGTGCATATACGCGATATTCACTTTCGCACCAGGGACGGAGCTTTGAAATTGATCAACGTACCCGCTTAGGTCATGCAGGGGCACAGAATAGATGGAGGCTAGACGAATGGTATAACCGGATCTGTGCTGGTCACGCTGGACTGCGTCTTCCAGTTCGTGATAACGCTCAATAATTTCCCGGCAGCCCTTAAAAAAAATATCCCCTTCAGGCGTCAGCTGCCAGGGTCGTTTGGATCGATCGATAAGTTGCGTGCTCAAACGTTTCTCAATATGTCGGACAGCCTGACTCGCTGCCGATTGGCTTACCGAGTTTGCGACCGCAGCTCGTGAGAAACTTTGGTATCGAACAATGTCGCAAAAGATGCTCAGTGCTTCAAGATGCATAAGGGAGGTAACTCTATCACAAGTTATCTAATAGAGAGACTTTTCAGTATTCGAAAAACGAATACTGAATAAAAATGTTTTAAATGAAACTAAGACTTTGCCTAAAGCCCCTGAGAAAATTTGTGATCAAACGTGCAGTGATTTTTTTACGATATTCTGGTCAGCAGATCTCTGATTGGACCGTTATGTTTTGAGCGGAGGTTCAGTCTTAGTCGTTCCCCTGGCCCCGTGTCGCTTGAGACGCCAATAGCGTTTTCATGAAATAAAATTTTGAGCAATTCGTCCAGAGTGGGCTGGAGTTCAGCGATTGTTTTCTGTGTCGAAGGCGCAATCAGCCGGTCGTTAGCGATGAACTGAATTTCATCACCCCTGAAACAGTAACGAGTCCCTAATGAGTCGTCGGCCTCTAGGAGGACGCTAGCTCGGAGAACCGTTTGACATGAGGTCACTAGACGATCGAGCAGTGATCCTCCAGTTGGCGTTTTACGATAGTAGTACAAGCCCGTTCGTCCCTCCGAACAGTCAATCACGTAGTTACCTTCGTGGCCTGCAAGTAACACTTGGGGGCCATCCTTAAGGTGTGTGTAATCGGCCACATCGATCAGGAGTCCGTCAACCGCGTGTGTTTGGATCCACCGGTGAAACATAGGGACAAATGTATGCAGGTCTGGATCCGGACTTTCGGAGAGAAAGACTTTTATCCCAAAACGGTACAGATTCTCGACAGAATGGATCATTGTGTTCAATCGCCTAATACAGAAGCTCTAGTTCGCCTGGCCAGTTTCTGACGTTTTCGCTGTATTTTCTAAGGTTTGGCGGGTCGCGAGGCGTGCCTGACAGGCATGGCTTGCCTCGAGAAATAATTGTGCCTCTTCAACTAGTTGTCGCGCGGTTTCTGCGGTGCTCGTTTGTTCTGATTTTTCGTGCCGGCGAAAAAGATACATCGCAAATTTACCACCGGCGTACTTGTCAAAAAAAAGCTTTGTATCGAAGAATCTGGCGCGGAATTCCCTGATAATGTCGTCAGGGTCGTCCGCGATATCGATAAACTCAGTTTTGATGAGTCCTTTTGCGGCAAGTAACATCCCCTGATACGCAAAGTGGTCGGCTTGCTTGTAATGTTCCTCCTCGAGCTTCAACTGGGCCTCAAATACCTGTGCTTCGGCGGCTGCTAGATCAAATTCAGTCAGCGAGACGACCTCACCAGCGCATTCGCCAATTCCCATATCGCTCAGGGAGAACTCGCGTGGGTCACCCCAGTCCGAGTAGAACTCTGGACTTTCGTCGTGGGATGGCACGGTGGTGAGGTCTACGAGCATATCTTTCAACGCGCGCTTGCCGAACCGTTGAATAAATTGTTGGAAAGACTCGTTAGGTTTTCGGTCAGCCACAAATCGATCTGTCACCCGCGTGATAGCTTCCGGAACACGCTTCGACGGCACGGCACCAATCGCTAAACCATACGCACCAGCATTCTCGAGCCATTTACCACCAAGGACAACCTGGAAATGGGGTACGGCGTATCCGTTCACGTTACGACTTACGCCGTAAAGACCGAGATCGGCGATGTGATGCTGACCACACGAATTAAAACACCCACTGGTTTTAATTCTGAGACGATCAACCTCCGCATCCAGGCCGCCAACCTGTTGGCTTAACCTGGCACGTAGTTCGGCCGCCAGTCCTCTCGATGACGCAATACCGAGTTTGCAAGTGTCAGTGCCAGGGCAAGCTGTGACGTCACTGATAGTGCCGGCACCTGATTCGGCAAGTCCAACAGCATTGAGATCGTGATACAAGCTCGGTAGTTCTGCTTCGCTAACCCAGCGGAGTACAATATTCTGCTCGACTGTGGTCCGCACTGTATTCCCTACGTACCGTCGGGCGATGCCTGCCAAGCTGCGCATTTGCTGCGCAGTTAGGTCACCCAGTGGAAGTGCGACCGTCGCAACGGCGTAATGAGCTTGTCGTTGTTGGTAGACGTTTGTTTGCATCCATTCCCTGAAAGTTTTACCGGCTGCTGCAATATCATGGGTGCTGAGCGGCTCAGGATTTCTGAGAGGGGTTTCACCTGGGGAGGCAGCTTCCTCTAGATGAGCGGTCCAGCGCGGGTCATTTTTCAAGCTGGCTCGCTCTTCGAGAACTAGTTGCTTAAATTTGTCTAGGCCAAGTTGGGTTACGAGGAACTTAATACGAGCCCGAGCACGATTCTTCTTTTCGCCAAGTCGGGCGAACACTCGAGAAATAGCCTGAGCTAGGGGCATTAGCTCCTCTTCAGGGAGGAACTTCTCAAACAATTTAGCTTGATGAGGTACGGCGCCTAAGCCACCGCCGACATAAGTTTCAAATCCTCTGCGTTCAATTCCATCAACATTCCGAGTCACCGCGATCAAGCCCAGATCGTGCATTGACACTAAGCCGCACGCATGTTCGCGGCATCCGGAAAATGCCACTTTGAACTTGCGACCGAAATTTTGAGAGTCGGGATGACCGATCAGGAACTGCATACAAGCTTTGGCATAGGGAGTGACGTCGAACGTTTCATCATGACATACGCCCGCCAGTGGACACGCGGTAACGTTGCGGACAGTGTTCCCGCAGGCTTCGCGGGTGGTGATGCCCACCGCTCCCAAGCGTCGCATTAAGTTCGGGGTATCTTCAATATGGACAAAGTGCAATTGGACATCTTGCCGAGTCGTTATGTGACAAACTTCGTCGCTATATTCCTCAGCCAGATCGGCGAGCACTTCCATCTGATCTGGTGTCAATCCTCCGAAAGGGATCTTGATCCGCATCATTCCCGGTGCGTCCCAAATTGTGTCAGGCCCCTTCGTCTCTCGTCCTGTGGGAAAAGCTAGATCCTGAGTTCCGGTACCGTCGTGGCGTTGACCGTTGTCGTATCTTTGTCCGTAGACTCCCCGTCGTAGTCGAGTTTCGGCAAATACTTTTTCATCGATCTTGCCTTGTCGTCGCAAAGCGACTTGGCTCTCAAATGTTTCGATTTCTGATGCGAGCTCCGCTGGTATTGTATGGGCCAACTGTTCCTTCCACGTCACATCACACCTCAGCAAGAGAAGACGTTAACTACCAAACGCTACGGCTGACGCGGCGAGTTCGGCGGATGGCAAAGATCGCAATCCAACGACGTCGCCAATGACGATGGTGCCGGGTAGATGAACACCACTTTCAACCGGCGCTGTTCCTAATTCGTCCAATCGACCACACCAGGTCCGCATGTTGCGTGTACCCGCCGCAAGAATAATTGCGGTTGGTGTGTTTGGGGGCCAACCATTGCGAAGCATTCGTTTGGTAAGCATCGGACGTGAAGCCAAGCCCATAAGTATGATGATAGTGAGCGATTGTGGGGCGAGGCTATCTAGGATTGGTCCATATACTGATTCTGCATGTCCGGAGACTACGACAAACCCTGCTGCCAGTCCGCGATGGGTTAGTGGGAAACCTGCGAGTTCTGGCGCGGCAACCGCACTTGTCAACCCCGGCACTACTTCGAACGGAACACCCGCATGAAGTAATGCCAAGGCTTCTTCACCACCACGTCCCAGCACAAAAGGATCGCCGCATTTGAGACGTACCACCCGTTTGCCACGACGGGCACCGCGTACCATTAGCCGTTCGATCGTAGCTTGGTTGATTGATTTACGTCCTGCGCGCTTGCCCACACAGAAGCGCTGAGCGTCAGAAGCAAACGAAATCAGTTCGGGTCCGACCAGTGCGTCGTACAAGACCAAGTCGGCGGCACGCAAGCGTCGCACAGCCTTCACTGTGAGTAGGTCAGGGTCACCCGGTCCCGCCCCAACCAACGAAACAAATCCTGTCATGCTTCTTTATAGCGACGGAGTAACGCTTCGAGCAATAGCGGTCGTCGCTTCTCCATCGGAACACCCTGCTCACGCCAAAGGTGGCGTTGTTGTTCGGCTTCCGACAGCCACTCTTCAAGTTCGGTTTCTGGCAGTACGGACTCAAGTCCTTCTCGAAGCAATCCCGCCAGAGCTGGAGCTCGTCCGTCGGTTGAGATTGCAAATGTTACACCGGCTCGCTGGACCACACCTCCAAGGTATGCACTTGCGTTGTCCGGATCGTCAACGGCGTTCACAAAGACTCGCCTAGACTCTGCAGCTTCGGCAACACTTCTGTTGACGTGGGGTGTAGCCGCAGCCACGACCAACCAGGCGTCGTCGAGGTCAGACGGTCGAAAGGGTCGACGCTCCACCGAAACTCCAGGGCGCTCAATTCCCTCCTGGATGTCTGGTGCAACAATACGCACCCGGGCCCCCGCTTCGAGGAGGCGATCGAGCTTCCCAGCCGCAACATTGCCCGCGCCAACGACTACAACGGTGCGCCCTGAGAGCCTCAGAAAAAGAGGGAAAAAGTTGTGTCGCGTGGTCATGACTAATCTGATCACTACAATAATGGATTATGCCGTCTCCGATACTGGTTCAACAGGGATTATCGGGCTATGCAGACCGCACTCGGTTTTGTCACTGCCACGCCACCGACCCGCTCGGTCGTCCTCTCCCGGTTGAACTGGGCCAGTACATGGACTACATCCGATGCTGGGATAACCCTGGTCATGCAGTGGGTTGTACGGCACCTCGTGCTTACGCAGGTGATTCCAGACTTCTTTCTTGGTCCACCTGACCAACGGATTAATCTTAGCGATGTCAAATTTAGAGTCCCATTCGGCAACTAGGGCTGTGGAGCGCTGTGGTGTTTGTTCTCGGCGGATTGCGCTAATCCACGCATCCACGTTCTTGAGCTCCGCTTTCAAGGGTACCACCTTACGCATTTCACAGCACTGCTCGGGAAGTTTTTCCCAAAGTCGGTCGCCGTGTACGGTGGCCTGGTCACCAACCGATAACGACGGTTGCACTGCACGAATCTGGACGCCGCTCCATTCTTCGAGACGTCGCCAGAGGTCGTAGGTTTCAGGAAATAGCAGACCCGTGTCTAGTGTAAACACATCGATTGGAAGACGATGCCGGCCGATGAGGTCGATGATTACACACCCTTCTGGACCGAATCCGGTTGCGAAGGTCAACCGGGGTGCGTACTGTTCAACTGCCCACTGCAAGAGCTCCACCGCCGAACGCCCTTCTAGGTCATGGGCCCCGCGCGGGAGTTTCTCGGAATCGGTCATCAGGCCACTATCTTTCACAAGCTACATCCTTCCTGAGTAAAATTTTTCGTGAGCACCCCAACGTCTCCAGTCAAACGTAAGTCCAGCCACGTGGCTAATCAGCAGTCCCATCAGACTCCGTCGGTATCCCAGCGCAAAAAAAACCCAGGAGGCTTCTGCCTCCCGGGCCTTCGGTCTTACGCGTTGAGTAATAATTTTTTGATTATGGAGAAAGTGTCAACACGACACGACCGGTGGCACGGGGGCCCAAACGGGCCTCCATACAACTGCAACAGTAACCGGCAGCGCTCGTGCACATATTCACTCCGTATATTTTCGCCTACTCGCCCGGAGCCGTCAAGGAACCTCCTAAGCGCTGAGATTTGTCAAATGGTTAGATTTCGACACCAATCAGCCCTTTAAAGGCAAAGCCGAACACGATCGACAGTGTTAAGAATGCCACCAACCAGTGTACGGTCCACCCAAATATTCGCAACTGGAGCGTCTGGTACCCTATCTCGACTGCCTCGACGTTGTGGTTGGTAGGAATCGGGGGCGCTCCAGGGTACAGCAGTGTGTCAATGGCACCACGTCCGGTGCGGCGCTGCGGTACTGGTCCCCACCGGTTGCCCGCAATTAAATGCGATTCCAGGGTTTGTTCACCGATATGTATGGTTATTTCATGTCGGCCGGCCCTCTGTGCCCGTACACGCCACGTTACCTCCCGAGTTAATGGGATCCTAACGCCAGGAGTCTCGACAATTACTGCCGGCTCTGTCTCAAGCGTCACCGGTCTGTCGAGCAACTGAGTGTCACGGACAAATGCCTTCACGAGGATTTGTTCACCGGGCGTGGCAGGCCGTACTGCGAATCTGAGGTTGAGTTGGCTCATGATGAGCAAGACTGGGACTGACAAGATAACCATTGGGATCAGCGCATGTTTCATGTAGCGCATCGTGTCACTGAAGATACGACGCTGTAGCCGCATAGACACACTTAGGTCGCTTTGAAAGAGTCGCACCCCGATAAGATTTCCTCTAATCTGTTCGCGCAACTCTTTGATGATCGCTTGATCGGAGATCTTTCCAAAGACCCACACCATAGCAATGCCACTCACAAGGGAAATTACCGTCATGGCCCAAATAGGAGGCAATGTCATAAATGGCCAACAAATCAGGTCAAATACTAATGTCAGAAAACGGCTCGTGAAATTGACGATAGAAATCACCAGAGTTGTCTCCGCGACGGGTCAGGAGATGTAACCGAGACCCTTGAGACGCTTCCTGATTTCCTCCTCAGAGTCCGCTCCTTCGAGTTTGGCAATCTCCTTCTCGAGGGTATGGTTGATGAACTCTTCAACCGAGGAGTAACCGGCGAGCGATGCAAATCGGGTGGCCTTCTCAAGCAGGGCCTCGTCGATCTTGATCTTGGATCCGAACATGTGGCTCCTCTATAACTTAAGCAGGCTAAAACATTACGATACGCTTACGGCACTCCTTATAAGTCGCAGGCGCCTTCCTCTTTTTATCTCTGAGCTTCTTCTGTTTCTAATCTTCTAACGTATCCTCACCGATCATCTGTGGGAGTGGGGTGACACCAAACTCGTCGAGGACGGCGACCGTGAGATCATAGAGAGCCGGCTTGTCGAGTGTGATCTGTCGGTTACTTAATAGAACCCCAGGCACCAGACGATAATCGATGGAGTGATCTCCACTCCAAGTCTCGTTATTGTCGACAAAGACTCCTTGCGGGAATTGTCCGAGGGGACTGTCCCATGAGCTTCGGTAGCCCCATTCGTATCCAACTACGATGTCAGGTGCCTGTTCGAGGTGTATGTTTTGCCATTCTTCCCGAGGACGAAATACGAGACGGATAGGGGCCTGTCCAGACCTTTCGTCTTGAAGGGCTAACAGATCTGTTTCCAACCGGTCGAGCAGCAGCTCGTACTCTCGTCCTGGTTCTACGATACCTCGGGACTCACGCCCTTTGAGATTGATATAAAGTCCTTGAATGCCGACAGCATACGCGGTTGTTTTTGACCAGTCGACGTTGAGGAACAACGGCAACTCGCCTTGACGAGACGGATCTTTCAATGTCACATAACCCTGTTCAAGTAACCAAGAATTAAGGTTAATTCCCCAATAAAACGGTGAGAAGCCGTGATCTGACATCACAATAAGAGTAGTGTCGTCATTGATGGATTCAGCGATACGGCCGAGTGTTTCATCCATCTCTTCATAAAGAGTGCGTGTTCCGTTGGCAAGGAAGTCGTCGGCAACAAACAGCGGGTGATCCTTGTCCATATAGTGATAGAACATATGTGTGCCTTGGTCGACACTCGAAAAATAGAAGAACAATAGTCCTTCGTCGAAGGAGTCAAGCAAATGGTCCAGTGCTCGACGCCGTTCACGGAAGACGAACTGCGATTGTTCCCAGAACTCGCGACCCGACAAAATTCCAGCCTGGAAGGCTTTTGTGTCTTCCGGAAGCGATTGAGTGTAGAACCGGCCGAGCGTGTCGGCTAGGTCACTTGCCCAGTCGTCGGGTGTGGAGATGGGTAATGCCGGGTTTTGTGGATCGATCTGAAGCGGCGTTACATAGAGCTTAAAATCAGGTCTGACCTCTTGCAGATAGAAGCGTCCCGTGGCACTCACGGTGGCCAAGAACGGCACCATTTCGAAATCGATGCTGATCCACTCGCTCCATTCGCCTTCGTTGAGTACGAATTCGCTATTCTGCACTACGAACTTTGCCGTCGCCGCATCCCGATCAATTAACACCTCGAAGTCAACCGTTACAGCAGGGTTTTGATACTCAACTTCGGAATCGAGTCTTGCATTACGTGAAGTGTTCACAGGAATCCTTCGAAAAGTGTTGTCTGGGCCGACTAGCTTCGCTGTGACGCGATTGTTAACAACGTCGACTAGTCGCACGACGCCTCCCGTAATGTTGTTGGCGTTCTCCGGGGGGTAGTCGGTGTAGTAGGAAAACGTTCCCAGAGATCCCAGGATGTCTGGTGTTCCCATGCCTGAAAACGACCGACCACCCGATTCAACCGGAGGAAAGTTGACCGGCATCCGAAAGATCGTGGTTTTTACGCCGGCATCTTCGAGCAGTTCCCAGAACGCTCGACCCTTGCGCTGCAGCACCGCTTCTCCTCCTGAGATTGGGATGACCCAAGACCCGAGTGAAATACTGCGGCTAGGCCCAGATACCTGGGCCATCGAATCAAACGGTTCGATAGTGTTCGGATCTCGGTGCAAAAAGTCATAAACGCCATGCCCTCCAGGATCCATGCCGGTGATGAACGTAGACCAGGCCACGGGACTAAGCGGCGGCATGGTTGTTTGCAGCTCACTGAAGGAACCGGTTGTTGCCAATCGCTCGAAGTGCGGCATACGTCCTTCGTCAATGAACCGACGGAGCAATCGGGGATCCATTCCATCGATGCCAAGAACAATGACTCGTCGTGCGTCGACGTTTCTGAACGAATCAATGCTTAATGTCGTTAAGGAAAGGCTGATAACGGTTGCTACTGCGATCGAGACGACCGCAGATGATTTTATCGTTTTCGGTAGTTTAAATATCATTCGCTCGACGCTGTATTTCGAACTTGAGGGTTGATACTCGATTTCCGATCATGGGTTGCTGGACGCACAGGAATCAGCGAGACACCATCACAGTATGATGGAACGGGTACACCGAATAGATCGAGGACTGTCGGTCCTATGTCCATGATGCTCGGTTGAGGTGATGCGATCTTTTGGTTACAGAAGAGCATTCCTGGTACATCTGGTGGATTAAAATTGTGGTCTCCGCTCCACGGGTGTGTGTTGTCTTCAATTTCTTCGTCACTCACTCCCCCTGTCACCGATGACCAACCGGCTCGGTGTCCCGGTTGGAAGCCAACGATGAGATCCGGTGCCTCCCCAACGTACGGGCCGGAGTACACTTCAGTTGCGACGTACACCTTCCGTATTGGATGGGTCTGTTCCTTGTCGTCGTACAATTGCTGTAAGCCCTCCCGAATTTCCCGTTTGATTTTGTCTGCTTCGTCACCTGGCGAGACAGTTCCTTGCGCTTCGCGACCGATTAGGTTGAGGTAGATACCGCCGAAGCCAACTGCGTATGCTTTGGTTCTTGACCAATCGACATCTCGGAACATGTCTTCGCCTGACGGTTTTTCATTTTTGAGAGCTAGAAAGCCATGTGTATATAGCCAACTATTCAGATTGACACCTCGTCGGAATGGTTTAAACCCATGGTCAGACATGACGATGAGTACGGTGTCGTCGGTAACGTGTTCCATTGTGCGTCCGACGAGTTGATCCATCTCGCAATAGAGCTTCCGGATGGCGTCCCGGTGTTTCGAATCGCGACCGCGGTTTGCAGGATGCGCTTTGTCTAGATGCCGAAAGAACATGTGCTGGAGCCGGTCGGTAATATCAAACACGCAGACCACTGCACCCTGCCCAGTTTTGTCGAGTGCATCAAAGAACATCCGTTCCCGCTCATCGTGGACGAGATAGGTCTGTTTTAGAAACGCATCTTCGTCAACGATTCCTTCGTTGAGTGCGGAGGTGTCTTCTGCTAATCCGAGTGTGGCATAACGCCCCAGTGTTTTCGATAGATAGACCGCATAGGTGAACGGGTGTGAGATGGGCAGTGCAGGTTTGTCTGGATCGATGTTGATCGGTGTCATGTAGAGCTTGAAGTGCGGCGTCGTTTCCAAGAGGTAAAAGCGAACGATTCCGTTTACCTTCATGCCGAGGCCAGCCTTGAACGGTAACTGGATCCATGGTGTGTATTCTCGTCGCTTTAGTGGGTAACTGATCCCATCGATCGTGAGTTCTGCATCCGTACCGTTAGACGCGACAGAAAGTTCTATCGGTAGATTCAATTCGCCACCGTCAGTCCGCAGTGAGTTTTGGGGGCCTGGGATCGCGGCGCTTCCGACACCATCAGTCACTGTGAGTGTGATTCTCTGACCACTTTTGAGTGAGAGTTGTTCGTCCTCAGGATCGTTGGTGAAATAGAAATAGGTTCCTTGGCTCCCTTGGAGATCAGGAACGCTCATGGCTGACAGTAGAACGCCATTGAACTTCTCTGCTGGAAACGTGACCGGTACACGCAGCACTGTGCTGAAGACGCCGTGATCACCAAGAATCTTCCAGAAAGG
>Ga0310345_10004729_pt1 | contig 12284 bp, 12 predicted proteins | sample HC15DNA20500_MG_FD_204667 | JGI IMG/M metagenome (GOLD analysis project Ga0310345, IMG submission 204667) | Marine microbial communities from station ALOHA, North Pacific Subtropical Gyre - HC15-DNA-20-500_MG | ecosystem: Environmental > Aquatic > Marine > Oceanic | place: Pacific Ocean: North...
CTTTTTTCAAAATGTCTTCACCGTCGACCTGGCTCCGAACGAAATTATCCTCGGTGTACGTTTTGTTCCATCCCGAGCGGGAGCCTACGCCAAACTTCGTCAACGTGCCTCCCATTTTGCCATCGTTGGCGTTGCTGCAGTTCTTCAAGTTAAGGAAGGGGTTATTCAATCAGCCCGCGTTGGACTCACTGGCGTGACCTCGCACGCCACGCGACTGAGAAGCGTCGAAGCAGCACTCGCGGGACAGACGCCCTCACCGGCAACCATCGCCGCTGCCACAAAAACTGCAGGAAACAGGCTGGAAAGTGTGAATGCTGACCTCCATGGGAGCCAGAATTATCGCCGGGCTATGGTCGGTGTTTTCGCACGACGGGCCGTTGAAAAAGCCCTGGATAGGACGGGAAAGTAAGGTTCGTCACGGCGACCTTCTTCGGATGTGGCCCCGACCAGCCCTCTCAAACTCATCTCTGGTCTTGCTCAACTCAGGCCACGACGCTCACCGATGGTCAGTAAAGAAGCTTAGGTGACGAAGGAGACATTCCGGACATTCATCACCAAACTGGCGGGAACTCAGGAACAATTACAGAAACAATTGGGCAGGCGCATCTCCTTTCTTAGCATCCCTAGTCGATAATCAGCGTGGCGGTACCGACGGTTAGAAACGGGCGACCCTTCCTGCCCGTTCTCGGCACGTTTGGGTACTACTGGCCGCCAGTAACCGGTCTCTCAATAGCCGCGACACGCTTCTGAAACCGCCAGCCTGCCGCCGTCTTAACAATCTTGTCCTCATATATTCCCGAGACCGAGATTCCGACCGGCTGAACACTAGTGTCAACGAGCAGCAAATAGCAGCTACCGTCCGCACCGTTAGCTGTCGGGGTAATCAGCACCTGACTATTCCAGTGGCGTGCGTGCCCGGCGAAGTTTTCGTCGAAACCCTTGGCAAACGCCACGAGTTCCTCTCGCCCCTTTGCATCTGAAAAGACACCATCAGGCGTAAATGTGTCAGCCCATGCTTGTGCATCTCCAAGATCGAGCGCATGTGCGTACTGTGCATATAATTGTTGGATCTCCACATAGTCGTCTGCGGTCAAACTACCGTCGCTTCCCTGCCCGGCACTAAGTGCCGCACTAGACCCAAAACAGAACACAATCGCCGACGCTATTAAAAAATGCTTCATGAATTCTCCTTCCACGCGAATAGACTATTCATAGTACAACTGGAACTCCACAGGTTCAATCGACAGTATCATCGTTCTGGCTTTCCGTATTAGGCCTCAAAGGAGATTCGAGATGTGTCCTCGAGCCTTTTCACCGCTGAATTTACTGTTCGCCGCAGCGACGATTCTCTTTCTCTGTTCGGCTCCCGCGGCGGGCCAAGGTTCGCCGGAGCAGACAGCCTGGGGAACACCTGATCTCAGTGGTATTTGGGACTTTCGCACGATGATTCCGCTCGAACGTCCCAGTATTTTTGAGGGCAAGGAGTTCCTAACCGAAGAAGAAGCAGCCGAATTCGAGCAACAGACAATTCAGACTCGTAACAATGACAACCGAAGCAGCAATGCAGCAGCGGATGTCGAAGGTGCGTACAACGATTTTTGGTGGGACTGGGGAAATAATCTCACAGACAATCGCACCTCTCTGATCACCGAGCCGCCAGACGGCAAGATCCCGCCACTCGCGGTTGGCGCTCTGCAACTTAACGGCACGCGACCGTTTAGTGAACGTCCTGTCCGGACACGTCTGATGATAGGGTCCCCAGTACACGGGCCTGAGGACCTAGGGTTGTCGGAGCGGTGTATCTTGGGGTTCAGCTCAGGGCCGCCGATTCTCCCGAGCGCGTACAACAATAATTTGCAATTATTCCAAACGCCGGATTACGTAGTGATTCTAACCGAGGTTATCCACGAGGCACGGATCATCCCGTTGGATGGTAGATCCCATATTCCTGGCCGGATCCAGCAATGGCTTGGTGATTCACGTGGGCGTTGGGAAGGAGACACACTCGTAGTCGAGACCACGAACTACACTAATAAGACGGGAAGCTTCAATACACTCACAGCATCGTGGGGAAACGGAATCGACCTACATCTGATCGAACGATTCCGACGGGTGGACGCCAACACGCTGGAGTACGAATTCACAATCAATGACCCTGAAACATTCACCCAGGCGTTCACCGCTTCAATTCCGATGAAGTCGACCGAGGGACCAATGTACGAGTACGCCTGCCACGAAGGTAACTACGCCATGGCAGGTATGCTCTCCGGAGCGAGAACCGTGGAACGCAAGAGCGAGAACGGATCACGGTAGCAGGAGGCATGCGATGACTCGAAGACATTCATGGAATCGAATCCGGTGGAGTTTGCATCTCGGCGCATTGCTCATCATGTTCGTCTTGTGTATCGGGCAGGTAAATCCTGCACAAAGCCAAGGGACGTTCACGGGTAAATCGTTCAGAGTCGAATCCGAAGGAATCAGTACGACGTCTCGTGGGTTCGAGCCAGGCGCCCGCACTCACTGGCACAGCCATAGTGCGCAGCTGCTTTTTGTCCGAGACGGGCAACTACGGTATCAAGTGCAAGGCGGTCCCATTACAGAAATCGATTTACACGAAACAGCGTACTTACCTCGTGGCATCATGCATTGGCATGGCGCAACGCCAGGACAGGCACTAACCCATGTCTCGGTCACCTTTCCCAATGAGACCGGCGAGAGATTGTCTATCGAATGGGGTGCCGCGGTGTCGGACGCCGAGTACGAAGGACGGTGATAACGGTGAAGTCACCACTACTCGCGGCTTGCACGGTAACCGCTGTGCTAATTAATTGGAACCTCGCAACGGCCCAGGACACGAAGATCGATGCACCATTGCCTCACTCCGTCGGTCAGAGTGTGAGCCCCTCATTCGAAGGTTGGTATCCCAACGCAGACGGTACCTTTAGCATGGTCTTCGGGTACTTCAACCGTAACTATGACGAATCTCTCGACATTCCTGTGGGGCCCAACAACAAGCTGGAACCGGGTCCAGCCGATCAAGGACAACCCACACATTTCTTGCCAAGACGGCAAACTGGCGTCTTTGCGATCGTCGTCCCGTCCGATTTCGGAGAACAGGAACTAACCTGGTCACTAACGGCCTACGGCGAGACTATCGCCATTCCGGGACATCTTCGAACAGAATGGCAAATCGATGCGTTAATGGAAGTCACGAACAAGAACACACCGCCACAGCTGAGATTTAAGACGGACGGGGAATCAGGACAGGGTCCCGGTGGTGTCCACGCTAAGATGACTGCGCGAAGTTCAGAACTTACCCCAATCACCGTTTGGACCATCGACGATGGGATTCCGCGTGCGCGTGGTGGACGACCGTCGCAGCCTGGGGTGGCGTGGGCCAAGTACCGCGGGCCGGGCTCGGTAACCTTCAGTGTGTCACAGACACCCGTTAACGAGGCCGGTATCGCGACGACTGACGTGACCTTTAGTGACCCAGGGGAGTACATCCTGCGTGTCCTCGCCTCAGACGAAACTGGGGGACAGCGCGCGGTCATGGCTGGTGGATTCTTCTGCTGTTGGACCAACGGATACATCACGGTGGACGTTGAGTAGGTCATCGGTGATAATTCGGATTGGAGATGGTGATGACACAGACAGTACGACAAATGGTCGGGGTCAGCTTTGGTTTGATACTCGCGATAACGCCATCGGTGTTTGCCCAAACTGACGTCACGTTCACGAAAGACGTGGCCCAAATTCTTCAGAGAAGTTGTCAAGGCTGTCACCGAACCGGCCAGATGGCACCGATGTCTCTGGTCACGTACGACGAGGTTCGCCCATGGGCTCGTGCTATTCGCACGAAAGTCGCCGAGCGATCAATGCCGCCATGGCACATCGATAAGACTATTGGAATCCAAAACTTTCAAAATGACCTTTCCCTAAGCACGAGCGAAATTGACACTATCGTGCAGTGGGTTGACGCCGGCGCACCACATGGCAATCCAGCTGACATGCCACCTCCGGTGAACTGGCCTGATGATGACGTCTGGCGCCTCGAAGAGCGGTACGGCCGGCCACCCGACCTCATCGTAAGTTCACCGCCATGGACACAAAGTTCCGAAGGACAGGACCAGTGGTGGCAACCGGTTGTTGATGTCGGCCTCACAGAAGATCGATGGGTCACTGGTGTCGAAATCCGACCGTCCCTAGAAGCTCGTCGCGTTACCCATCACTCCAATGTTTATCTGCAACAAGAGGAAGAACCCGGCGACCACACACCAGCTATTGATGTGACCCCGCGAGGTAGTTATCTTAGTGAGTTTGCCATCGGCAAGATCGGTGACGTGTTTCGCGAGAACACCGGCAAACTGATCAAGGCTGGAGCACAATTCACATTCGACAATCACTACCACTCCGTAGGAGAGGATGTCACGGCGACCACGGACGTTGGCATATGGTTTTATCCGAAAGGGTTCGTCCCAAAGTATCGCGTTTATGGACAGGCGTTGGGAGCACAACAATCTCAGGCAACCATGGACATCCCGCCCGGCAAAGTGACCGTACACCATGCGTATATTCCCCTCGACGCGCCGGCACGACTCGAGAACTATCAGCCCCACATGCACATTCGTGGTAAAGCGATGTCAATGGAAGCAATCTATCCCGACGGCCGTGTTGAGATGTTGAATCACGTCGCGGACTTCGACTTTAATTGGCACGTCAATTACGTTTATACGGACGACTCGGCACCCGTGCTACCGAGAGGAACGGTCATTCACCTGACAGCCTGGCACGACAACACAGCAGCTAACCGTGCAAACCCCGACTATCGACAATGGATCGGATGGGGTCAGCGTAGCTTCGATGACATGTACCACGCCCACGTGAATGTGACCTATCTGACTGACGAAGACTACGAGCAGATCATTGCTGAACGGCTGGCGAAACAACGAACCAACGACCAACAGTAGAATCTCGGCGGATACATCGAAGACAGAACAAGGAAGTTTTCGTGCCGTCCGGCGCTTCCAGTTCGGGCTGGGTCCGCTGGTTGACTAACACTCGGTTATTCGACGATGAACCGCCCAATGGCGACACGCCTTTCAACTGTCCTGCCAACCTCTTCGCTCCGCCGTCTGACGGTAGACGGCACGTCTCCTACGGAAAAGTCATAGTTCCCGGTTCGGATAGGGGTAAAGCTGAACCGAGCCGTCCCGCCCACGTCAAATTCGATCGCTCGGAAGGCCAAGCTCTGCAGATGGACTTCAATCCCATTGATGGTAACGATGCGTAAATGCGAATTCCGAAGCAGTTCATCCACCTCAAGTCGCCAACTTTGCTCGCCGTCGCTAGTCACATTGAATCGATAGTACTCACCGGTGACCAGCTCGAACCTAGAAACAGACAGGATCGGCCCGTCCGGGCCAGTCGTTACCTCAAGGTCGAGATCAAGAGGCGGTCCAGCGACCAAGTTGCCACCTACCTGCGACAAACCAAGTACTGGAAAGAGTGTCAAACCGAGTGTCGCGATAACGAAAAGCATGAACCTTTTCATGACCTAATGGTAACCGCAACTATTAGCTAGGGCCCGGCAATATAATGCGAATCATGACGATTCGACCTTTCCGAACACTCTATATCGACTGCCTGGCAGCTGTGACAATACTGGGACTCTGCGTGTTTACTATCACCAGTTGTGCAGGCGGACAATCGAGAGACGCAACGAACGAAGAAGTACCCCAGCACGAATCGGTTGTGTTGGCAACTCAAGGTAGCTTCGCTTTCGGGGGCTCTGTTGTCACCGGTGATAATGGCGACACTTTTCACGGCGACCACGGATACGTACAGTACCAAATACCACCAGATGCTCGGCAGTATCCGCTCGTCATGTGGCACGGAGGCGGGCAGTTTTCGAAAACGTACGAAACAACCCCGGATGGGCGGGACGGCTATCAGAACATCTTCCTGAGGCGAGGCTTTTCCACTTACATTATTGATCAGCCGGGCCGTGGCAGGGCCGGTAGAACCACGACAGGGATCACTGTTCCTGACGCTAGCTTCGGCGAGGCCGACTTGTTTACGATCTTCAGGCTCGGCGTCTGGACACCGCCGAGCCCACCACAGTTCTTTCCGGGGGTTCAATTTCCGCTGGACCAAGCCTCTCTCGATCAGTACTTCCGCCAGATCACGCCGGACACTGGCTCGTACTTGCGCTCTGGTGGGGTGACCGGCGTAGGTGGCGGTGCGGAGGTTGCGACAGACGCGGTCGCGGCGTTATTCGACAGGATCGGTCCCGCTGTACTCATCACCCATTCGGCGAGTGGGATTCTCGGCTGGCAAACGGCACTCAAATCCAACAACGTCAGGGCCATTATTTCCTATGAGCCAACCGGGTTTCTTGTTCCGGATGGAGCCCCCTCCCCGCCTCCAGGTTTTTCCGATGCCATCTCGGTATCTCGTGATCAGTTCGAGCGACTCACCGAGATCCCGATCCAGATCGTCTTCGGCGACAACATCGCAACTGAACTGACCGGCGTGTTTGGAATAGATCTCTGGGTCCGATCTGTTCCAGCTGCAGAAGCTTTTGTCGAAACTCTTGAGGCGCACGGCGGTGACATAGAAATACTTCGATTGCCAGACGCTGGGCTATCAGGTAACACACACTTTCCATTCTCAGATCTAAACAACCTGGAAGTCGCCAACCTTCTTTCGGATTACCTCAACAACAAAGACCTTGATAAGCCTGGGGTAGACTCGCAATGAAATCTCACACGGAATACCTCACCTTTAATCTTCAGGAACGGATGACGTTCGAGAACATTACTCCCAAGATCGAATCGATCGTTCGTAAGAGCAGTGTCCGGGAAGGTTTGCTGTTGTGTAACGCGATGCATATCACCGCCTCCGTCTTCATTAACGACAACGAATCTGGCTTGCATGAGGATTACAAAAAGTGGCTCCAAGGACTAGCACCGTTTGATGCTTCACCCCAGACGTATGCCCACAACCGCACCGGCGAAGACAACGCTGACGCTCACATGAAACGTCAGATCATGGGACGCGAGGTAGTGGTTGGCATCACAAACGGAAAACTCGATTTCGGCCCGTGGGAACAGATCTTCTACGGGGAGTTTGACGGGTACCGGGCTAAACGAGTCCTAGTTAAAATCATCGGCGAGTGACCCTTCACTGCATTCGTGCCAGAGTTATGTGCTAGATTCCGAAAGCGTTAAGGAATGATAAAGGGAAAATTAATGCTCGCCAAGGTAGCGGGCATCGACGATATTATTAACTCACTTACCGCTCAACATGGCGGTTGCTAGGAGGAGATATGCCCGCACTAAAGACCTGGAGTTTTGTGACCGCGATCGTTCTTGCCGCAACGGTAGCTGAGGCGCAAAGATCCGCTAGCCCCCGGGGTCAGACATCTACGCAAGTCGGTGGTACCTGGACCACAGAGGAAGACCCCCGAGGTGTCGCCGGTGGCCGTAGCTATGACGACGGGAAATGGATTGATATTGAATACGGACGACCCATCTTGCGCGGTCGCGAGAACCTTTTCGGTTCCGGTGCGAGCTATGGCGAAGCGTTCCTACTCGGTGCGCCGATCTGGCGAATCGGCGCCGACCAATCGACGCGGTTCAAAACTGAGGTAGATCTAATGTTTGCCGACCAGCGGCTCTCTTCGGGTGAGTACAGTATGTTCGCCGAATTGACAGAATCTGAGTGGACATTAATTTTTTCAAACTATGGCGTCAAAGAGTCGTTCCGCGAGGACACTCCAAATACGCTGTGGGGCTCCTATGGCTATGAGTCTGATCAGGATGTGCTACGAACACCGATGCAAGTCGACACTCACCGTGTGTCGGCCGACCAGTTGACTATCATGTTTACCGATATGACCCAAGAGAGTGGCACCCTCACAATCTGGTGGGATGACCAGATCGCGACGGCCCGATTCACAGTGGCGCCATAGGTATAGAAGCATCAGCTGAGTCACGATCTTCGCCATGGGCAACATCGATTGAGTTCAAACCAATCCTGAGAGTAGTATCGCAGACTGTTACAACGTCTCAGGACGATTCGGACATCGTCAGCGGTTCAGTTGTCGGACAGTAAGGGCTAGCTTGCGATCAAGTTCGGGGCGCAGTGAAACGCTGCGCTCTGCAGAACCGTATTCAGTCCGCGATCACAACAATAATGGGGCGCGTAATTACTGCAAACAGCATTTCTTGAATTTTCGACCGCTGCCGCACGGACATGGCGAGTTTCTACTAAATTTTGACCGACCCCGCTTCAACTCACGCCGCAATGCCGATCCACGTGCACGTAGATCTTGGTTGAATACACGCTCGAGCATTTCGTACAGTTGCGGGTGTTTTCGTTGCATGATCCCTGGTCGCTCGAAAAAGTACTCTGCGGTAACAGCAAAAAATTCAGCCTGATTAGTCAGAGCATACCGATTGATGTCAGACTTCCCCTCTTCGATCTCGACCATCTTGCGTCGCACTAAGTCGAGCCAAGGACCAACCGCCTGCCGGTCGAGTCCAACACCAGGTACGCCGTCGATTATTCCATCACTCTTATCGACAAGATGAGCAAACTCATGAACACCGACGTTGCGCTTATCACTCGCGTTCCGAAAGCCGTTGATTAGATCGGGTTTTGACAGAATCATTAGCCGATTCAGACTGCCCGTTCCGACCATCCCCAGAATCTGCTGCCCTTCTGCGTCGCCGAATCGAAAGTCACTATTGAACCTATTTGGGTAGACCAGCACCTCACTGATCTCGTTCCACTCCCAATCGGGGAAACCAAAGATCGGAATAATCGCACTCGCCCCGGCCAACACACGCGTCGTGGTATCAAGCTTCACCCGAATGCCCGTAACCTGCTTCTCTCCCAGAAAGACCTGAAGCTGGCACCGAAACTGTTGCTGCTCTACGGGGTCAAGCACTCGAAAGAAGACCACCTCACGCTGCAGTACCGCCTCCCATTCTGAAGGAAACGGTTCGCGTAGAATCGCATGCCGGCGGCGGATCTTCTCAGTCCTCCATACATATACGCCGAATGCCGGAACTAAGGTTAAGCCCCAAGTTGCCGCAACCGGCCGACCTGCCTCAATCAATGCAATCGCGACAAGCGCTGATGCAACCACCGTAAGTCCCGCGAAAACGAGCGCCCACCATCGGGTGCGCCGTTCCCACGCGATGAACAACCGGACGTCAGTCATCAGAGACTATTTTCACCCGAGACATCTCACAGATCTCCGGAGCAGGTTTCATCCCAGCACCAGAGCAAATGTTGATTGCATTCCCAACCCACTCGCAAGCAAACACGTATTCCTGAGAACCGTGATTTTGCTGCGTAAATCGTGGCGCATTTGCTTCATCGGAACTCTTTATTTTACCAAGTGGAAACAAACTTCATAGAATCAGTCCGTGCTAATTCGACGGCTTGAAGAATCAGCACGATCTGACGAGAGAACCAGGAGATGGCTAAATGATGAAACGGATCACAAAGCTAATCGGGCTGGTCAGCCTAACAATACTCTTAGCCGGCACCATTACGATCGCGCAGTTTCGAGCACCAAGCCCTGACGGTCTCGCATCGACCGAAACGGGTGGGCGATATGTCGGCGGTCGGGAACCTTACTATGTGGATGGCAAATGGATCGAAATTAGCTATGGACGCCCCATAAAACGAGGACGTGAACTCTGGGGTTCCGACGAGGTGTATGGCATGTGGCTTAACCGAGGAGCGCCGGTGTGGCGTGCGGGTGCGGATGTCTCAACCTATCTGATGACCCAAACCCCTCTTATCATCAACGACATCACGGTTGAACCCGGTGGATATAGCTTGTTTATTGATCTATCACTCGATGACTGGACTCTCATCGTCTCTAATTGGCAACCTCAACGGCGTTATGAACGGAACAACACTCGTGAGTTGTGGGGCTCCTATGGGTACACTCCGGATAAGGATGTCGTGCGAGTTCCAATGTCACTGTCGACGTTGCCCTGGTCCGTGGACCAGCTCACATGGCTCTTTGTGGATATGTCAGACACGAGCGGAACTCTCGCCGTCCAATGGGACACTATGATGGCGGCGGTGCCCTTCACCGTTGGTCAACAAACGTCAGACCCAAAGGAGACCTCGAATACCCCAGATCCTCGAACACCTCCGACTGTCCGCAATGGACCCAACGATCGTTAAGATTCTTCTGGAGAACATCCGTGATTGACGTGGTCGGAACTTCTGCGGCATCCTTAGTAATCCCCCGCAAGAGGAGGCGTACGATGAGGCCTGAGTGGTTAGTTTCGTTCTCAATCACCGTTCTCTTCACAACTGCCATACTAGCAACCGAACGCGATCACCCGCCCACCTTTGAGAAAGACATCGCACCAATTCTGCAGCGATCCTGTGAGAACTGTCACCGGCCAGACGGTGGCGCTCCAATGGCGCTCGTATCCTATGAAGATGTCCGTCCATGGGCTAGGGCGATCAAAGATAAAACCTCCCGACCCGACAACGATCCGGAACGGATGCCCCCTTGGTTTATCGAGAAGAACGTCGGGATCCAACGGTTTAAGAACGACATTTCGCTGAGTCGCGATGAGATCGCCCTGATCGGCACGTGGACCGATATCGGGGCTCCACGGGGCAATCCTGGGGATATGCCAGCCCCTATCGAGTGGCCAGAGGGCGCGGCCTGGAGTGCCGGGGCACCCGACCTGCTCGTGTCATCGCCCGTGGTTAACGTGAGGGCCAACGGGTCCGACTGGTGGGGATCCCCGGAGCCATTTCCCATGAATCTCAGCGAGGACCGGTACCTCAAATCGATCGAGGTCAAAGAAGTGTGGCCGGACGGTTTACGTGAGCAGGCTGCGAAGAGCCTTGGCAAGCGGGCAGATCTGAGTTCCGGAGTGATTCATCACGCAAGCGTAACAGACGTCCGGGGTGATCCCACCGCGCCGGGTGCCGAGCGTGGCGGTAACCTTGTGGTCTACGAGCTCGGACAGAACGCGCTCGAGTATCCCGAGACAGTCGGGCGGCTGCTCGAAGCAGGGTCTCACCTCGAACTCAGCCTCCATACTCACTCGATCGGGGTCGAGGTTCCGGTCAGACTCGACATTGGGTTCCGCTTTTACCCTAAGGATCACCAACCGAAGTACGAGACTCTCCAGTTCGGGTTCATCGGCGGTCCGAAGGACAGCGTCGACATCCCAGGCGGTGGAAAGGCGCAGTTCGACTTTTACTACACCCTGCCTGAGCACGCGATCATGTCGACGTTTGAGCCGCACATGCATGCCAGCGGCGAACGGATGTGCGTCGAGGTGTTTTACGGTGGCACGCACGGTCGACGAGAAATGCTAAATTGTGCGGGCTACAATCACAACTGGGTCAAAGTGTACACCTACGAGGACGACGCGGCGCCCCTGCTTCCCAAGGGCACCATGGTTCACTTGATCGGGTGGTACAACAACTCAGAATCGAACCCCCGTGTAGTAGATCCACGAAACTGGCGTGGCTACGGCCGTCGGTCCATCGATGACATGTTTCATCTCCTACCCCGTTTCATAGTAATGGATGACGAGCAGTACATCGAGGAGGTCGCTGCCCGAAGGGCGAGGAACCCAGAGGCACTCGAACGCACATGTCATGACGACGGTCTAAAAACCCGGTGCGGCTCGACGGGCCACTCGACGTCCGGACGGTAATTGGCCATGGTGAGGTCCGGCGATCTACGAACATCGTTGCCAGTCTGCATCGCCATGGCGGGATGGGGACTCCTCTCGGCCTTTACAACGTTGCCTCTCGTTGGGCAGGAAGTGTTCCATCGGGGGCAGAACGTCGTGCCAGTCTACGAGGGGTGGGAGACTAATGTAGACGGCAGCTTCAATCTCGTCTTTGGCTATTTGAACCGGAACTACGAGGAGCATCTCCACGTCCCGGTTGGACCCAATAACATGCTCGAACCGGGGGGCCTAGACCAGCAACAGCCCACCTTTTTCTTCCCTCGCCGTCATCGCTTTATCTTCCGGATTCGGGTACCGAAGGATTTCAGGGACAAGGAGATCGTTTGGACTCTAACGGCTCACGGCAGAACCGAAAAGGCTTACGCTACACTGCTACCCGACTACGCGATCGAGGACGACATGATCGCGTTCGACGCCAGCGTGGTCAGTAACATGGCGCAAATTCCAGGAAACGTAGCACCCGCGATCCGTCTCGTCGGCGAAAACCGGCGGACTGTTAGGGTCGGGGAACCGCTCTCTCTAACG
>Ga0310345_10004730_pt1 | contig 12284 bp, 13 predicted proteins | sample HC15DNA20500_MG_FD_204667 | JGI IMG/M metagenome (GOLD analysis project Ga0310345, IMG submission 204667) | Marine microbial communities from station ALOHA, North Pacific Subtropical Gyre - HC15-DNA-20-500_MG | ecosystem: Environmental > Aquatic > Marine > Oceanic | place: Pacific Ocean: North...
AAATTACTGGCTCCTGACGACGCGCAAACTGTCGCTTCGGGCAAGCGAACATACGAGGCGCAATGCGCTTCCTGCCACGGCGCTGATTTGCGGGGAGAGGAGAACTGGAAGCAGCCCAAACCGGGTGGCCGGATGCCTGCTCCTCCCCACGACGAAACCGGACATACCTGGCACCACTCCGAACAGCAATTGTTCGCGATCACCAAGTTTGGCTTGGCCGAGGCGGCCGGCTTGAAAGACTACGAAACCGACATGCCCGCCTACAAGGATGTTCTCACGGACGCCGAGATTGTCGCCGTGCTGTCCTACATCAAGGCGCAATGGCCTGCCGCAATCCGTGCCTCACACGACGAGATGAGTGCTCCAAGGTAGGCCTACGCCTTACGGAACGTAATGCGCTTTCGCGCATTCCTGTTCACAAGGGAGAGTAATGCGCTTTCGCGCATTCCTGTTCACAAGGGAGATTTTCAATGTCTTACGTCCGCTTCGCTTCGATGATCCTCACCTCCACGGTGGTGATGTTCATCCTCATGTATCTCAATACTTACGCTTTTGAGCACGTCTTCTTTTCCGAAACCCGGACCTACATGGCGATCCTGATGGGTGCGACCATGGCCTTCATCATGCTCGCTTTCATGCTGGGCATGTACAAGAACACGACGCTAAACGCCGCGATATTTGTGGGTGCGATTGTCGTATTCGCACTGTCGCTCTGGCTGGTGCGCAGCCAGGTAACGGTCTCCGGCCCAAGCTATATGCGCGCCATGATTCCGCACCACTCGATTGCAGTCATGACTTCCGAGCGGGCCCAGATACGCGACAAGCGGGTCCGCAAACTTGCGGACGAGATCATCGACGCACAACGCAAGGAAATCGCCGAAATGCGCTTTCTCATCGCCGACATCTCAAACGGTAATGTCGTGGACAAGATCTACGAGGACCCTGGGCCCGAACTGGGTACAGTGGAAGATGCGCTGTCCAACACGCTGATTTCCACCCTTGATCCCGCACCGATCACCGAATCCGAATCCGACAAGGCGCTGGAGAGTGGGCCACGCTGCCGCTTCAACCGGAGCCCGGAAAGCGATCCGATCCTGTGGGCTGCTGCGCAGGGACAGGCTGGCGTCATGAAGCTCAATGGCGTCATCATCCCGCTGCAATCGGCCCAGCAAGCAGATGAAACCCCACGCAACTTCAGCGCAGAAGGCGGCCTTTCCATGCAGGTTCGCATGCTTGGCGATGATGCCGACTGGCGTGCCGACGCGGAACTGGTCTTCTCGCTCGAACAGGGACTGTCAGTCGGTTATCGCGGCTTCTATTCCTGCAGCTAGGTTTGTTGATTGTTCTCGATGAGCAAATTGGCAAATGGAGTCAGATGAATGCCAAGCGAAAAGACGGCCACGCTCCACCGCATGGTGATGGAGGACCATCTGTGTCCGTATGGTCTCAAATCCAAGGATCTGCTTGAACGCGAAGGCTATACGGTCGATGACAATTGGCTGACGTCGCGCGAGGAAACCGATGCCTTCATGCGAAAGCATGGAGTGGAGACCACGCCCCAAACTTTTATCGGCGGCGAACGGATCGGCGGCTATGACGATCTGCGCGAATTCTTCGGTAAGGACTCCGGTGACGGGAACGGAACTTCCTATCAGCCGGTCATCGCGATCTTCTCGGCCGCCGCACTGACGGCGCTGGCACTGAGTTGGGCCGCGTACGGCGACCTTGTCACATTGCGGGCATTGGAGTGGTTTTTCGCCTTATCGATGGTGCTGCTTGCAGTACAGAAACTGCAGGACGTCGAGAGTTTCTCGACCATGTTTCTCAACTACGATCTGCTTGCGAGACGCTGGGTGAGATACGGTTACCTGTACCCGTTCGGCGAGGCCTTGGCTGGCATTTTGATGATTGCTGGCGCCTTGATGTGGATCGCTGCGCCTGTCGCCGTGTTCATAGGCACGATCGGTGCGGCGTCGGTTTTCAAAGCGGTTTATGTCGATAGACGCGAACTCAAATGCGCCTGCGTCGGTGGCAACTCGAACGTACCGCTCGGCTTTGTCTCGCTGACTGAGAATCTCGTCATGATGGGAATGGGAATCTGGATGGCGATAAAGCCATGGCTGATCTAGCCGTCCCTTGTCACCTGAAGAGATATTTCACCAGCGCTGCAATTGCCAAAATGACCAATATGGCAACCGCCAGCATGGCGAACCCGCCAAACCACATTCCGCCGCCATCCATCATCATGATTTCTCTCCTGCTGGCTGAGAGCGGACCTGTCGTCTGGCAAACCATATCACCAGCGGGGGTATGATCAGCCATTGCATTAATGGGCTCAGACCGGTGCCAAGGGGTGGAACGATTGGCATCAATTCGGAATAGGTCCAGCGCAAACTGACCTGCGTGTAGTAGTATTCAAACCCGATGGTCAGACTAACGCCAATCAGAACAAACAGGCCGGCCTGCCATGCTGATGGCCGCCAAATCCACCTCCTGGTGCGCGCGGCCAGGCTTGTTGTCCAGAAAGCCGTCAGCGCGAAACCCACATCTCCGAACGTCGCCGAAGTGCAGAGCTTCGTGGCTTCCCAATGGTCCATTTCGGCCATTCCGGCATAGGTTGGAACCTGCAGAAACTCCCATACGAAATGCAGCAGAAAGGAGAACACGGCGACATTGAACTCGGGAGTGTCCAACAGGGAACCGGACGAACGGGGGGCAGAAAATCTCATCGTTGAAACATAAAGTTTTCTGCCACTGGAAGGTCAAGGACACAATTGAGTGTTGGTGGAAGAATGCCTCTACGGACTTACGGTGTAACGAGCATCCGCAATCCGCAGAAGTCGCCGAGTTCGCTTTTCAGCACCGGGTGTCGCTAAGCCGGGGCTGCGACGGCAAGACCTTTTCTCCGCAGCCAGTCTCCCGCGACCACAGGGTCGTCGTCATTTCTTGGGTGGTCGCAGGGCAGGAGGTGGTACTCTACATCAGCGCCTGCATCTCGTAATTGCTCGGCCAGCGCCGCACCACGCTCCGGGGCTGAAACGGTATCGTGCTCTCCTGAAACAACCGCGACCGACTTCCCGCAAAGTGAATGACCGGGAGGTTCACTCAGTGGCGCGACCGCGCGGGCGAGCACGGCACCGGACAAAAGACGCGGATGGCGCTGAAGCAGGGCGGCGCCGATGTTGGCACCGTTCGAAAAGCCGATTGCGACCATTTCCGCGAGACCATACTGGCGGCGCGCCTCTTCGATAAACTCCGCAAGTTCGTCGGATCTGCGCACGACATCCTCTTCGTCCAGGCTTCCATCGGGAAAGCGCGCGAAATGCCGGCACTTCCCATCCTCGAGCACCTTGCCCCGGATTGAAAGCAGCGCCGCGCCGGGTGCTACTTGCCGGCCGAACTCGAGCAGCTGGGTTTCGTCGCCCCCGGTGCCGTGCAGCAAGAGCATCGCTGGTTGGCCGTTCGCTGTGCCAGGTTCGAAGATGTGGATGCGGGAAATCGGCATCGACGCTCATCCGTTCGCTGTCGGCGACGGTTCTCCGACCGCAGGGTTGGCCATGCCGCCAGCCTTGGATGCCGGACTCCGCAGATGGCAGGCCGCCCAGTGTCCGGGCTCGATCTCACGGAAAGCCGGTTCCTCAACCTTGCATTGGTCGAAGGCATGCGGGCACCGCGTCCGGAATCTGCAGCCCGAGGGCGGCGTGACCGGGCTCGGTACATCACCTTGGAGAATGATGCGCTTGCGCTTCGCGCCACGCCCCACCGGCACAGGTTTGGGCACTGCCGCCAATAGCGCCTCGGTATACGGATGAAGCGGGTTGCCAAATAGCGCCTTGGTGTCGGCAAGCTCGACGATCTTGCCCAGATACATAACCGCCACGCGGTGGCTGATATGCTGAACCACTGCCAGGTCATGAGCGATGAACAGATAGGAGAGGTTGAATTCCTTCTGCAGGTCCACGAGCAGGTTGATCACCTGGGCCTGCACCGAGACATCAAGCGCCGACACTGGCTCGTCGCCCAGTATCAGGCTCGGCCTTAATGCCAGTGCGCGGGCGATACCAAGGCGCTGGCGTTGGCCGCCGGAAAATTCATGCGGGTAACGCGAGGCCTGTTCCGGGCGCAAACCGACACGCTGGAACAATTCGGCAACCTGCTCGGGAATTTCCTTGCGCGGGGCGACGTTGAAATTGACAAGCGGCTCGGCAACGATATCGCCCGCAGCCATGCGGGGATTGAGGGAGGAGTAAGGGTCCTGGAAAATTACCTGCATGTCACGGCGGTGATGTCGCATCTGGCCGCGTGAAAGACCGGTGATGTCCTTTCCACGCAACCTGATCTTCCCGGCAGTGGGATCGGTCAGCTTGAGCGTTACCTTTCCGACTGTCGATTTACCGCACCCGCTCTCGCCTACCAAACCAAGCGTTTCACCGTAGCCGATGGAGAAACTGACTCCATCAACTGCATGCACCTGCCGGCCCGAGTTGGAGAACCATCCGTCGTTCAGAGGAAAGTATTTTCGCAGTCCCTCGACTTCCAGCAATGGCGCGGATGACGCGGTCATGGCCTTGCCTTGTCTCCGGCAAATTCGCGCCAGTGCCAGCATGCGACCGTGTGCCGGGAACGTGCCTCTTCGAGCGGCGGATATTCGTTGTGGCACACTTCGGTAGCATGCGCGCAGCGCGGTGCAAAGCTACAACCCGTCATCGCTGCGCCAAGCGAGGGAACAATGCCCGGTATCTCCGCAAGACGGCCTCCATCGCCACTTTCCGGTGCATGGGAAGGAATGGCCGCCATGAGGCCGCGTGTATACGGGTGCAGAGCGTTGTCAAACAAGTCTTCGACAAGAGCTTCCTCGACTTTCCGGCCCGCGTACATCACCACAACCCGTTGAGCCGTTTCGGCAACGACTCCGAGGTCGTGGGTTATCATGACAACGGCGGTTCCCAGCTTCTCCCTGAGGTCGTTAATCAGTTCGAGAATCTGGGCCTGTACCGTCACATCGAGTGCGGTGGTGGGTTCATCGGCAATCAGCACTTCCGGCTTGCAGCAAAGCGCCATTGCGATCATTACGCGCTGGCGCATCCCGCCGGAGAGCTGATGCGGGTATTCCCTGAGCCGCCGCTCGGGCTCGGAGATGCGCACCATTTTGAGCATCTCCGCGGCCTGGTCTTCGGCTTCTGCACGCGACAATCCCTGATGCAGTTGCAGCGCTTCTCCGAGTTGCGCGCCTACCGTCATCACCGGATTGAGTGACGTCATCGGATCCTGGAAGATCATCGAAATCCGGTTGCCACGAAGCGCGCGCATCTCTGACATTGGCAGTTCAAGAAGATTTTGGTCGTGGAACCGGATTTCCCCGCCCACGATGCGCCCCGGCGGGGAAGGTATCAGACGTAATATCGACAAGGCCGAAATGCTTTTTCCGCAACCCGATTCCCCGACAACCCCAAGCGTTTCGCCTCTTGCCACTTCGTAGGAAACGCCATCGACCGCACGAACAACTGCGTCGCGGGTAAAGAAATGGGTCTGAAGGTCCCGAACTCGCAGAACAGGTTCAGCCGTTTCGACGGCCACGGGCCCTGCGTCCTGCATTCCGGCGGAAGAGATCGTCATGCGGCTACATCCGGTTCGCCAGACGGGGATCGAGTGCATCACGCATCCCGTCGCCAAGCAGGTTGACTGCCAGAACCGTGACCGAAAGGAAAAGGCTTGGAACAATCACGATATAGGGTGCCACTAGGAACAGGGTGCGTCCTTCCGCAATAATGTTGCCCCAGCTTGGAACTGTCGGCGGGGCGCCTGCCCCTAGAAAGCTGAGTATCGCCTCAATAATCATCGCGGAAGCACAGACATAGGTTGCCTGCACGATCAGGGGAGCAACCGTGTTGGGCAGGATGTGGATGAAGAGAATGCGCCAACCGCGTGTGCCGGCCGCGTGCGCTGCCTCGACAAAGGGTTGGTCGCGTAGCGTCAACACCACACTGCGCACCAGACGGGTGACCCTCGGCACCTCGGCTATCGTTATCGCCATGATGACATTGCCCACACTGGCGCCGCTAAGTGCCATCAAAGCGATTGCAAGCAATATTGGAGGCACAGCCATCAATCCGTCCATGATGCGCATCAGCAGCGCATCAGCCAGGCGGTTGAAGCCGGCAAGCAGTCCGATCAGAAAGCCAATGCCGGTACTGAGCACGGCAACGCTGAAACCGATCAGAAGCGATACGCGCGTGCCATAGACAATCCGGCTGTAAAGATCCCGGCCGACTGAATCGGTACCGAACCAGTGCTCCAGACTTGGCGAACGCAAGCGGTGAATGGGGCTTATGGCGTCAGGGTCCACCGTCCCTGCAAGCGGGGCGAACACTGCCAGCAAGACGACCAACGTAAGCAGCAATACGCCGCTCGCCGCCACAGGATTGCGTCTTGCAAGCCGGATCGCGGCGGCGCGGAATTGGCCTGTTCGTCCGTCGCGCACGGTTCGGCTCGCCAAGGCGCCGTCTTTCTCGCGGGTCAGGAGCATCAGTATCTTATCCGAGGATCGAGGAGTTTATAGGATAAATCGATCAGCAGATTGATCAGCACATAGGCGAAAGAGAACACCAGTACGATCGCCTGGATTACCGGGTAATCGCGCCTGAGAATGGAATCGACGGTCAGTCGCCCCAGGCCCGGGATTGCGAAGACAGTCTCGGTGACAACGACCCCGCCGATCACCAACGCAACACCGATACCTATGGCCGTGACAATCGGCACCGATGCGTTCTGCAATGCGTGTTTGAAGAGCACCTTGGAGTCGGGCAGCCCCTTGGCGTGGGCAGTCCTCACATAATCCTGGCTAAGCACCTCGAGCATGCTGGCGCGGGTCATTCTTGCTATGAGCGCGATGAATACGAGAGACACGCTTATCGACGGCAAAACCAGATGGCGCAGCCAGCGGGCCGGGTCCTCGAACAAACTTACATATCCTTGCACTGGCAACAGGTCGGTCCAGATCGCAAATGGAAACATGAGCAGGTAGCCGATCACGAAGACTGGAAACGAAAACCCGAACACGGCCAGCGCCATTACCAGCCGGTCGATGATACTGTTGGCTTTCCAGGCTGCAATCGCTCCAAGTGGCACCGCAACCGAGATGGTGATCAGCATTGAAAGAAAGGTGAGCGAGAGCGTCGGCTCCACCCGCTGCAATATCATCCGGGTTACCGGAATGTCTGAGAATATCGATGTGCCGAAATCACCCTGCGCAAGTCGTGTTACCCAGACGAGGAACTGCGTATGCAGCGGCTGGTCGAGGCCAAGGCTGACCCGGACACGCGCAATTTCGGCAGGACTCGCAAACTCACCTGCAATAATGGCCGCCGGGTCACCCGGGCTGAGGTGCAGCAGTGAGAATACAAACACTGCCACGACGGCCATTACCGGAAGCGTGGCGAGGATTCGGTGCAATACGTAACGCACTAAACCCTCCCCAGCCACTGCCTAGCTTATGTTCCAGAACACCGGGCTACCGGTCAAGATTCCAGAGAGATTGCTTCTATATGCCGTTTGCTCGATGGCTTGCCCCAACGGGATATAGGGGACTACCTCAAATGCCCTGAGCTGCATCTGGGAGGCAATCTCCTTCTGCTCCTCAAGACTGCCGGCGCGGAACCACTTGTCGCGAAGCGCCTCAAGTTCCGGGTCGGACGGCCAGCCAAATGCTGCATTCTCGCCATTGGTCCGCAACAGGAGATGACCGGCAGGGTTCACCTGGTTGGTGCCGTTGTCATAGATGGAATAGACGTTCCACCCGCCTTCGCTTGGCGGCCCCATGCTGGTTCTGCGCTGTGCCAGCGTTGTCCAGTCGATCGACTGGTAGTCGACGTTGAGGCCGACCTTCTTGAACAGATCGGCAGTTACGTCGCCCATGATCTTGAGATACGGCACGTTGACCGCAACCAGCATGACCACCGGTTCACCCTTGTAGCCCGCCGCCTCAATGTCCTTGCGGACCTGTTCGAGATCGCGCGTGCCGTTTATCCGGTCCATTCCCGCATCGCTGGCAAGCGGCGATCCTGGGACGAAATAACCAACGCCATCGTTCCACAGACTTTCGTCAGCGCCATTGACCGCGATCATGTAGTCGGACTGGTTGACGGCGCCGATGAGCGCGCGCCTGATCGCGGGGTTGTCGAAGGGCGGATGCAGGTGGTTGAACCGCATATAGGCAACCAGCCCGTTCGGGGTGATCGAGCGAACCGTCACATCCTCGTTCTTCCTGAGCAGCGGCAGGAGATCGACATTGGGTGTCTGAACCCAGTCGACCTCGCCCCGCTCCAGTGCGGCGGCGGCAGTCGCGGTATCCTGGATGATCTGCCACTCGACCCTGTCGAAATTGGCGACCTTCGGACCGGAGGTGTATTGCGGTGTTCCCTCGCTGCGCGGCACGTAGTCGGCGAATTTCTCGTAGACAACGCGGGCACCGGGCACACGCTCGCTCTCGACATAGCGGAACGGTCCGCTGCCGACTACTTCCTTGATTGCTGTCGCCGGATCCGTGGTGGCGAGCCGCTCCGGCATGATCGGGCACATATAGGCCATGGGTTTTGCCAGCGCGTCCGGCAGGAGCGGGAAGGGCTCCTTGAGGCGGATCTCGATGACACGGTCGCTGGATGCCGTGATCTCATCGGCGACTGCGGCCAGTGCCTGCCCGAACGCGTCTCGTGCCATCCAGCGCTTGACGCTCGCTGCCGCATCCTTGGCAAGGACCGGCTCCCCGTCGTGGAATTTCAGTCCTTCGCGCAGCGTCAGCTTCCACAACAGACCGTCATTCTCGACCGTGTATCCCTCGACCATTTGCGGGTGTGGTTGAAAACTGTCGTCGAGGCCGAAGAGTGTGTCATAGACAAGGTAGGCGTGGTCCCGGGTCTGCCAGGAGGGTGAAGCCACCGGGTCATAGACCACCACATCGGCACTTGGCACGAACTTCAAGACACGCGATTGCGCGCGCGCAATGTTGGGGAAGCCTAGAGCGGCCGCGCTTGTGGCAGCCCCGGCCAGAACGGTACGGCGGTTGAGTTTCAGCATCAATTCTCCTCCCAGATCAATCTGATGGCTATGTACTTGTGTTGGGATCGGTTGTTAGTGCGCCCGATCCTCATTGTTCGGTGTGTAGTCTCCGCCAAGCCAACGGCGCAGTTCGCTGTGGGCGTCCTTGCGGCGCATTTCGGAGACTTCCTCCCAGTGCGGCGCGTCAACGACGAACTCGAACCGGAACGTGTCCGGCGACATCACATAGAGCGACATGCAATAACCATGGTCGATAATGCGGTAAGGCGTGCCTGTCTTATCGAGGCGCTCCAGCAGTTCGTCATAGGACGCCTGCGTAACCTTGAAGGCGGTGTGAAGCCCGCCGCCGACCTGGGGCAAGTCAAGTTTGTTCTTCTCCCAAGCCTCTTCGTCGGCATACTGGAAGAAGGCGATCGCGCCACCGTCACCTATCGAATAGAAGGTGTGGCAGTAATCCACCTCCCGACCGACCTCGGGGCGGAAGACCCGCTCGCACCAAGTGGCAACGAGGGGAATTCCCAGAACGTCTTCCATAAACTGCCGGGTTACTTCCTGGTCCTTTACGGCAAAAGCCTGATGGTGAAGCCTCAGCGGAAGCTCCTTGAGTGGTTTTGAACCTGTTTGCTCCATGGTCGCTTGTGTCATTTTCATCTCCCGTTCTGGTGGTCTTTCTCTAGACGCGTGTGCGTAAGTCAGGAAACGCCGATCCGCTCACCGGCGCCAAGCGCCGGAAGTCCAACGCGATTCGACGATTCTTCTTGCGATGCCGTGAAAGGGAAAAGGTGGCCGCCAGCTTCCAGGATCGTTCGTCTGGCCAACGGCGGAATCGCTGCCATTGCCGGGCCTGCGGCGCGGCCTTTATGCAGGGACGCGTTCAAGAAACTGTCACCGCTCTAGCCGGTACGAACGATTTCCCAGCCTTTGACATTTTCGCTATCCGAAAACTCTTTCGATATTCGAAAGATTAAGAATAAACGCGCTCTGGTGTCAAGCGGATGCAACGTCGGGGTCTGGGCGGTTAGTTCAACCGGATGTTTCCTGGCAGTTCGTAAGGCCCGGTTCTGACCCTACCTGGTGACAATGAGGCGGCCACCGCAGCGGACGGTCTCAAAACGTGCGGTTGGTGTGGACACCATCTGGCCAGCGGACGATACTCCTCCCGCCCAAACAATCGCGAGTTGTGATGCTGGACCGGACAGAAAAGCTTCGTTTCGAAACTGCTGCACTTGAAGGCGACACCATCGGTGAGACCGCCTATCGGCGCATTCGTCAGCACATCGTCAACGGGCAGTTGAAACCGGGAGAAAAGTTGAAGCTGAACCATTTGAAACAGGCTTACGGCGCCAGCGTTACGACGCTTCGTGAGATCCTTAACCGGCTTGCAGTGGAAGAGCTTGTATCCGCCGAAGGGCAACGCGGGTTCACCGTTGCTGAGGTTAGCGACCGGGAATTACGGGACCTTGCCGATCTGCGAACACTTCTGGAAACCCATGCCCTGCGCAAGTCAATCGCCATGGGCGATCTCGACTGGGAAGCAGGCGTCGTTGCCGCGCACTACAAGCTTTCTGTGCTTGAAAATGCATTGATGAACGGCAAGGCCGATGCCGTCGAACAATGGGTGGCACTGGATTGGGGGTTCCATCATGCGACGATCTCGGCTTGCAACCTGCCGGTACTGGCCCGCACCCATGCGTCGGTCTTCGACCGGTTTTCCCGCTATCACATGCTGGCACTGGATTTTCGTGGCAAACCGGTGGCGCAGGAGCATACCGAACTCCGCGACCTTGTAGTCGGGCGCAAGGCCGACGCTGCCGTCGATCTATTGTCGCGCCATATTCGCAGCGGCGTCGAACATATCGTCGCATCAGGCCGATTTGGCTGAGACCGTCTTAATCTCTCCCCCACTCCGCCAGCTTTCTCAGCGCAAATTCATAGCCGCGTATACCAAACCCCTCGATCTTTGCCGAGGCGGCCTTTGAGACATAGGAGAGGTGACGGAATTCGTCGCGCCGGAAGAGCGGTGAAATATGAACCTCGATGATCGGCCCGTCATAGATCAGCAAGCTGTCGAGGATTGCAATCGAGGTGGACGTAAAGCCGGCCGGGTTGATGAGTAAGCCCGCGCGGGTGCCCCGTGCCTGCTTGATCCATTTCATGATCTCCGCCTCGCTGTCGCTTTGGCGGAAATCGATCGCAACCCCTTCTTCGTCCGCCACACGCCGGCAAAGACTCTCGACATCGTCGAGCGTGTCGTGCCCGTAAACCTCGGGCTGTCGCGTGCCAAGCATGTCCAAGTTTGGCCCGTTGATGATCATGATGGTGTCGGTCATCGGCAATTCCCCGTCAGCCGTTGTAGCCATAGAGGCGTGGAAGCCAGAGCACGAGGTCCGGCAGGAAGGTGATGATCGCTAGACCCGCGATCATGATGGCGAGGAAGGGCAGCAGGTGGCGGATCGTCTCGCCGACCGGCGACCTTGTGATCGATGTCACGACGAACAGCAACAACCCGTAGGGCGGCGTTGCGAGGCCGATCATCGTGTTGACGACCACGATTACCCCGAAATGTACCGGATCGACACCCAGTGAAATGGCGGTCGGGATGAAGATCGGTACGATGACCAGCAGGATGGCGTTCGCTTCCAGCAGGCAGCCCAGCACCAACAACAGGACGTTGACCAGCAGGAGAAACGTTACCGGGGTAAGTTCCGTGCCTCCGAGAGCGTCGCGAATCACGTTGGGTATCTGCTCGATGGTGACCACGTAGTTGAAAGCTAGGGCGCCCGCTATCAGGAACCCGACCGAAGCCGTCGACTTGGCGCTGTGCCGCACCGTGTTGTAGGCCAGGCGCAGCGACACGGAGCGATAGAGCAGCGTCGAGACAAGGAACGCATAGAGTGCCGCGAGTGCTGCCGCCTCGGTCGGCGTGGCGATGCCGCCATAAATCCCGACGAGCAGAATGACGGGCATGAGCAATGCAGGCACCGCGCGAAGCGTGGCGCCGGGCAGTTCGCGCAAGGGGACCGGATCCTCGACAGGGTAGTTGTGTATACGTGCTTGCCAGGCATTCATTGCCATTAGCAGAACGCCCAACACGAGCCCCGGAGCAACGCCGCCGAGAAACAGGAACCCGATGGATGCGTCCGAGACCAGCGCATAGAGCACCATGGGGATTGATGGCGGAATGATCGGGCCGATGATCGCTGATGCAGCCGTGATCGCCCCGGCATAGG